>Ga0307513_10002534_pt1 | contig 25240 bp, 21 predicted proteins | sample 15_EM_MG_FD_202174 | JGI IMG/M metagenome (GOLD analysis project Ga0307513, IMG submission 202174) | Populus trichocarpa ectomycorrhiza microbial communities from riparian zone in the Pacific Northwest, United States - 15_EM | ecosystem: Host-associated > Plants > Roots > Unclassified | place...
CGTCGCCCAGCAATCGCACGTGGCGTTTGCCGGCGTTCACCATCGGCTCGACCGTGAAGGTCATGCCCGCTTTGAGTTCGTCGCCGGTGCCGGCCTCACCGTAGTGCAGCACCTGCGGGTCTTCGTGGTAGACGCGGCCGATGCCGTGACCGCAGTACTCGCGCACCACGGAGAAACTGCGCTCCTCGACGAAGGTCTGGATGGCGTGGCCGATGTCACCGAGACGGGCGCCGGGTTTCACCTGCTCGATTCCGCGCCACATGGCTTCCCAGCAGGTCTCGGTCAGCCGCAGCGCGGGCAGCGCGGGCTTGCCGACGAAATACATGCGGCTGGTGTCGCCGTGAAACCCGTCGCGGATCACCGTGACGTCGATGTTCACGATGTCGCCGGACTTCAGAGGCTTGTCGTTCGGGATGCCGTGGCAGACGACATGGTTCACCGAAGAACAGATGGTCTTCGGGAAACCTCGGTAATTCACGTTCGCCGGGATCGACTTCTGGACCTCGGTGATGTGCTGGAAACACAGCCGGTCCAGCTCCTCGGTGGTGACCCCGGGCTTCACGTGATCGCCGATCATGTCGAGGACTTCGGCCGCCAGACGCCCGGCGACGCGCATTTTTTCCTGCTCGACTAGGGACTTAATGGAGATGTGCCGACTCACGAGGGAGTCCATCGGGTGTACCTGCGTAAGGCATTGTTTTGACGGGGGAGGGATGGTATAAAGCGCGGCCTTTTTTGGCAATGAAACTCACCTAAACCACACGCGCAACCTGTCGACTCCACCACTCCAGGTGGGCCGGCATAACGGGTGGATGGGTGTCCTCCGAGAAATCGAAGGATATCCACCCGGGCGGCGCGGAGGCTTAACCCACCAAGGAGAATTCGATGTCTGGCGTGTCCATGAGACAAATGCTGGAAGCGGGCGTCCATTTCGGACACCAGACCCGCTTCTGGAACCCGAAGATGGCTCCGTTCATTTTCGGCGAACGTAACAAGATCCATATCATCAACCTCGAGAAGACGCAGCCCATGTACGCGGAAGCGGCGGGTTTCGTCAAAGGCGTGATCGCGGACGGCGGCAAGGTGCTGTTCGTCGGTACCAAGCGCTCCGCCCGCGAAGCGGTCGAAAAAGAAGCTCGACGTTGCGAAATGCCTTTCGTCAACCAGCGCTGGCTTGGCGGCATGCTCACCAATTTCAAGACCATCCGCGGCTCGATCAAGCGGCTCGCGGATCTCACCGAGATGTCGGAGAACGGCACGCTCGGCAAGCGTGGCAAGAAAGAAGCCACGATGATGCGCCGTGAAAAGGACAAGCTCGAGAAGAGCCTGGGCGGCATCAAGAAGATGGAGTCGCCCCCGGACGTCATTTTCATCATTGACGTGGGTCACGAAGAGATCGCCATCCTCGAGGCGAAGAAACTCGGCATCCCGGTGGTCGCGGTGGTGGACACCAACTGCGCGCCGGACAACGTCGACTACGTGATTCCCGGTAACGATGACGCCATGCGCGCCATCTCCCTCTACGCCACCGGGATCGCCGATGCGGTCATCGAAGGCCGTTCACAGGCCCCGGCCGTGGCGGTTGGCGAAGATGAATTCGTGGAGCTCGACGAGAACGGCGTTCCGCGCAAGAAGGGCGCTCGCAGCGCGCCGCCGAAGGCCCCGGCCCCGGTGCGCAATCGCCGTCCGGCCAACACGGCCACGCGCGGCAGGCGTCCGGTCGTGGCCAGTGTCGCGGCCGATCCGGAAGACGGTGCCGATCCGGCCGTGTTCACGGACACGGGCGAGGCTGCGCCGCGCAGCGCCACGGCCAGCGCCGGGCGTTCGCGCACCGGCACGGGCAATGCGCCCGGCCGTGGTCGCGGTGGTGGTGGTGGCGGTCCGCGTCGCGGCTGATCGCCTCCTAACTAACGAGGAAGTACGAATGAACATTTCCGCGGATGCGGTCAAACAGCTGCGCGAACGCACCGGCGCCGGCATGATGGAGTGCAAGAAGGCGCTGGTCGAAGCCAAGGGCGACCTCGACGCCGCGGCCGAGAACATGCGCAAGTCCGGACTCGCCAAGGCCGACAAGAAGGCCTCGCGGGTTGCCGCCGAAGGCGTGGTGGTCATCGAAAAGACGGCCGACGGCAAGACCGGCGTGCTGGTCGAGATCAACAGTGAGACCGACTTCGTGGCGCGCGGCGATGATTTCCGCGGCTTTGCGGCCGACGTCGCCAAGGCGGCGCTTGCCGCCCGGTCATCCAGCGTCGAGGCGGTGAATGCCCTCAAGCTCGCGAGCGGCGAGACGGTCGATGAGAAGCGTCGCGCGCTGATCGCCAAGATCGGCGAGAACCTCACCGTGCGCCGCGTGGCGCTGGTGACGGCGCCTACGGTCGTGGGTTCGTACGTGCACACGGACAACAAGAAAGCGGCGCTCGTGGCCGTGGAAGGCGGCGACGCCGACCTGGCGCGCGATCTCGCCATGCAGGTGGTCGCGGCCAGCCCGCGCTATCTGACGCCGGCGGATGCGCCGGCCGAACACGTGGCGAAAGAGCGCGAAATCGAGACCGCCAAGGCGCTCGCGGAAGGCAAGCCGCCGGAAATCGTCGCGAAGATGATCGAGGGCCGCCTGCGCAAGTCGATCAACGAGTTCGCGCTCACGGGGCAGGTGTTCGTCAAGGACGGAGACCTCACGATCGAGAAGCTGCTCAAGAACGCCAAGGCGAGCGTGAAGAGCTTCGAACGCTATGAAGTCGGCGCCGGTATCGAGAAGCGCCAGGACGACTTCGTCGGCGAAGTCATGGCGCAGGTCAAGGCGCAGACGAAGACCGATGACAAGAAATCGGATGGCAACGACCCGCCGGCGACCAAGCACTAGTCGAGACGAAAACCCCGCCTTTCGCGGGGTTTTCTTTATGGCAAAGTGGGCAATGTCGATGGAAGTGAGGCCCTCCACGTGGAGGCCCTCGAGTTGAGAAAAGGGGAATCGAGGAAATGACCGCGCCCTACAAACGCATTCTCGTCAAGCTCTCCGGCGAAGCGCTGCTGGGAACCACTGAGTTCGGCATCGATCCCCTGGTGCTGAAGCGCATTGCCAGCGAAGTACTCGAAATCCAGAAGAGCGGCGTGCAGGTCGCCTGCGTCATCGGCGGCGGCAACATTTTCCGCGGCACCGGCCTCGCGAAGGCCGGCATCGATCGGGCCACGGCTGATCACATGGGCATGCTGGCCACCGTGATGAACGCGCTGGCCATGCAGGATGCGATCGAGGGCTTGGGCGGCAACGCGCGCGTGCAGAGCGCCATCCGCATCAACCAGGTTTGCGAAGACTACATTCGCCGGCGCGCAATGCGGCACTTGGAGAAAGGTCGCATAGTGATTTTCGCCGCGGGCACGGGCAATCCCTATTTCACGACCGACAGCGCCGCAGCGTTGCGCGCCGTCGAGATCGAAGCCGACGTGCTGCTCAAGGCGACCAAGGTGAATGGCATCTATGACTCGGATCCGATGAAGAATCCGAATGCCAAGCGGTATGCCACGCTCACCTATGACAAGGTGCTGGCCGATCGCCTCAACGTCATGGATGCCACCGCCATCGTGATGTGCCGCGACAACCATATGCCGCTGCAGGTATTCAATCTCAACAACGCGGGCGACCTGCCGCGCGTGGTGCGCGGCGACGACATCGGTACGGTCGTCACCAGCGATTGACGCTCAAGCTCGAGGGCAAAGAATCATGTTAGACGACATCAAGAAAGACGCAGCCACCCGCATGGGCAAGTGCGTCGAGAATTTTCAGGCCGATCTCAAGAAGCTGCGCACCGGCCGCGCACATCCGTCGCTCATCGAGAACATGAAGGTCGACTACTACGGCACCGACACGCCGCTCAAGCAGGTGGCGAACATCAGTGTCGAGGATGCGCGCACGCTGGTGGTTTCGCCGTGGGAAAAGAACATGGTGCAGGCCATCGAGAAAGCCATTCACAAATCGGACCTGGGGTTGAACCCGGTCAGCGCCGGCACGGTCATCCGTATCCCGCTGCCGCCGCTCACCGAAGAGCGCCGCAAGGACATCACCAAGGTGGCGCGTGCCGATGCGGAAAACGCGCGCGTCGCCGTGCGCAACGTGCGCCGCGACGTGATCGCCGACGTCAAGGAAGCGCTCAAGGAAAAGCTGATCTCGCAGGACGAGGAAAAGAAGGCTGAGGTCGACATTCAGAAGCTCACCGACAAATACGTCGGCGATATCGACGCGCAGCTCGCCGCCAAGGAAAAAGAACTCCTGCAGGTGTGAGCGGCCGGCCGCAACACTGAGCCGCCCCCGTGAGCACTCCCAAACACATCGCGATCATTATGGACGGCAACGGCAGGTGGGCCGCGGCTCGCGGACTCGCGCGCCACGCCGGGCACAAGGAAGGCGTGCGACCGGTTCGCATGTGTATAGAAGAGTGCTCAGGGCGCGGAGTTTCCGCGCTTACGTTGTTCGCATTCTCCAGCGAGAACTGGCAGCGTCCGACGGTCGAAGTGAACAGCCTGATGCAGCTGTTTCTCGACGCCATCGATCGCGAAGTCGAGGATTTGCACAAGAACAAAGTGCGGCTGCGATTCATCGGCGACCGGCGTGCGCTCAGCGTCAAGCTGCAGGCGCGCATGGCGGCCAGCGAAAATCTGACGGCGGCGAATGCGGGGCTGAATCTGCAGGTCGCCGTGAGCTACGGCGGTCGCTGGGACATCGTGCAGGCCGCACGCCGCCTGGCGGCGGAAGTCGCGAGCGGCGCGCTGCCGCTCGACGCGATCGACGAAGAGCGATTCGGGCGCGAGCTCGAGCTCGGCGACATTCCCGATCCGGATCTGTTCATCCGCACCGGCGGCGATCACCGCATCAGCAATTTTCTGCTGTGGAATCTTGCCTACACCGAGCTGCACGTGTGCGACACGCTGTGGCCGGACTTCGGCGTCGCGCAGCTCGAGGCCGCCCTGGCTTCATTCGCGGCGCGCGAGCGCCGCTTCGGCCTGACACCCGATCAGGCGCTCGACAAGCCACGTGAGGCGACACAGCGTGCTTAAGGAACGCGTGCTCACCGCCGTGGTGCTGGTCATCGTATTGCTCGGCGTGATGCTAGGCCTGCCGCCGATCGCCACGGTGTGGCTGCTCACCGTGCTGGTGCTGATCGGCGCCTGGGAATGGGCCGGCTTCGTCGGCAACGGCGGTCGCGCGTCTCGCGGCGTCTTCACGATCGCGGTGGCGCTCGCATTGGCCGGTTGTTTTTATTTCTACGACCAGTCGGCGGTGTTCGTGCGCGTCACGATGGCGGTAGCCATGGTCTGGTGGTTCGCGGCATTCCTGTGGTTATGCCTGGCGCCGGCACGGGTGAATCCGTTGACGGCGGCGGCGGCGGGGCTGCTGTCGCTGGTTCCATGCTGGCTGGCGCTGGTGTACGTCACCTTCACCACGCAGAGCACGCGCTGGGTGTTGTTCACGTTGGCGCTGGTCTGGGCCGCCGATACCGGAGCATTCTTCGCGGGCCGGTGGTTAGGTCGCGTTCCGCTTGCGCCCCGCGTGTCGCCGAAGAAGACCTGGGAAGGCGTGATAGGCGGCGTATTCGCAAGCGGCGTGGTGGCCTGGGTCGCCGCGACCTGGTTGTTCGAAGTGGACGTCTGGCCCTTCGTCATCACCTGCGTCGCGATCGCCGCGCTATCCATCGTCGGCGACCTCACCGAAAGCATGCTGAAACGCGCCGCAGGGCTCAAAGACAGTGGCAGCCTGTTTCCCGGGCACGGCGGCATGCTGGATCGCCTCGACAGTGTCACTGCCGCCGCACCCGCGCTGGTTTTCGCGCTGATCGCCATGAAGGTGATCCCATGAGCGGCGATGGCGTAAGAGGGGTCGCGATCCTGGGTTCCACCGGATCGGTGGGCGAGCACACGCTCGACGTGATCGCTCGCCACGCCGATCGGTTCCGGGTCGTAGCGCTCGGCGCCAACCGCAATGTCGAAAAACTTGCCGATCAGTGCCGGCGATTTTCCGTTCCTTATGCGGCGCTCGCGGACACCGCGGCCGCCGCGCGGCTCGAAAGCGAGTTGCGTGCGCGCCAGGCGCCGACGCGCGTCATCGGCGGCGCCAACGCCCTGGAGGAGATCGCGTCGCTGCCCGAGGTGCACAGCGTCATGGCGGCTATTGTCGGAGCCGCCGGCCTGCGCTCGACGTTCGCCGCGGCGCGGGCCGGAAAGCGATTGTTGTTAGCCAACAAGGAATCTCTGGTGATGGCCGGACCACTGCTCATGCAGTGCGTGCGCGACTCGGGCGCCACCTTGCTGCCCATCGACAGCGAGCACAACGCGGTGTTCCAGTGCCTGCCGCCCAATGCTCGCTGCGGGGAGGCCCCGCCGGGTGTCAGGCGCATCCTGCTCACCGCTTCCGGTGGACCGTTCCTCGATGCCGATCGCGCGCGTCTCGATCGGGTCACGCCGGACGAAGCCTGCGCGCACCCGAACTGGGTCATGGGCCGCAAGATCTCGGTCGACTCCGCCACGCTCATGAACAAAGGCCTGGAGTTCATCGAGGCCTGCCTGCTGTTCGGGGTGACGCCGCAACAGGTCGAAGTGGTCATCCATCGCGAGAGCATCGTCCACTCACTGGTGGAATACATCGATGGCTCGATGCTCGCGCAGCTGGGTGCGCCGGACATGCGCACGCCCATCGCGCACGCGCTTGCCTGGCCTGAGCGCGTGACCTCCGGTGTACAATCCCTCGACCTCATCAAGGTCGGCACCCTGCGGTTCGAGGCGCCGGACCTGCGTCGATTCCCGGCGCTGGGCCTCGCGCAGGAGGCGGCTCGGGCGGGGGGGTTACGGCCCGCATCACTTAATGCCGCCAACGAGGTGGCTGTCTCGGCGTTTCTCGAGGGTGGATTGAACTTTGCGCGGATTCCGGCAGTCATTGAATCGGTGATGGCAAACACTGCGGGTGGCGAAATTCGCGATCTCGACGACGTGTTGGCGGCCGATGCCGAAGCGCGAATACGCGCCTCCTCCTTTATCCGGCCCCGTGCCGTGCACGTTTAAGGGAACTCGATGCTCATCGGCTGGAACATCTTCTGGTTCATCATCGGCGTCAGCCTGCTCGTCACGGTGCACGAGTTCGGCCATTTCTGGGTGGCGCGCAAGCTCGGTTTCAAGGTTCTGCGTTTCTCGGTCGGGTTCGGCAAGCCGCTCTACAAATGGGTTGGCAGCGCCCCTGATCACACCGAATACGTAATCGCTGCACTGCCGCTCGGTGGCTACGTGCGCATGCTCGACGAGCGCGATGGCGAAGTTTCACGCGAAGACCTGCCGCGTGCCTTTGCGAGCAAACCGCCATGGCAGCGCATCCTGGTCATGCTCGCGGGGCCGGCGGCAAACATCCTGTTCGCCATCGTCGTGTTGTGGTTCGTGTTCGCGAACACCGGCCAGGATCTTCGCAAGCCCATCGTCGGCGACGTGCGGCTCAATTCGCCCGCCGCGATCGCCGGCCTGCGCAGCGGCGATGAATTCCTGAGCATCGGCGCCGAGGCCACGCCGGATCACAGCGACGTGCTGTTCGGCTTGTTAGACATGGTGAGCGGCGAGGGCAGCGCGGCCGTCGACGTGCGCGGACGCGACGGCCAGATCCGTCACCTCACGCTCAGTGTTCCCGACGCCGAGCAGCGCCGCGAGCTCACCGAGCCGCAGGCATTGTTTCGCGGACTGGGCTTCGATTTTTGGACACTGCCGTCACCGGCACGCCTTGGCAAGATCACCTCGGGTGGACCCGCGGAGCTTGCCGGCCTCAAGCGCGGCGATCTCATCGTCGCCGCGAACGGGACGCGGATCCAGAGTTACAGGGAGCTCGCCGAATACATCAATGCCCGGCCGGGCGAAACCGTGCAGTTCGACGTGCGGCGTGCGGAGCAGACCCTGTCGATTCGCGTGAACATCGCGCGCGACCAGGTTGGCAAGCGCACCATCGGCCGCATCCGCATCGACGAAGATCCCGCCTTCATTCCACCCTATCCGAAAGAACTGACTACCCACGTAAAATTCGGACCGATCGAGTCGCTCGGCATGGCCGTGCATCGCTCGTGGGAACTCACGGCGACGCAGGCGAAGTACTTCGTGCGCATGCTCACCGGCCACGTCTCCTTCAAGAATCTCTCGGGCGCGATCTCCATCGCGGAATACGCCGGGGACTCGGCGCGCGCCGGCCCGGGAAGCTTCATTCAACTATTGATCGTGCTGTCGCTGTCGCTGGGTTTCCTCAACCTGCTGCCCATCCCGATACTCGACGGCGGCCAGATCGTGTTCCAGATTGCCGAATGGGTGCGGGGTCGCCCGTTGTCCGATCGTATTTACATGGTTGGCCAGCAGGCCGGCCTGCTGCTGCTGGTGCTGCTGATGGGCGTCGCATTGTTCAATGACATTTCCGGCATCGCCGCGCGTCCATAAAAACATTCAATTCAGGGGATCATCTTGACCACGAGGTTCGCGAGTCTTTGTGCTGCCGTCACTTTTGCGTTGGCGGCGCCACTGCATGCCCAGGAAGGGCCCGCGTTCACCGTCGGCGACATCCGCGTCGAAGGGCTGCAGCGCGTCACCGAAGGCACGGTCTACAACTATCTACCCATCAACATCGGCGACAACCTCTCGGCGCAGCGCATCCGCGAAGCGGTGCGCGCGCTGTACGACACGGGTTTCTTCCGTGACGTCGAACTGCGGCGCGACGGCAACACCCTGATCGTGGTGGTCAACGAGCGTCCGACCATCGAGAGCTTCGAGCTCAAGGGCAACAAGGACATCAAGACCGAGGACCTGAACAAGAGCCTGCGCAACGTCGGCCTCGCCCAGGGCAAGACCTTCGATCGCTCGGTGCTCGAGGACGTGAAATCGTTCCTGCAGGACCAGTACGGTGCGCGTGGCAAATACGCGGCGCGCATCGACGCCAACGTCGAGGAAGTTCCGGGCAACCGGGTCAAGATCAAGATCGACATCGTCGAAGGCAAGCGCGCGAAGATTCGCCAGATCAATATCGTCGGCAACCACACGTTCCGCGAGAAAGACATCCTGCAGACGTTCGAGCTCAAGACGCCGAACCTGCTGTCGTTCTACAAGAACGACGATCGCTATTCGCGCGAATCGCTGCAGGGCGATCTGGAGAAGCTGCGCTCCTTCTACATGGACCGCGGTTACGCGAACTTCGAGGTGGAATCGACGCAGGTGGCCATCGCGCCCGAGAAAGACGACATCTTCATCACCGTGAACGTCAACGAAGGCGACGTGTTCAAGGTCAAGGAAGTCAAGCTCGCCGGCACGTTCGTGGTGCCCGAGCCGCTGTTGCGCCGCTATCTACTCGTGGCGCCCGGCGACCAGTTCTCGCGCAAGACCATCACCGCGACGCAGGAGCTGCTGCAGAACCGTCTCGGCGAAGACGGCTTCGCGTTCGCCAAGGTCGATCCCGTGCCCACGACGTTGGGCGATCCGAAGAACAAGGAGCTGTCGCTCACGTTCTTCGTCGACCCGGGCAACCGGGTCTACGTGCGCCACATCGTTTTCAATGGCGTGACCAAGATCAATGACGAGGTGCTGCGGCGCGAGATGCGCCAGCTCGAGGGCGGCTGGCTCTCGAATTCCGCGCTCGAGCGATCCAAGCAGCGCCTCGAAATGCTGCCGTACATCAAGAAGGTGGAATCCGAAACCAAGCCAGTCGCCGGCACTACCGACCTGGTCGACGTCAACTACGATATCGAGGAAGGCCCGTCCGCGCAGCTGGGTGGCGGCATCGGTTACTCGGAGTCGCAGTCGTTCATCCTGAGCGGCAACTATGCCGACGCAAATTTCCTCGGCACCGGTCGCCGCGTGGCCATCGACCTCAACTCCGGCCGATACAGCAAGGTCTACGGCCTGACAGTCACCGAGCCATATTTCACGCCGGATCAGATTGGCCTCACGGGCAACTTGACCTATCGCGACCAGACCCAGTTCGTGTCGGCCTCGTCGGACTTTTCTTCCGAGACCATCGGTGCGGGCTTCGACATCGGTTATCCAATCGGCGAGCGGCAGGGCCTTCGCGTTGGGTTGCAGTTCCAGAAATCGAGCCTGCTCACCACCAGCAACGGCAGCGCGCGACAAGCCACGCAATGGGTGACCGAGAACGGCCATACGAATCGACGCTGCATTGCCGGCAACTACACTGAAGTCGACTGCGCTTCTCCCGACGTCGCACTCGCGTTCTTCGGCACGGAATACAACACCGTCGAGCTCAACACCTCGTGGAACTACGACACGCGCAATCGCTCGCTATTTGCCGATCGTGGTCAGCGCCACTCGTTCGGTCTGGCCTACGCGCTCCCGGGCGTGAGCGACGTTGAGTATTACGTCGCGAGCTACGAAGGCATCAAATACATCCCGCTGTTCGGCCGGTTCACGTTGCAGCTCGGCGCCGACCTGGCCTTCGGCATGGACATTGGTAAAACCACAGCGCTCCCGCCGTATCGACAGTTCTACGGCGGCGGCCCCGACACCGTGCGCGGATATAAAGAGAGTCGCCTGGGGCCCAAAGACGACTTCGGCCGGCCGTTCGGCGGCAATTTGAAGGTGACGGGCAGGGCGGAAGTGCTCATTCCCTTGCCGCAGAAGTTTGAAACGTCGGCGCGTCTGTCCTGGTTCTACGACATCGGCAACATCTTCTCGACGGGCAATCGGTACTCGTTCTTCGGGCGCATCGGCCAGCCGGTCGAGTACGACTTCGAGTATGCTAAATTGAAGCACTCGACGGGCTTGGCTGTTCAATGGCTAGCACCGCTGGGTGTATTCCGTTTCAGCTATGCCGTGCCGCTGAACGCTTACAAGGGCGACATCAATACCTATCCTGACGAGATAGAGCGTTTTCAGTTCTCGGTTGGCCAGGCTTTCTAAGAGGTAATTCCTGTGCAGGTTTCTTTCCGCAAAGTGTTTCTGGGTTCGCTGATCGCGGCGACGTTCGCCATGCCGGCCGCCGCCGAGATCAAGGTGGGCGTTGTCGACATCGCCAAGCTCTTCGACGAATCGCCGCAGGCGAAGGTCGTGCAGGACGGATTGCGCGCCGAGTTCGGACCGCGTCTGCAGCAGCTCGTGGCCCAGGAGCAGGCTCTCAAGACCCGCAACGACAAGTATCAGAAAGATCTGGCCACCATGGCGGCCGATCAGCGCACCAAGGCAGAGAAAGATCTGCGTGACAGCGCGCGCGAGCTCGAGCGCAAGAAGGCCGAGTTGCAGGACGACTCGAATGCCAAGCGCCAGGAAGAAATGAACAAGCTGCAACGCCTGTTGTTTGGCGAAGTGCGTGATTACGCCAAGGCGCAGGGCTATGACATCGTCATCGCGGAAGGCGTGCTGTACGCCACGCCGACGGTCGACATCACGGCGCAGGTTCTTCAGGTGCTCCAGTCACGCGCTCCGAAGCCGGCTGCCGGCGCCGCGCCGGCCACCAATCCGGCGCCCGCGAAACCGCCAGCGAAACCTTAATACCGGACGCAGTCGCGCCGGCTGCCATGACAGTGACACTCGGCGAACTGGCAGTGCGCTTCGGCTGTGAGCTGCGCGGCGATCCGTCGGCGACCGTGGATTCCGTCGCCGCGCTGTCGCAGGCCGGGCCTCGGGCCGTCACGTTCCTCGCCAATCCGAAGTACCTCGCGGAGCTCGCAGGCACGCGTGCGGGCGCCGTCATTCTCGACGCGAGGTCGGCGCCGAGCGCGCCGGTTCCGGTCCTGGTCGTCGCCAATCCACATGCCACCTACGCGCGTGTCGCGACGCTCCTTCATCCCGATCCGCCGCTGCAGCCTGGAATTCATCCCGAGGCGGTGGTCGAATCGGGCGCCATCATCGATGCGTCCGCGCAGGTCTGCGCCCAGGCTTACGTCGGCGAAGGCGCGAAAATCGGCGCGCGCTGTCTTGTCGGCCCGGGTGTGGTCATCGAACGTGCCGCGATCCTCGGCGAGGATTCGCGCTGCATCGCGCGCGTGTTCATCGGGCATCACGTGGTCATCGGGCGGCGATGCATCGTGCAGCCGGGCGCGGTGATCGGCGCTGACGGTTTTGGCTACGCGCCCGAGAAGGGCACCTGGATCAAAGTGCCGCAAATCGGCAGCGTCAGCGTCGGCGATGACGTCGAGATCGGCGCCAACACCACCATCGATCGTGGCGCGCTCGGCGACACCGTCATCGAAGAAGGCGTAAAGCTCGACAATCTCATCATGATCGCGCACAACGTCCGGATCGGCGCTCATTCCGCGCTGGCCGCGTGTTCGGCGATCGCCGGCAGCAGTGTGCTCGGCAAGCGCTGCATCCTCGGCGGCAAGGCCGGCCTCGTCGGTCACATCACGCTGTGCGATGACGTCGTCGTGCTCGGCACTACGCTCATCTCGCACTCCATCTCCAGGCCGGGCGTGTATTCTTCCGCGCTGCCGAGCGAGGAAGCGGGGGTCTGGCGCCGCATCGTCGGGCGCATCAAGCGTCTCGACATGATGGCCAGGCGTCTGCGAGCCGTGGAGAAACACGTCGGCCTGAGATCGGTAGCCAGGGATTCTTCCGAGGACTAACTAAATGAGCCAGTCGATCTCACTCGACATCATGGGCGTCATGCGTCTGCTGCCGCACCGCTATCCATTCCTGCTGGTCGATCGCGTGCTCGAGTGCACCAAGGGCGAGAGCATCAAGGCCATCAAGAACGTCACGTTCAACGAGCACTTCTTTACCGGGCATTTCCCGAATCGGCCGGTGATGCCCGGCGTCATGATCATCGAGGCGCTGGCGCAGACGGCCGGGCTGCTCGCCTTCATCACCGCCGACGTGGTGCCGGACGATTTCACGCGCTTCTTCTTCGTGGGCATCGACAAGGCGCGCTTTCGCAAGCCGGTCGAGCCGGGCGATCAGCTGATTCTCACCGCGAAGCTCGAGCGCGCCCTGCGCGGGATCTGGAAGTTCACCACCGTCGCCTACGTGGGTGAAAATGAGGTAACTTCCGCGGAAATGATGGTCGCGCCCGAGACCAACAAGACTTCGGCAAAGGCACCGCAGGCGTGAGCGGCATCGATCCCCGCGCCGTCGTTTCGCCCCAGGCGGAGCTTGCCGCGGACGTAACCGTGGGCGCGTTTACCGTCATCGAGGCCGGCGTGCGCATCGGTGCCGGCACCTCGGTCGGGCCGCACGCGGTCATCAAGGGGCCCACCACCATCGGCGCCGGCAACAAGATCTTCCAGTTCGCGTCCATCGGCGACGCGCCGCAGGATCTCAAGTACAAGGGCGAGCCCACGCGCCTGGAAATCGGCGATCGCAACGTGTTCCGTGAATTCACCACCATGAACCGCGGTACGCAGCAGGGCGGCGGTGTCACTACTATCGGTAGCGACAATCTGTTCATGGCCTATACGCACGTGGCGCACGATTGCCGTGTCGGCAGCCACATTGTCATGGCTAACTACGCCACGCTTGCCGGCCACGTGCACCTCGGCGACTGGGTCATCATGGGCGGCTACTCCGGCACGCACCAGTACACCAAGGTCGGCGCGCACGCGTTCATCGGCAACAATGCCGCGGTGACGCGCGACGTTCCGCCGTATGTCATGGCCGTCGGCACGCCGGCCGTGCCGCATTCGATCAATTCGGAAGGACTGAAGCGCCGCGGCTTCACGCCCGACCAGATCCGCAATCTGCGGAATGCCTACCGGGTTCTCTATCGCTCCGACATGAAGCTCGCCGATGCGGTTGCCGAGCTCACGACGCGCGTCGCGACGCAACCCGAGCTCAAGATTTTCGTCGACTTCATCGGCGAGTCCACACGCAGCCTCGTGCGTTAGCTCAAGGTCACCGCGCTTGCGCATCGCACTGGTGGCCGGCGAAACATCCGGCGACACGCTGGGCGCCGCGCTGATCGAGGCATTGCGGCGCCGATTTCCGGCCGCCGAGTTCGCGGGAGTCGCCGGCCCGAAGATGCGCGAGGCGGGATGCGCCGCGTGGCATTCCATCGACGATCTAGCCGTCATGGGACTGACCGAGGTCATCACCCACCTGCCGCGCCTCATGAGACTGCGAGCCGGTTTGCGCAGGAAGCTGATCGACTGGCGTCCGGATGTGTTCATCGGCGTCGACTACAAGGAATTCAACCTGGGCCTCGCCCGGCAGCTGAAGCGAGCCGGCCTCACTACCGTGCAGTACGTGAGTCCGCAAGTGTGGGCGTGGCGCCAGGGGCGCGTGCGCACCATCGGCGAATCGGTGGACCTGGTGTTGTGCCTGTTTCCCTTCGAGCCGGACTTCTATCGCGAGTACGGTGTACGCGCGGCCTTCGTGGGTCATCCGCTCGCCGATCAGATTCCGCTCGAAGTCGACCGCGCCGCGGCGCGTGCGCAGCTCGGCATCGAAGCGTCCGCGCGCGTGCTGGCGATCTTGCCGGGCAGCCGGCGCGGCGAAGTGGAAAAACTGTCAGGCGTCTTCGCCGGCGCGGCGGGGCGGTTGGCGGCCCGCTTCCCGGGCCTCGTGAGCATTGCGCCGATGGTGACGCCGGCATTGCGTGAGCTGTTCGCGGCCCATTGCGCGCGGCTGGCGCCGGAGGCGAGGGTTCGACTGCTCGACGGCCAGGCGCGCGTAGCGCTGGCCGCCGCCGACGTCGTGCTGGTGGCCTCGGGCACCGCCACGCTCGAAACCGCTTTGTCGGGGCGTCCGATGGTGGTGGCTTACAAACTGGGCCACATCACGGCGTTCCTGTTGCGTACGCTCGGGCTGGTGAAGATCAAACATTTCTCGCAGCCGAACCTGCTGGCAGGGACTGAGCTGGTGCCGGAATTCTTCCAGGAAGCCGCGAGCGCGGAAAATCTCGCGAACGCGCTGGCGCGCTGGTTCGAGCAGCCGACGGAAGTGACGCGCGTGCAGAAGGCTTTCGCCGCCATTCATGAACGCCTGCGCTGCAACGGCGCTGAACGGGCCGCGGCCGAGGTCGCCGCGCTGCTCGAGGCCCGGATGGCGACGCCATGAAGATCCGCGTGCGTCTTCGCGTGGCCGGAGTCGATGAGGCAGGGCGCGGCCCGCTCGCAGGTCCCGTGGTCGCCGCGGCCGTGATCCTCAATCCGGCGCGGCCGATCCGCGGCCTGGCGGATTCCAAGGTGCTCGAGCCCGACGAGCGCGAGCGGCTGGCGCGCATGATCCGCGAACGCGCGCTGTGCTTCGCCGTCGCCTGGGCCGACGCCGAGGAGATCGACAGCATCAATATCCTGCAGGCCACCATGCTCGCCATGCGGCGCGCCTTGCTCGGCCTGGCAGTGGCGCCGCAACAGGTGTTCGTGGATGGCAATCGATGCCCCTGTGCGGACGGACTGGGTTTCGAGTGCCTGTTCGAGGCGGTGATCAGAGGGGATGCGAGCGTGCCGTCGATCAGCGCCGCCTCGATTCTCGCCAAGACCACGCGCGACGCGCTGATGCGCGATCTCGATCATCGCTATCCGGGATTCTCGCTTTCCGGCCACAAGGGATATTGCACGCGCGAGCACGTCGAGGCCTTGAATGTGCTGGGTCCGAGCCCGTTGCACCGGCGCAGTTTCGCGCCCGTGCGAGTGGGTGCCGACTACAGCGAACTCTTGCTCGAGGACTGAGGCGCTAGCGGCACCGCCGCGGCGGCCAGCCGGTTCACGGGATTGTTCGGACAGGCGAACGTGCCAGCGTTCGCCCGGATCCAGGCGCTGAGCGCGTGCGCTTCGAGCGGCCTGCTCATGAAATATCCCTGCGCGTCGTCGCAGCCGAGCGTTCGCAACATGTCCCACACGGCCCGGTCTTCGACGCCTTCGGCGACCACCTGGAGCCCGAGGTTGTGCCCGAGGTCGATCGTCGAACGCACGATCGTCGAGATCTCCTCGTCGGTCGCCATGCGCGAAATGAAGGATTGGTCGATCTTCAGTTCCTGCACCGGCAGTTTCATGATGTACGACAGCGACGAATAGCCCGTGCCGTAGTCGTCGATCGACAGCTTCACGCCGAGCTCGGCGAGGCGGTCGAGGACTTTCTGCGCGTGTCCCGGGTCTTCCATGAAGCCGCTCTCGGTGATCTCCAGGCACAGCAATCCCGGGGTGACGTCGTACTCGGCGAGCAGCTCCGCGACGTGCTCCGGCAGTTCGCGGTTCATGAGATCGCGCGCCGAGATGTTCACCGAGATCTGCAGGGTCAGGCCTTCACGCAACCACTCGCCGCACTGGCGCACGGCTTCGCGCAATACCCAGCGCGTCAGTAGTTTGATGTAACCGGTGTGCTCGGCGAACGGTATGAACATCGCCGGCGGCACCAGGCCGCGGGTCGGATGCTCCCAGCGGATCAGCGCCTCGACGGCGCTGACATTGGCCGAATGCAGCGAGACCTTGGGCTGGTAATACAGGCGCAGCTCGTTGCGCTCGACGGCGCGGCGCAGCTCGCCGAGCAGCGAGAGATGCTCCTGCTGGCTCGTGTCGTAATGTTGTTCGTAGGTGGCAAATCCCGTCTTGTTTCGTTTGGCCGCGTACATGGCGATGTCGGCGTTGCGCACCAGCGTCTGCGCATCACGACCGTGCTCGGGGAAGTGCGCGATGCCGATGCTGGTGCCGACGTCGAGCGGCTGTCCCTCGAAGAGAATCGGCGCTTCGAGCGCGGCGATGATTTCCCGCGCGGTCGCGGCAAAGCTCGCGTCATCGCCGTGCCGCGCCACTCCTTGTTTGATGAGGATGGCGAATTCGTCGCCGCCCAGACGCGCGATGCATTCGGCGTGGGTCACCGTCTTCTGCAGGCGCGCGCTCACTTCGCGCAACACGTGATCGCCCACCCCATGGCCGAGCGTGTCGTTGACGTACTTGAAGCGATCGAGGTCCATCATGAGGATGGTGAGCTTGAGCTTGCCCTGGGTCGCCTCGGTGATGGCCAGCTCGAGTTCGTTGGAGAAGCGTGAACGATTGGCAAGGTCGGTGAGCGGGTCTTCGTAAGCCAGCTTGAGAATGCGATTCTCGCGATCGGCGATGCTGCCGCGCATGTGATTCAGGCTGGAGGCGAGCACGCCGATCTCGTCGGCGCGTTTGAGATTGACCGGTGCGCTGTAGTCGCCCTGTTCGATGCGCGCCGCGGCGCTCGCCAGCGCCTCGAGCGGGCGCGTGATGTTGCGTGCCACCGCTACGCTGCCGACGATGGACAGCACCAGGCTGAGCGCGGCCAGCACGATGAGCGTATTGCGCAGCCGCACGAAAGCCGCCAGGGCATCGCCGAGCGAGCGGTGCAGCACCGCGACGATCCGCGCGTCGTCGTTGCGATCGAGCGGAAAGACCAGCGCCTGGTGGTCGGCGTCGCTGATGTTCATCACCAGGCGAGACACGTCGTTGGAGCGGGGCGGCATGGCCGCGAGCAGCGACTGCTGGTCGCGATCACCGAGCGTGGAGGCGAGCACGCGCCATCCCTGCGGGGCATCGAGCGCGAAGGTGACTTCGAGCTCGGTGAGCTTGCGCAGATCGCTGGCGAGCGCATCGTCGACGGCGAACCCTATGACGACCCAGCCGATGGGCAGCGGCGCGAGCACCGGCACCGCGACCAGCTGGAACGCGCGGCCGTCGAGCACTTCCATGCTGGCGCTGGCGGCGCCCTTGCCGAGCAGTTCCGGGTACACGAATGGATGTGCCGCAGATTGGGGGATCAGCGTGTCGGAGACGACCTTGCCATCGAGGTCGACGAACACCATGGCGGCGGCGCCGATACGCGCGCCGTGGTTGGCCAGCACCGAGGCGATGGTGCCGGTGTCATGCGTGGCGATGGCTTCGCGAAAGGCGAAGTCTGCCGCGAGCACACGCGCGGAGAGTTTGAGTTTCTCGGCATTCTGGTCGAGCAGCCGGGCGAACACGCGCTGGCCGACGTTGAGCTCTTCGGCGACCTTCGCCTGGGCGTTGCGCGAGTTGGCGGCGTTCACGAACCAGAACGCGGCCACCTGCACCAGCGCGATCAACGCCACGAAGAACACGATGATGCGTGTCTGAAGCCGCTGGATGCGCATCAGCTTCCCGCCTCGAGCGAGATCGACTGGCGCTGCGGAGCGGTGCCCTCGACGCGCAGGGTCATGGCGATGGATTTTGCCGTGCCCGCGAGCGACGGTGCCGCCGCGGTGATCGTGTAGTCGCCCGGCGGCAATCCCTTGATCGTTCCGGCGCCGTCGGCGCCACTCCTGGCGAACCAGGGCGTGTCGACGACGAACACCCACGCCACCATGGTGTCGTGGATATTGCAGCCGAGGATCACGATTCCGGTCTTGTCGAACAGCACGGGCGCGGCCTCGCGCCCCGAATAGAGTTTGGTCGTGAAAGTCTTCGCGGAAGAGAACGAATAGATCGAGTGACGGATGTTGTCGCTGTTCGGAAAGAACACTTCGGTGCCGGCCTGGACGATGCTGACGCGCGGCACGAATTCCTTGTTCACCTGGTCGACGATGGCGCGCGTCTTCGGCCGCACCGAGGGCGAACTGCCGGACAAAGGCTGCGCGTACATCACGGCATCGGATACGGCTGCGCCCTTCGGATCGCGCACCTCGAGCACCAGGTCGGTGGCCGTGACGTGGCTCGCACAGAGCAGAAGCGCGATGCCGACCGATCCCCTGGGAAATGCGTTCACGCGGCTACAGCTTCACCACGTCCCGTTTCATCGGGGCGAGGATTTCGAGTAGCTCGTTGCGCGCCGCGAGCGGAACTTCGTGCGCGCGCATCGACGCGCGCAGCACTTCGACCAGGTCGAAGAACTCGGCATTGCTGATGTGATGGCCGGCGTGCACGTCGCGCATGGTGTCGCCGGTGTACTTGCACCCGCCGCCAGTGAGCGAGCAGATCTGCTCGATGAGCATGTCCTTCACGTGCTGCAGATTCACCTTGTCGAAGGATTTGTTCATTTCCGGATTCGTCGCGACCTTGTCGATGGTCTCGTTGACGAATGCGCTGACCACCGGCGTTCCGCCGAGCCGCGCATAGAGTGAGCCTGCCGGAGCGACGACCGGCGGCGGCACCAGCGCCGGTGGCGCCTGCGCGAACGCGGCCGGCGAAGTGTTTACGGCGAGCACGAAGAGAGCGCTGGTGAGCCAGCGGCTGCGTCCCATGATGAGTCCCCAGAATATGCTCCAGACGAGGCGAAAGTATGGGCGGTCGGCTGGTCTAGTCCGTTGAAACGACTCACAACTTCACAGAAATTCTCGCGCAATTTGCCGACAATCCGCGCTGTTCCTGGGCGCCAAGGACGGGGTCCGGGCCGCGAGTGTGAAGTCGTTCCCAGTTTGGCCACTACTTCGGCAAGGCAAACCGACATGAATGAACTTGACGGCCGCCACGGCCACTCGAATTCGCGCTGGTTTGCGAGCGTCCTTTTCGGCGGGGCGCTGGCATTCGGCACGTCGCCGTGTGATGCGGGCAGCAATCGATTGCTCGCCACCGGCGGCGTCACTCAAATCGAAGGCAGTGCCGGCGGTGGCGCCGTGCCATGGGCGCTCATCGCGGGTCTGGGTACTGATGCGCAGACCGGCGGCGGCGCGTTCTGCACCAACCTGCGTGCGCAGAAGTTCGAGCTGCGTTCGTGCGGCCTCGCCGTGGGCTTCCACGACCGCGTCGAAGTGTCCTATGCGAATCAGCGATTCGATCTCGATGAAATCATCGCCGGCGAATCGATCACGCAGGACGTATTCGGTTTGAAGGTTCGTCTGTTTGGCGATGCCGTGTACGACCAGGATCGGTGGTACCCGCAGCTCTCGGCCGGTCTGCAGTACAAGAAAAACAAGGATTTCGATTTCGTGCCGGCGTTGCTCGGCGCACGCGATGATGCCGACGTCGATTTTTACGTGGCCGCGACCAAGGTGTACCTCGCGGGGCCGTTCTCGCGCACCTGGCTGGTGAACGCGACGTTCCGCGCCACGCGCGGCAACCAGTTCGGCATTCTCGGTTTCGGCGGCGATCGCAAGGACGGCCGGAGCATCAATGCGGAACTCAGCGCCGCGATGTTCGTGACCGACGAGATCGTGGCCGGCGCGGAGTTTCGCCAGAAGCCGGACAACCTGAGCGCCTTTGGCGAAGACGATTTCTGGGATTTGTTCGCGGCGTATTTTCCCAGCAAGCATTTCTCGGTGACGGCGGCGTACACCGATCTCGGGCGCATCGCGATGATGCCCGGCCAGCACGGCTGGTACCTGTCGCTGCAGGGTGGCTTCTAAGTCGCTGAATCCTTTTAGCAAGCGTTTTTACTCGCGCGTTCGTGTGTAAACTCGCGCGCCATGCCCCAGCCGTCTTTCGTTCACCTGCGCCTGCACACCGAATTTTCTCTGCAGGACAGCGTGGTGCGAATTCCGGAGCTGGTGGAGCGCACGGCGGCGCTCGGCATGCCGGCGATTGCCGTCACCGACCAGAACAATCTCTTCGCGATGGTGAAGTTCTACCGCGAAGGTCTGAAGTGCGGCGTGAAGCCCATCATTGGCGTCGACGTGCTGTTGCGCGCCGGCGAACGGCAACCGCCCAACCGGCTCACGCTGCTCTGCAAGGATCCGGGCGGCTACCAGAACGTCACCAACCTCGTGACGCGCGCCTGGCTCGAAGGCCAGGATCGCGGCGTACCGCTGATCGAACGCGGATGGCTGACGCCGGAAACCACCTCTGGCCTCATTGCACTTTCGGGTTTTGCCGAGGGCGACGTGGGCCGGGCGTTTACCAATGGCCGCGACGCCGACGCAGTCGCCACGGCGCGCGAATGGCAGGCGTTGTTCGGCGACCGGTACTACCTCGAAGTTCAGCGCCTCGGGCGCGCGGATGACGAGTCGCTGGTCGCAAAGACCGTCGGCTTGAGCCAGGCGACCGGCATTCCGGTGGTCGCCACCAACGATGTGCGTTTCCTCGCCGCCAGCGACTTCGAGTCGCACGAAGCGCGCGTCTGCATCTCCGACGGCGCGCTGCTCACGGATCCCGCCCGCCGACGCCGGTACACCGCGGCGCAATACCTGCGCTCGGCCGAAGAGATGGCAGAGCTCTTTGCCGACATTCCCGAGGCCCTCCGCAACTCGGTCGAGATCGCGCGGCGCTGTTCGCTGCCACTCAAGCTCGGCGAATCCCGCCTGCCTAACTATCCGCTGCCCGAGGGTACGACCGTCGAGAGTCACATCCGCGCGGAATCCGAGCGTGGATTCGCGGAACGCGAGAAGGTGTTCGACGCGACGCAGCTGGCACGCATCACGGAATATCGCGATCGGCTGCAACGCGAGCTCGGCGTCATCTGCCAGATGGGCTTCTCCGGTTATTTCCTCATCGTCGCCGATTTCATCCGCTGGGCACGCGAGAACGGCGTGCCGGTGGGGCCGGGCCGCGGTTCGGGCGCCGGATCGCTGGTGGCCTACGCACTCAAGATCACCGACATCGACCCGCTGAAGTACGACCTGCTGTTCGAGCGCTTTCTGAACCCAGAGCGCGTGTCGATGCCCGACTTCGACATCGACTTCTGCATGGACGGACGCGACCGCGTCATCGATTACGTCTCGCAGAAGTATGGCCGCGAGCGCGTTTCGCAGATCATCACCTACGGCACCATGGCGGCGAAGGCCGTGGTGCGCGATGTGGGTCGCGTGCTCGGCATGGGCTACGGCTACGTCGACAAGATCGCCAAGCTCATTCCGTTCGAGCTCGGCATTACGCTGGCCGATGCGCTCGAGAAAGAGCCCGAGCTCAAGCGCCTCTACAAGGAAGACGAGGAGGTCAAGAACCTCATCGACCTCGCCATGTCGCTCGAAGGCCTCACGCGCAACGCCGGCATGCATGCCGGTGGCGTGGTGATCGCGCCCTCGAAGCTCACCGAGTTTGCCCCGCTGTACGCCGACGACAAGGGCGGCAGCGTCGTCACGCAGTTCGACAAGGATGACGTCGAAGCCGCGGGCCTCGTGAAGTTCGACTTCCTGGGGCTGCGCACGCTCACGGTCATCGACCGCGCGGTCAAGATCATCAACGCACGCCGCGCCGCGAGTGGCGAGTCGCTGCTCGACATTGCGCAGCTGCCGATGGACGACAAGGCGACCTACGACCTCATGGCGGAGGCGAAGACCACCGCCGTGTTCCAGCTCGAATCGCGCGGCATGAAAGATCTCATCCGGCGCCTCAAGCCCGACCGGTTCGAAGACATCATCGCGTTGGTGGCCCTGTTCCGTCCCGGTCCGCTCGAATCGGGCATGGTCGGGGACTTCATCGATCGCAAGCACAGCCGCAACGACCCGCATGCGCCTCCGATCGACTTCCTGCATCCTTCGCTCGAGCCCGCGCTCGCGCCCACCTATGGCGTGATCCTGTACCAGGAGCAGGTGATGCAGATCGCCCAGGTGCTCGCCGGTTACTCGCTCGGCAGCGCCGACCTGCTGCGGCGTGCGATGGGCAAGAAGAAACCCGAGGAGATGGCCAAGCAGCGCAGCATCTTCGTCGCCGGTGCGGTCAGGAACAACGTGCCGGAACACCAGGCCGCGCACATCTTCGACCTCATGGAGAAGTTCGCGGGCTACGGCTTCAACAAATCGCACTCGGCCGCGTATGCCTTGTTGTCGTATCAGACCGGGTGGTTGAAGACCCACGAGCCGGCGTCGTACATGGCGGCGGTGTTGTCGGCCGACATGGACCACACCGACAAGATCGTCGGCATGCTGTACGACTGCCGCAAGGAAGTCGGGTTAACGATTCTCCCGCCGCACGTGAATCTGTCGTCGTATGCATTCGCGGTCGTCGATGACCGCACCATTCGCTATGGCTTGGGCGCGATCAAGGGCGTGGGCGAGGGCGCGGTCGAAGCCATCGTCAATGAGCGCCGCGCGCACGGTGAGTACGCCAGCCTCGAAGATCTGTGCCGCCGCCTCGATCTGTCGAAGATGAATCGCCGGGTGCTCGAAGCGTTGATAAAGTCCGGCAGCCTCGACGGCCTCGCGGCGAATCGCGCCACGTTGACTCACCGCCTCGATGCGGCCTTGGCGCTGGGTGAGCAGAACAGCAAGGCCAACGAGACCGGCCAGCACGACATCTTTGGGCTCTCCGCGGCGCACGTTCCCGAAGCGGTGCGCGCCAGCGCGCCGGACCAACCGGAATGGACCGACAGCCTGCGCCTGCGCGCCGAACGAGAGACGCTCGGCCGGGCGATCTCGGGTCACCCGATTGATCGATTCGTCAACGATCTGCCGCGGTTCATCACCGGTCGCATCGTCGACTACATCGACGCCGACAAGCCGGCGGCGAGTGCCGAAGGCGGGCGCTCGTTCTTCGGCGGCAAGCCGGTGGCCATCGCCGGTGTGGTCGAGGAATTGCGCAAGCGTGGTCCCCGAACCGAAGTCGTGCTCGATGACGATTCCGGCCGCATTTCGGTCGGCTTCTTTGACGAAACCTTTCAGCAGTATCGCGAGATCCTCGTGAAGGACGCGCTGCTGCTCATCGAGGGCAAGCTGCGTTTCGATGAGTTCGCCAACACCTGGGTATTGAGGGCGAACAAGGTGAGCGAGCTCGAGCGGATGCGCGAGAAGGAAGCTCGCAGGATCGTGCTCAAGGTGAAGTCCGCCGACACGCTGCCGCTGGATCGGCTGCAGACATTGCTGGCGCAGTATCGTGGCGGCAGTTGTCAGGTCGCCGTGCAGTTCTACGCGGCCGGCGCCCGCGGCACATTTTCGTTCAGCGCGGACTGGAATGTCCGGCCGACGCCGGCCCTGATCGAAGACCTCGAGAAGTTGTTGGGCCGCGGCCGGATCGCCGTTCTCTACAGCCCGCCGCCGGTCAGCGCGGGAGTGTCCTCGATCAACGCGTAGGTGCCGGGCCGGGAAACCGGGGAAACTATTTCAGGCCTAACGGCCACTGTTTACGCCGCCGAAGCGGCGGCGTCCGCGAGTTATCCCGGTTTCCCGGCCCGGCACCGTTTCCGATATCCTCGCGCCCCTATGGCAGTGAACTTCCTCGATTTCGAGCAGCCGATCGCCGAACTGGAGGCCAAGATCGAAGAACTGAAACACGTTCCTTCGGGCTCGGCCGTCAACATTCAGGAAGAGATCACCCGGCTGCAGCAGAAGAGTGAACAGCTCACGCAGAGCATTTTCGCGAATCTCACGCCGTGGCAGATCACCCAGCTTGCGCGTCATCCGCAGCGGCCGTACACGCTCGATTACGCCAGCCTCATCTTCAAGGACTTCCACGAGATCCACGGCGATCGCATGTATGGCGACGACCTCGCCATCGTCGGCGGCCCGGCGCGGCTCGATGACACGCCCGTCATGCTCATCGGTCACCAGAAGGGCCGCGACACGAAGGAGCGCGTGCGTCGCAACTACGGCATGCCCAAGCCCGAGGGGTATCGCAAGGCGCTGCGGCTCATGCGCCTCGCGGAGCGCTTCCGCCTGCCCTTGATCACGTTCATCGACACGCCGGGTGCGTACCCCGGTGTCGGTTCCGAGGAACGCAATCAGTCCGAAGCGATCGCACGCAATCTGTTCGAGATGTCGGTGATGGGAATTCCCATCATCAGCTGCGTGATCGGCGAGGGCGGTTCCGGTGGCGCGCTCGCCATCGGCGTCTGCGACCGGTTGCTCATGCTGCAGTTTTCCACCTACTCGGTCATTTCGCCCGAGGGCTGCGCGTCCATCCTGTGGAAGAGCGCCGACAAGAAGGAAGTGGCCGCGGACGCGATGAACCTCACTGCCGACCGTTTGTTCAAACTCAAGCTGGTCGATGAGGTGCTGCCCGAGCCCGTCGGCGGCGCGCATCGCAATGCGCAGGCAGTGGCCGACACCATCAAGTCCGCGCTGCAGAAATACCTGGGCGAACTCGAGCAGCTGCCGCCCGACAAGTTGCGCGCCGAGCGTAACGCGCGCATCGACAGCTTCGGCGTCTACAGCGAAGTCGCCAACTAGCGTTGCCGCGAAGGGGTCAAAGAAATGGGGACATTCCCCATTTCCCCCAACGGGGCAAAGGGGTCAGAGCTTGCGTGCGCACGCGAATTCGTAAGGCGACTGAATATCGAGCTCTGACCCCTTTTGCGAGGAAATGGGGAGTGTCCCCATTTCTTTAACCCCTTCCCGGCACCGCCTGGATCCCGTCGCGAAGCTCGTCGAGCTCGTGGGTCCAAAGCCGCGCGTCGTGCTGGCGTTCAGCGGCGGCATCGACTCAACGCTTCTCGCCTATCTGCTGAACCAGCAACGGCGCAAGCTCGGCTCGCTTCGACTCGTTCACATCGATCACGGCCTGCAATCAGCAAG
>Ga0307513_10002535_pt1 | contig 25239 bp, 16 predicted proteins | sample 15_EM_MG_FD_202174 | JGI IMG/M metagenome (GOLD analysis project Ga0307513, IMG submission 202174) | Populus trichocarpa ectomycorrhiza microbial communities from riparian zone in the Pacific Northwest, United States - 15_EM | ecosystem: Host-associated > Plants > Roots > Unclassified | place...
CAGCGCGCCGTCGTTGTGGACGAAGGTCGGCAGGCCGAACCGCGCCGCGAGCATCGGCGCGACCGGCACGCCGCCGCGATAGCCATGCAGGTTGGGCAGATCGCCGATGACGCCGTGCTCGTAGTCGGCCGGGCCTGGAAACCCGAGCGACAGGGCCACGGCCTGCCGCCCGGTGGCGGCGTGGGTCACCGCGAAGCCTGCGACCAGCTGGTCGAGGCTCCGCGCGAGGTCATGGCCATGCGACGGCAGGACGTACGAGGTGGCGAGGAGCTCGCGGCCGCCCTGGACGGCGTTGAACCGAAACGTCGTGCCGCCGGTGTCGGCCACCAGCACGACGCGCGGATCGGCGTGGAGCGCGCCCGGCGTCATGGCCGCTCGGCGCCCTGCTCCGCCGCGCCATCCACCGGCAGGCGGATGACGAACGTGGTGCCCTGCGTGGGGTCGTTCTGGAGGCTCAGGGACCCGCGGTGGCCTTTGACGATGACGTCGCGGGCGATCGACAGCCCCTGGCCCGTGCCTCGCCCGACCTCCTTCGTCGTGAAGAACGGATCGAAGATGCGATCGCGAATGCTCTCCGGGATGCCGCCGCCGGTGTCGCTGATCCAGATGACGACGTCGGTGCCATCGCGGAACGTCCTGGCCGTGATGAGCCCCCGGTCTGGCGTGCCGCGGACCACGTCGGCGATGGCGTGGGCCGCGTTGATCACCAGGTTGAGCAGGACCTGATTGATCTGCCCGCCGTGACAGGTGACCAGCGGCAGCTCGCCGAAGTCGGTCGCGACCTCCGCGACCTCGCGGTACTCGCTCCGAGCCACGACCAGGATGCTCGCGATGGCTCGATTGAGATCGATCTGCCCCATGTCGTGTTGATCGGGGTGCGAGAAGTCCTTCATCGAGCGGACGATCTCGGTGATGCGCGTGAGGCCGTCGCGGACGCGATCGAGCGCGCCCGGCAGCTCCCGGCGCAGGTAGGCCAGCTCCGAGTCGGGATCGACGACGACCGCGGACAGGTCGAGCTGGGCCAGCAGCTCGTAGACGCCCTCGCGGATGAAGACGGCGCTGTCGCTGACGTACTGGATGGGCGTGTTGATCTCGTGCGCGACGCCCGCCGCCAGGCGACCGATGGACTCCAGCCGCTCGCGGACCGCCTGGCGTTGCTCGGCCTCCTTGCGCGCGGTGATGTCGCGCCCCGTACCGACGATGCCGATGATCGTCCCGGTGCTGTCGCGCACCGGCACCTTGGAGGTCAGGACGAAGCGCATCGTGCCGCGGGATTGATCCACGACCTGCTCCTCGTGATCGATGAGGGGCTGTCCGGAGGCGATGATCGCCTGTTCATCCGCGAAGAATCGCTTCGCCATCTCGTACGGGAAGAAATCGAAGTCGGTCTTGCCGATGACGTTCTCGGGGACGGTCGCCATGCCTCGAGCGACGAGGTGATTGCACGCGATGAACCGACTGTGAACGTCCTTGGCGTAGATGAACGAAGGGATCAGGTCGATCATCGTGCGCAGCAAGCTGCGCTCGCGCTCCAGGGTCGCCGACAGCGCGCGGTGCTCCGCGACCTCGGCCTCGAGCGCGGCGCGAACCCGAGCGAAGTCGGCGTCGCTGTGGCCCGCGGTCGGTTCGGTCGGTTCGGTCGGAGCCCGGGGCGTGGGCTCGTCCGGATCATCGTCCGATCTCACCGCCACCTCGCCGGGCTGGTCTGCAGGTGGCGCGGACGGCATCCACTGCAGGAATGGTAGCGTATAGTTCCGGCGATGTCCGAGTCGGGTGATCCGTTCTCGTCGGGGTCGGTCGCGCGGCAGCTGGATGACTGCACGTTCTGCCCCAAGATGTGCCGGCACGCGTGCCCGGTGTCGACCGCGAGCGGGCGAGAGACCCACATCCCGCAGGTCAAGATGGACCGGCTGAACCAGCTGCGGAAGGGCCGCGACGGCTGGACTGCGGAGACCACCGATCCGCTGTGGGCGTGCACCGGCTGCCGGCACTGCACGATGTACTGCGACCACGACAACGAGCCGGGGCTGGTGCTGTTCTCCGGTCGCGCAGCGGCGGTGGCGCGCGGCGTGCCGCACCCGGCGCTGACCGGCTACCCCGAGCGGTTTCGCGCGCGCGAGCAGCGGCTCAGCACGCAGCTCGCGACGATGTTCGAGCCCCAGCTCGCGACCGAGGGTGAGATCGGCTACTGGCCGGGCTGCGACGCGATCGACAAGAGCGCGTCGGACATCTCGGCGGCGATGGCGCTGTTCGAGCGCGTCGGGCTCGAGCAGGTGCGGATCGTCGAGGCGCCGCAGGCGTGCGGCGGCTATCCGCTGCTCGCGGCCGGCCACCGCGACCTGTTTCGCTGGCACGCCGGCCGGGTCGCGTCGTCGCTGCGTGGATTTCGCAAGGTCGCGATCAACTGCTCGGCGTGCCTGTACGCGATGCGCGCGCAGTACCCTGCCGAGGGCATCAACCTGCGCACCGAGGTGGTGTCGCTCGCCGACCTGCTCGCCCCCGCCGCGGCCAACCTGGCGTGCCCGGTGAGCCGCAAGTCGGTCTACTACCACGACCCCTGCTACCACGCGCGCTACAACGACGTCGTCGAGCAGCCGCGCCGCGCGCTGTCGCAGCTCGCCGAGCTCCGCGAGTTCGGCTGGAACAAGACCGACACCGAGTGCTGCGGCGGCGGTGGCCTGTTGCCCAAGACCATGCCGGCGATCGCCGACCAGATGTCGAAGCGCCGGCTCGCCGAGGTCCAGTCGACCGGCGGCGGCATGGTCGTGACGTCGTGCGCGACCTGCGCCTTCATGCTCAAGCGCAACGCGCCGCCCGGCGTCGAGGTCGCCAACCTCGCCACCGCGATGGCCCAGCTGTCCGAGACGCCGTTCTCGCCGCCGCGCACCGGCGTCGACGACGATGCCTGAGCCGGTTTAGGCGATCACGACGACCGGGTCGCCGGGGCGCAGCGTGCCCTCGGCGAGCACGCGCGCGTAGAGCCGCGAGTCGCCGCGCAGCAGGATGCGACGGAAGTTGCCGTCGAGGAACGACGCGGTGATCTGCTTGCAGGGATCGGTGAGCTCGGTGATCTCGAGGACGACGTCGGCGCCGAGCGCCAGGCGCGAGCCGGGACCGAGGGTGATCCAGTCGAGCCCGCGGATCGTGACGTTCTCGCCGGTCGAGCCTGGCGAGATCGGGTGGCCCTCGGCGCGCAGCGCGTCGATCACCTCGAGCGCGAACAGGCACACCGCGCGGTCGGGGCCGCCGTGGATCTTCGTGTGCTTCTGGACGTCGCCGGCGAGGCCGAGGCGCGTGACGTAGGCCTCGAGGATGGCGTGCTTGGGGACGCCGCCGCCGGAGATCGAGAGCTGGGCGATCGTCGCGATCACGACGGCGAGGTGGGCTCGGTCGCGGCGTCGCGACGCCATGCCTGCATCGCCGGCAGCGCGGCGACCGCGGCGACGTAGCCGCGACACGCGTCGTCGAGCTCGACCCCGTAGGTCGTGAACCGCGTCGTTACCGGGGCGAACATCGCGTCGGCGATCGAGAACGCGCCGAACAGGAACGGCCCGCCGCTGGCGGCCAGCGCCTCGCGCCAGATCGCGCAGACCCGGCGCACGTCGGCCAGCGCCTCCGGCGTGTGGCCCTGCCCCGGCTTGTCGGCGCACACGTCCATCGTCAGGTCCCGGCGCATCGCGGCGAACCCGGAGTGCATCTCGGCGCTGACCGCCCGGGCACGCGCCCGCTGCGCGCGATCGGCCGGCCACAGCCGCGCCTCGGGCGCGATCTCGTTGACGTACTCACAGATCGCCAGCGAGTCCCAGACCACGACGTCGCCGTCGTGCAGCGCCGGGACGCGGCCCGACGGGCTGATCCGCGCGATGTCGTCGCGCGTCGACGCGCGGTCCAGCAGGATCGTCGTGTGCTCGAACGGAAGGCCGGCGTGCATCAGCGCGACGTACGGGCGGAGCGACCACGACGAGATCCGCTTGCTACCAACATAGAGTTTCAGCGTCATTGGCCGCGCACTGTAGCAGCGCCGCGCGGCCTCGACCCGCACAGACCGGCGGCGATGCTAGAAGTGCTCGTGGCGACCGCCGGTCGACGAGACCGGGAGGCCGTACGTCGTGCCGCACAGCTGCGGCGTGCCGGTCGTGCAGGTCGTGCGCGACGCCGACATATAGAGGCGCATCGCGGTCACCGCGGACTGGCCGTGATCGGCGCCGGAGGCCGGGACCTCGTAGCGGATCTTCGGCTCGATGCAGCCGACGAAGTCTTGCCACACGCCGGTCGCCGTCTTGCTGCCCAGGTAGGTCCAGGTCGAGCCGACCTGCTGATAGAACCGGCCGGTCACGCTGGTCTGCTCGCAGGTGGTCGGCAGGGTCAGCGCGTTGGCCACCGTGCCCGAGATCTCGGTCGCCGGGCCGAACGAGAACGTGATGCGCGAGCACCCGGTGGTGCCGTAGTTGTTGACCACGAAGGTCTTGTCCTCGCCGGCGACGAGGCCCCAGCCGATGTCGGCGGGCGGCGGGTTCGGCGGCACGAGGCAGGCCACGACCGCCGAGGTCTCGCTCGCTTCTTCGGGCGCGCCGGAGTCGAGGTCGGTGTCAGGGCCTGCGTCGAGACAGCCGGCCAGGGTCGAGATCACGAACAGCGAGACGACGGGAAACGTACGCATGACAAGCTCCATGAAAAACTTCGCCGCACGATGCGCGCGACGGCAAACAGCCGCGTTGATCTGCGGTCCCATCCGCGGGCCCGCATCACGTCCTTGCCGGCGGATAGAGGCCGGCGCCCGCGCGACGTGATGCGAATATTCGCGGTCCCGTGCGTTAAGGTCACCAGGTGGAAGTCGACGACCATGCTCTGATCGATCGCTGGCGCGCCGGCGACCGCGCCGCGGGGCAGGCGCTGTTCGCGCGCTACTTCGCGATGATCTATCGCTTCTTCTCGACCAAGTGCGAGGCCGAGGCCGAGGAGCTGACCCAGGCGACGTTCCTCGCGGCGGTGCGCGCGCGCGACCAGTTTCGCAAGGACTCCAGCTTCAAGACCTACCTGTTCGCGATCGCCCGCCACGAGCTCCACGGGCTGCTGCGGACCAAGGCGCGCAAGCAGGACAAGCTCGACTTCGAGCTGTCGTCGATCGCCGAGCTGGTGTCGACCGCCGGCACCCAGCTGGCCCGCGCGCAGGAGCACCGCCAGATCGTCGAGGCGCTGCATCGCCTGCCGGTCGATCAGCAGACCTTGCTCGAGCTGCATTACTGGGAGGAGCTCGACATCGCGGGGCTCTCGGCGGTGTTCGAGGTGTCGAGCCAGACCATGCGGGCGCGGCTGTACCGGGCGCGCCAGGCGCTGCGCGCGCTGCTGACTCCGTTTGCCCCCGCGGAGGCGCTGCGGGACGACAGCACGCTCGATCAGTGGATGCAGCGGCAAGAAAATGGAGTGCGCGGCCGTCACACCGAGCCGTGACCGGCATCTGTCCCGGACAGATGACGAATCATAGATCGTGGGTACTGGCGGCGGCCGCCGCGTCGGCCGCGTCGGCTGCGTCGGGATGTGCTGTGGCGGACGAGGCGGCGCCGCAGTCGCAGCTCGCGCTCGAGATCGGCAGCAAGTGCCCGGACTGGGGCTGCGGCCTCAACTCGCCGCTGATGGACAACGGCTTCTTCCACGAGCTCAACCTCGACGGCCTGCGCAACGTCGACGGCTACGCGCTGACCACCGTCCGCAAGGAGGGCCTCGGGAGCTACGATCTCAGCGTCGAGAACGGGCGGATGAGCGCCCGGCTGCGCACGAACAGCCCGATCGCGCCGTTGCTGACCGGCGGCGGGCTCGTCGGCCTCGAGATCTCGCTGAACCGGATCAACCCCGACACCGGCGCGACCACGTACTGGACGATGAAGGTCGCCGCGGTCAGCGGCGGTGTCGAGTACCGCGCGGACCGGCTCGACGGCGTGACGCCGCCGACGATCGAGAGCTACAGGTTCCGCATGCAGGCCGGGCCCTTCGAGATGCCGCTCTGCGCGCACGGCCCCGAGGTGCTTCCGCCGTCCGGGCCGCGGCCGATCATGAAGGGATTCGCGGTGGTCTACGCGGGAGAGCGCATCAACGCCGAGTACAAGTCGATCTCGGCGTTCCCGAATTTCCGGTGGTTCAACATCGGCTGCGCCGAGACAGCGGTCGCCAAGCTCCAGCTCTACGGTCACACCCAGACCGCGGTCGCCGCCGGCTTTCCGACGACGTTCGCCGAGCGCCAGACCCTGCTGAAGATGCTGGTCGGCGATTACTGCGGCCACGGCAAGACGTTCACCGTCGCGGGCCAGCCGCTCGACTGGGAGGACGACCACGGCACGATGGTGCTGCCGGCGTCGACCGCGAGCCTGCGGCGCACCGAGGCGCGCTGGACCCCGAACGGCGCCGCGTGCTTGAACACGCCGCGCGTCATCGCCCGGCCGAGCGACGAGGCGATCGACGAGTTCGCCGACGGCGTCGCCGCGGACCTCTCGGACCGCGTCGAGGCCGCGATCCGCGCGACCTGCCCGCGGCCGCCGACCTGCCCGACCGACGGCGGGTCGTACCACCTCGAGAGCTACAACCGCCGGCTACCGACGATCTAGCTCACCACGCGAGCGCGCGGATCGCCGCGTCGTAGCCGCCGGCCGCGACGTACCAGGCCCGGGCCTGCGCCGCGAGCGCCCGATCGTGGGTGGCGACCGCGAGCAAGGCGTCGACCCGCGTGCGGCGGCGCAGGACCGCGGTGGCCTGGGTGTGGCCGAGCACGTCGGCGAGCAGCGCGCGGGCTCGTCGGAGCGCGGCGACCTGGCCGGCCGGCTCGCCGAGCGCGGCGCGGGCGGCAGCGACGCTCAGCCAGGCATCGGCGGCGGACAGCCGGTGCCACCACGCCGGCGCGTCGGCCTGGGCCTGGGCGATCGGCTCGGCGCGCGCGATCGCCGCGCGCGGATCGCCGGCGAGCCGCCGCAGCTCGGCCTCGGCGAGCGCGGTGCGCGGCGCGTTGCTGCTCGGCTGCGCGGCGACGACCGCGTACGCCCGCGCCGCCTCGGCCAGCTCGCCGCGCTCGACGGCGAGCCAGGCGAGATCCGCGTGGCACGACGCGATCTGCTCCTGGCGATCGGGGTGCAGCCGGAGGTACGTCGCGCACAGCTCGCGCAGCCGGGTCATCGCCTCGGCCGAGCTCTCGACGAACATCGCGGCGCGGACCCGGGCGCGCAGGGTGAACGGATGGTCGGGGCCGAGCGTGCGCTCGAGCTGGGTGCGCTCCTCGGCGAACAGCGCGTCGCGCTCGGCGCGGTCGGGCACGAGCATCGCGAGGTTGCCGAGGATCGTCCACAGCTCGACGCCGCGCTCGGCCGGCTCGGGCTCGGCGCGGGCCTGGCGGAGCAGCGCGATCGCCGCGCCCGTATCGCCGGCGGCCAGCCGCTCGGTGGCGGCGTTGTTCGCGAGCAAGGCGCGGGCGAACCGCCCGGCGTCGCCGGTGCGCCGCGCGATCGTCGTCACGAAGGGCAGCGTGCTCGCGAGCGCGGCGACCTGCGCGTCGTGCCGGCGCGAGGCCACGAACAGCCGGCGGGCGAACGCCTCGACGAAGGCGACGTCGTCGCCGCCGAGCAGCGCGGCGTCCGCGGCCGCGCCGTAGACCTCGACCGTGGCGCTCGACTGGGCGACCTCGAGCGCGGCGCCGAGCGCGAGCTGGGCCTGGGCGACCAGCGGCGGGTAGCCGAGCTGGGTGGCCGCGTGCGCGGTGACGCGCGCGAGCTCGAGCGCGGCGGGATCCACGGCCAGCGCGAGGTAGCGGACCTTGGTGGCGTCGGCGCCGAGCGCGGCGACCAGCCCGGCGAGCTCGGGGCGAGGCGGGGCGATCGGATCGGTCGTCGCCGCGGCGAGGCAGCGCTGCGCGTCGGGCAGGTTGCGCGCGGCGACGATCGCGTCGGGCAGGCGCTCGCGCGTCGCGCGGGTCAGCGTGGTCGCGACGGTGTCGAGCGCCGCGCGCGCGCGCTCGAGGCACGCGAGACCGCGCTCGTAGAGCGCCGGCGTGAGCTCGCCGCGCTGGTGGGCCACGCAGGCGGCCCGGCGGGCGCCGCTCCACGCCGTGCCGCGCGCCGCGAGCTGCGCGGCGAGGCCTGGCGCTTGCGCCGCGCCGTAGGGCCCCAGCCCCTGCACGTGGCTGGCGAGCGCGACGCCGCGCGCCGGATGCCACACCTCGGCGAGCGCGGCCTCGGCGCCCGCGCAGGCCTCGCCGTCGTCGCCGAGGCGGCCGATCGCGAACGCGGCGACGGCGGCGGCGAGCGCACCCGCGACCAGCGCGCGGCGGCGCCAGGCCCGCGCCGGATCGTACGCGAGCGCCGCGAGCAGCGCGTCCATGTCGGGGTAGCGCGCCGCGGGGTCCACGGCGGTGGCGCGCGCGACGATCGCCGGCAGCGCGGCGGGTCGATCGCGGCGCGGCCCCAGCACCTCGTCGAGCGCGACGCCGAACGAGTACTGGTCCGCGGCCGGCGTGGGCGCGGCGCCGCGCGCCTGCTCGGGCGCCATGTAGCGCGGCGTCCCGGCGATCGACGGCCGGGGCGCGACCCCGGCCGGCAGCGCCCCCGAATGGGGGCGCGGTTCGATCGAGCCGTCGCTGTGCTCGGGGCGCGCGATGCCGAAGTCGAGCAGGCGGACCCGGCCGTCGCTGCCGACCATCACGTTGTCGGGCTTGAAGTCGCGCTGCACGATGCCCGCGCGGTGCGCCGCCGCGACCCCGGCGCCGGCGGCGAGCAACGTCGCGACCAGCTGCCGGGTCGGGTGCGGCGCCGCGGCGTACGCGCGCAACGTCACGCCGGCGATCCACTCCATGACGAGATAGACCTGATCGTCGACGGTCCCGACATCGTAGATCGGCACGATGTTGGGGTGCGAGAGCTTGGCCAGCGACTGGCCCTCGCGCAGCATCGCCGCGCGCGCGGGCGCGCTCTTGACGTGCATCAGCTTGATCGCGACCCGGCGATCGAGCTCGGGATCCCACGCGCTCCACACCACGCCCATGCCGCCGGCGCCGGCCCGCTGCAGCAACTGGTAGCGGCCGACGCGGACGCGCTCGTCGGTGGCGAACAGCGCGTTGGCGATCCGCGAGCGCGCGACCTCGAGCACCAGCGCGTCCTCGGCCGGACGTGCGCCCAGGCCCGCATCCGCAGCCGCGGCGGTGGCCTCGTCGTCATCGCGCACCCGCTCGGACATCCGCGCGCGCTATCGTACGCGGCGGCCCCGATCACCGCCACGCCGATCCGCCGCGCCACCGGCGAGCGGTCGCGCGCGGCCGTGGTACGCCCGATGGCATGAAGAGACTGCTGCTGATCGCCCTGGTGGCGTGTGGTGGGAGCAAGCCGGCGGCCCAGGCCGTGGCTCCCGATCCGACCCCCGTCGCGGCGCCCGTCGCGCCGACCCCGCCGGTCGCGGCGCCGTCCGCGGGGCGCCCCGATCCCAACCTGATCCCGCGGTCCGTGCTGTTCGGCAACCCCGAGCGCGCCCGCGTCCGGATCAGCCCCGACGGTAAGCAGCTCGCGTGGCTCGCGCCCAAGGACGGCGTCCTCAACATCTGGGTCGCGCCGGTCGGCAAGGTCGATCAAGCGCGCGTGATCACCGCCGAGGCCAAGCGGCCGATCCGCGACTTTTCCTGGGCCTATACCAATCGCCACGTCCTGTACCTGCAAGACACCGGCGGCGACGAGGACTACCACGTGTTCCGCGTCGACCTCGGCGACGGCAAGATCACGGATCTGACGCCGTACCCCAAGGCGCGCGCCGCCCTCGCGGGCAGCGATCCGTCGCAGCCCAACACGATCCTGGTCACGCTCAATGATCGCGACCCCCAGTTCTTCGACCTCTTCAAGATCGATCTGCGGACCGGCGCGCGCACGCTGGTGATCCAGAACAACGACGGCTTCGGTGACTTCGTGATCGACGACCACCTGGTGGTCCGGTTCGCGATCAAGAAGCTACCCGACGGCTCGAACCAGGTGATGTCGCCGGAGAGCAAGGCGCCGAGCACCAAGTGGAAGCTGTTCGAGGCGATCGGCTTCGAGGACGCCGACACCACCAACATCGTCGGCGTCGCGCCCAACGGCAAGGCGCTGTACGTGAGCGACAGCCGCGGTCGCGATACGTCGGCGCTGGTCTCGATCGACATCGCCTCGAAGAAGCCGACGGTGATCGCCGAGGACGCCAGGGCCGATTCGGGCGAGGTCCTGGTCCATCCCACCAAGCACACGCTGCAGGCGGTGGAGTTCAACTACCAGCGGCCGACCTGGAAGGTGCTCGATCCGGCGATCCAGAAGGACCTCGACAACCTCGCCAAGGTCGAGCCCGGCGAGGTCCGCGTCACGTCGCGCTCGCTCGACGACAAGACCTGGATCGTCGCGATCACGGATCCGCAGCACCCGGCGCACTACTACCTGTGGAGCCGCGCCACGCAGCGCGCGACCTTCCTGTTCGCGGCGCTGCCGGTGCTCGAGAAGCTCGCGCTGGCGCAGATGACGCCGGTCGAGATCAAGGCGCGCGACGGGCTCGGGCTGGTCGGCTATCTGTCGCTGCCGACCGCGGCGGATCCCGAAGGTGACGGCAAGCCGAGCAGCGCCGTCCCGATGGTGCTGCTCGTCCACGGCGGGCCGTGGGCGCGCGACGAATGGGGCTACAACCCGCTGCACCAGCTGCTGGCCAACCGCGGCTACGCCGTGCTGTCGGTCAACTTCCGAGGCTCGACGGGCTTTGGCAAGAAGTTCCTGAACGCCGGCAACCTCCAGTGGGGCAAGACGATGCACGACGACCTGCTCGACGCGGTCGCGTGGGCGACGCAGCAAGGCATCACGGCCAAGGACACCGTGTGCATCATGGGCGGCAGCTACGGCGGCTACGCGACGCTGGTCGGGCTCGCGATGACGCCCGACGTGTTCCGCTGCGGCGTCGACATCGTCGGGCCGTCGAACTTGCTGACGCTGCTGTCGACGATCCCGCCGTACTGGGCGCCGCTGGTCGCGCTGTTCCACACCCGGATGGGCGATCCCGGCACCGCCGAGGGCAAGGCGCTGCTCGTCGCGGCCTCGCCGCTCACCAAGGCGGCGGACATCAAGCGGCCGCTGCTGATCGGACAGGGCGCCAACGATCCGCGCGTCAAGCAGGCCGAGTCGGAGCAGATCGTCGCCGCGATGAAGGCGCGCGGGCTGCCGGTCACGTACATCGTGTTCCCCGACGAGGGCCACGGCTTCGCGCGGCCCGAGAACAACATGGCGTTCTTCGGCGCGACCGAGGCGTTCTTGTCGCGCCATCTCGGCGGCAGCTACCTGCCGCTGGCCAAGGCAGAGCTCGAGGCGTCGACGATGCAGGTCAAGGAGGGCAAGGCCGGCGTGCCCGGCCTGTAGCGCGGCGGCTAGACGCCGAACTTGGCGAGCTTCTTGTGCAGGCCCTCGCGCGTGATGCCGAGGGTGACGGCGGTCTTGGTCTTGTTGCCGCCGTGGTCGCGCAGCGCCTCGGTGATGAGCCAGCGCTCGACCTGGTCCATCATCTCCTTGAGCGTGCCCTTCTGCGGCGCGATCCGCGTCACGGTGCCCTCGATCTTGCGCAGCCGCGGCGACAGATCGGTGGGCTCGATCCAGTGGCCGGGCTCGGCCTGGATCACGAGGCGCTGGATCTCGTTCTCGAGCTCGCGGATGTTGCCCGGCCAGTTGTACGACGCGAGCGCGTCGAGCGCGTCCTGGCTGAAGCCCGGGAGCTCGACGCGATACTCGTCGGCGTAGCGCTTGAGGAAGTGCGCCGCGAGCTCCGGCACGTCCTCGCGGCGCTCGCGCAGCGGCGGCAGCAGGATCGGAAACACCATCAGCCGGTAGTACAGATCCTGGCGAAACCGACCCTTCTCGACCTCGGCCGAGAGATCTCGATTCGTCGCGCAGATGATGCGGACGTCGACCTGCTTCTCGGCGGTGGCGCCGACCGGCCGGATCGTCCCCTCCTGCAGCACGCGCAGCAGCTTGGCCTGCAGGGTCAGCGGCATCTCGCCCATCTCGTCGAGGAACAGCGTGCCGCCGTCGGCGATCTCGAACAGGCCCTTCTTGTCGCTGTCGGCGCTGGTGAACGCGCCGCGCTTGTGGCCGAACAGCTCGCTCTCGAGCAGGTTCTCGGGCAGCGCGGCGCAGTTCTGGGCCACGAACATCTTGTCGCGGCGCTGCGACTGGTGATGCACCGCGCTCGCGATCAGCTCCTTGCCGGTGCCAGTCTCGCCGCCGATGCACACCGTCGCGCGAGTATCGACCACGCGCTCGAGCTGGGCGAACACCGCCTTCATCGCCGGCGAGTCGCCGATGATGTTGTCGAACTTGATCTTCTGCTCCTTGCGGCGCAGGTAGACGTTCTCGCCGCGCGCCCGCTCCTCGGCGATGCGCAGGCGCTGGACCAGGGTCGCGTTGTCGATCGCGAGCGAGGCCTGCGCGGCGAGCAACAGGCCGACCTCGAGATCGGTCTCGCTGAACATGCCGGCCGACGCGCGGTTGTCGGACTGGATGAGGCCGATGATGTCGTCGCCGCGCCACAGCGGCAGCGCGAGGATCGACAGGATCTGGCCGCCGAGGATCGACTCGCTCGACAGCGCCTCCTGGGCGTTGGCGGTGAGCACCGCGGCGCGATCGGCGAGCACGCGGCGCAGCACGGCGCGGCTCGCGCGTACCGGATCGGCGCCCGCCGCGCGAGCCTCGCCCTTGGTGCGCTCGCGCGAGACGGCCAGCGCGAAGCGATCCTTGTCGCTGTCGGAGCGCAGCAGGATCGCGACGTGGGTCGCGCGCGGCAGGAGCTGGAACGTCGCCGTGATGCAGGCCTCGATCACCGCGCCCGGCTCGAGCCGCGCGCCGAGCGGCTGCAGCGCCTTGTAGACGCGCAGCGCCTCGCCCGGATCGCGCTCGATCTGATCGGCGACGGCGGGCAGGTTCATGATCGATCGCGACGCGATCAAGCGGTCGCCGAGATCCGCGGTGTCCTCGGCGTCGTCGCCGATCCGCACCGCGATGCGGACCGGATCGTGGTGGTTGCCGAGCAGCAGGAAGTCTCCGTCGACGAGCGCGAGCTCCCAGCGCGCGGTCGCGTCGACCAGCAGCCGCTTGCCGTCGCGCTCGATCGCCGAGCCGTTGGTCGAGCGCAGATCGCGATAGACGTAGTGGTCGCCGACCCGCGTGATCTGCGCGTGGTCGCCCGAGAGGTGAAAGTCGCTGATCACCACGGTGCTCGCCGGTGAGCGACCGATGGTCGTGACTGCGCTCGAGCCAGTGCTCGTGATGCGATGCACTCGCTGCGTCGCCGTGCCGTGGAGGACTTCTAGGACGATCACTGAATCGTGGCGCTACACCACTCCCTGACCGAGGTTTATACTGCACACTCTTTCGCGACGCATGCCGGGACTCTCGAAAGTCATCGTGCTCGATCCCGACGCGCGGACCGGCCGGCAAATTCAGCTGGGCTTCGAACGCGAGGGCGTCCCGGTGACGACGCTCGCGCCCGAGCCGGCGCCGCTCGATCGCCTGGGCGATCTCCTGGGCGAAGACACGGGGTTGGTCGTGATCGGCGGTGGCGTCGACGGGCGCGGGCTCGAGCGGGTGCGCCAGGTCCGCGCGGCGCTCGACGGCCGGCGGATCGACGCGGCGATCATGTTTGCCGGCTGCGGCGCGGGGCGAGACGAGCTGGCCGCGGCGGGCGCCGACGAGGTCGTGCTGCAGCCGGCGTACCTGCGCGACGTCGTGACGATCGGGCGTCTACTGCGCGGCGTTCCTGCGACGCACCGCGGCCACCTGGTCGGCACGCTGACCGAGATCAGCGGCGTGTTCACGCTGGTCCGCGCGTTCGCCGCGCTGGGGCGCAGCGCGACGCTGACGCTGATCCGCGGGCTGCGGCGCGGCGAGATCCGGTTCTGGCACGGCGAGGTGACCTCGGCGCAGGTCGGGATGATCCACGGCCAGGCGGCGCTCCACCAGCTGCTGCTGTGGACCGACGCGCGCTTCGATTTTCACCACGAGGACGTCGTGCGGCGGCAGCAGATCCCGCTGACCCACGACGAGCTGTTCGCGGATGCCGAGCGGTTCCTCGAGGGCGTGCGCGACTCGAGCGGCGGGCTGTCGCCGTCGATCGTGCTCGAGCAGGACCTGCCGCGCGTGCAGTCGTTCGGCAAGCAGATCCCGACGGAGGTCTACGGCGTGCTGCGCATGTTCGACGGCCACCGCGTGCTCGCGGACGTGCTCGAGGACTCGGCGTACCGCGTGTTCGAGACGCTGCGGGTGGCGCAGCGCGCGGTGGAGATCGGGCTGCTGCGCGTGATCGACAAGCCGCCCGTGCGGCCGAGCTGGCGCGCGATCCTCTCGATCGAGGAGTGGCTGATCGGCAGCGAGGCGCGCGACGCGGCGATCGACTCGGGGCCGATCGCGGCGGCGAGCGCGGGGGGCAAGAGCAAGTCGCGCAAGAAGCGCCGCAAGAAGAAGCGGCTCGAGACGCCGATCGCAGTGCCGCTCGGCGCCGCCGCCAAGGAGATCGACTGGGGCGCGCTGGTGCCGCGGATCGTCGGCGCCGAGGTCGGCCCGCTCGCCGGCGTGGTGCCGTCGGCGCAGGCGTCGGGCGAGATCGCCCCGCGCGCCGATTCGCCGCGCGACCGCACGGTCCACCCGGGCGGCGAGCCCAAGGTCGTGTTCGACGAGGCCGCGGAGCGCGCGCGCAACGCCGCCGAGATCGCTGCACGCGCCGAGGCGATCCGTGCCGAGGCAGCGCGGGTCGAGGCCGAAGCCAAGGCACGGCGCGACGCCGAAGCCAAGGCGCAGCGCGACGCGGAACAAGCCAAACAGGCCGCCGAAGCCGAAGCGCAGAAACAGGCCGCCGAGGCGGAAGCCGCGAAGCAAGCCGCCGAGGCGGAAGCCGCGAAGCAAGCCGCCGAAGCCGAGGCCGCCAAGCAAGCCGCCGAAGCGAAGAAGCAGGAAGCCGCCAAGCAAGCCGCCGAAGCCGAAGCCGCCAAGCAAGCCGCCGAAGCCGAAGCGAAGAAGCAGGAAGCCGCCAAGAAAGCCGCCGAAGCCGAAGCCGCGAAGCAAGCCGCCGAGGCCGAGGTTGCCAAGCAAGCCGCCGCGGTGGAAGCCGCGCAGCGAGCCGCCGAAGCCGAGGCTGCCAAGCAAGCCGCCGCAGCCGAGGCCGCCAAGCAAGCTGCCGAAGCCGAGGCCGCCCAGCAAGCTGCCGAAGCCAAGGCCGCCCAGCAGGCCGCCGAAGCCGAGGCTGCGGCCGTCGCCAAGCAAGCCGCCGATACCGCTGCCGCTGCCGAATCCGCTGCCGCTGCTGCTGCCGAATCCGCTGCCGCTGCTGCTGCCGAATCCGCTGCCGCTGCCGCTGCCGAATCCGCTGCCGCTGCCGCTGCCGCTGCCGAATCCGCTCCCGCTGCCGCTCCCACTGCCGCTGCCGAATCGAAACCCGCACAACTAGCCACCGACCCCATGACGACCTCGCCCGAAGGCCGCGTCGCCTCCGACCTCCCCTCCGACGACACCAAACCCGAGCGCGTCGCCAACCGCACGACGCTGCAAGGCCTCGCGGTCGTCGCCGACACCCGCGCCGACGACGCCGTCGCGTCACCCGTGGTCGACGTCAGCGGCGCGGTCACGACGCGCACCACCGCCCCCGGCGTCGCCGTCGCCGATCTCAGCGGCGCGATCACCGCGCGCACCGCCGTGCCCGAGGCCGCGGTGGCCGCCGCCAGCCATGGCACGACCACCAAGATCTCCGTCCCGCCACCACCCGCGCTTGCACCAGCGCTCGCCTCGACGCCCGGCGTGATCGTCGACGAGCCCTCCGACGGCGTGATCGTGCAACACATCACCACCGCCAAGACCGCGCCGGTCAAGCGCCGGCGGCTACCGAGCGATCCTCCCGAGGACGATCGGCCGGAAGACGCGATGGGCGAGATCACCTCGCCTGGCCCGCGCGCGACCGCCGAGCCGCGCCACAGCGAGCCGTCGATCCTCGTCGCAGATCTCGGGGTGATCCACAGCGCGGTGAGCGCGATCGCCGTCGATCAGGCCGCGGCGCCCGCCACCGCAGACGCGACGTCTGCGGCGCACGAGGCGCCGGTCGTCGCCGCGCGCAGCGACGTCGCCGCGTTCAGCGAGGTCGAGGAGGCGTTCTTCCGCGCCGGCCACGAGAAAGAAGCCGCCGTCGCCGCGCCACCGGTCGTCGAGTCGTTCGACGATCTCGACGAAGGCTACCGGCCCGTCGGGTTCTGGGATCGCCTGCGCGGCAGGTCGGCGCGCAAGGCGCGGCTGGCCGCCAAGGCGCTCGCCACGACCCAGCCCGGCAAGGCGCCGGCTCCCGCCGTACCCGCCAAGCCTCCCGCGCCTGCTGCCCCGCCCGCTCCGGTGCCCGCGGCCGCGGCCAAGCCGTCCACGCCGCCCACACCCGCGGCGGCGCCACAGCCGAGCGCCAAGTCTCCCTCGACCGCCAACCGGCCGCCCGGCAAGCCGTCGCCCAAGTCCTCCGGCAAGCGCAAGAAGCGCTGACCCGCGCGCTACTGCGCCAGCCAGCGCACTTCGAGGCCGCCGCGCGGGCTGCTCATCCGCAGCCGGACCTGCTTCGCCGCCGGCCCCAGGACTGGCGTCGTGCGCGCGAACCGCACGACGTACGGCGTCGCGAACTCGCCCAGCGCCGGGAACTCGGCGCGCACCACGAACGATGGCCGGCGATCCTTCACGATCTCGAGCGGCTCGATCTCGTGGCCGGCCTCGTCGAGCAGCACGAGGCGCCACACGCTCTTCTTGCCGCGATCGATGTCGTTCTCGCGGCGATCCCACGTGGTCAGCATGACCTCGAGCTCGTACGGCCCCGTCGCATCGGCGCGCGCCTGCGCGAGGTGCTGCGCGCGGGCCTCGCCGACGAGGCCACGGTTATCGGCGTCGCGCGCGGCGTGCGCGGCGCGCCAGTCGGGCGACTTGAGCGTGGCCGTGATCTCGCACACCTCCTGGTAGTTGCCGCGCAGCTCCGCCTTGCGCGTCCACGTCTCGACCACGTCGTCGTAGTCGCCCGGCGTCGCCGGCCAGTCTTCGGTCAGGCGCACCACGGGGTGCGTCGTGGCACAGGCCGACATCGCGCCGAGCGCGACACCGAGCACGAAGGTCGCGATGAAGGACCTCATCGATCGGGTAGGAAATCCCGCCGCGTGAACAGCGTGGTCAACGGAGCCTCCTGGATCACGGCCTCGCGGCCGCCCTCGAGGCGATCGACGAGCCCGAGGGCATGCACGACGCGCAGGCCGGCGAGCCGGGCGCGCTCGATCGCGCGCAGGGTCGACGCGCCGGTGGTGACGACATCCTCGAGGATGACGACCGGCGCGCCGTCGGGCAGCCGCGTGGTCTCGCACCACTGATTGGTGCCGTGCGCCTTGGGCTCCTTGCGGACGAGGAACGCCGCGCGCGGCCGGCCGAGCTGAAAGCTGATCACCGACGTCGCGGTCGCCAGCGGATCGGCGCCCATCGTCAGGCCGCCGACGGCGACAGCCTCGGGCGCGAGCTGCTCGATCGCGGCGAGGAACAGCTCGCCGATCAGCGTCGCGCCCTCGGCGTCGAGGCTGACCTGCTTGCAGTCGATGTAGAAGTTGGAGGTGCGGCCCGACGACAGCACGACCTCGCGTTCCTGGAACGCCTTGACGCGGAGCAACTCGAGCAGGCGCTCGCGCTTCGCGGCGATCCCGGGTTGGTCGACCAGAGGTTGCATTTCGGGCAAACGCTACCACGCGCGCGCGCCGCGAGTCCCCGACGAGGTGCTGGGGACGGCATACCCCGCCAGGTCATCGCGTGCGTGCTCGAAGGTTCGACACGCGCACGAATCTTCGATCGAACCGCGCCCCCCTTCGGGGGCGCTGACGACCGGGGCGTGCCCCGGTCGTCGAACCCCGGAGTGGATTGACGTTCCGCGTCTCACCCCCTAGAGTCCCCTACCGCCGTGCATCTCGTCGACGAACACGACGCCGTTCCGGTCCGCTCGACGGACGACCTGCTCTCGTACTTCGAGACCGCTGGCAAACCCGCGTCGCGCTGGCGCGTCGGCACCGAGCACGAGCTGGTCGGCGTCCTGACGGGCGCCGAGGCGCTCGGCGAGCCGCCGCCGTACGACGGCCCGCACGGCATCGGCGCGCTGTTCCAGTGGTTCGCGGCGCGCGGCGGTGAGCCGGTGCTCGAGGACGATCACATGATCGCCCTGTCGCGCGGCGACGCGCAGCTGACGATCGAGCCCGGCGGCCAGTTCGAGCTCGCCGCGCGCCCGGTGGTCGACGATCGCGACTTCATCACCGACCTCAAGGCGTATGTCCGCGAGCTCGGCGCCGCGTCGCGCGAGCTCGGCCTGGCGTGGCTGTCGACCGGGCTGCGGCCGTTCGGCACGCGCGACGACATCCCGTGGATGCCCAAGCAGCGCTACGACGTGATGCGGTCGTACATGCCCACCGTCGGCACGCGCGGCCAGGACATGATGCGGCGCACGGCCACGGTGCAGGCCAACCTCGACTTTGCCGACGAGGCCGACGCCGCCGCCAAGCTGCGCGCGCTCAACTCGGTCACCTCGATCATGACCGCGCTGTGGGCCGCGTCGCCGATCGTCGACGGCGAGATCAGCGACTACCAGACCTACCGCGCGTGGATCTGGCGCGACACCGACAACCAGCGCGCCGGCATCCTGCCGTTCGTGTTCGAGCGCGACGACATTTTCCGCGCCTACACCGAGTGGGCGCTCGACGTGCCGATGTACTTCGTCTACCGCCACGGCTACGGCCGCGTGCCGGCGGACCTGACGTTCCGCAAGTTCATGCACGAGGGGTTCGACGGCGAGCACGCGCTGCGCGCCGACTGGGCGCTGCACCTCTCGACGCTGTTCCCCGAGGGTCGGCTCAAGAAGTTCATCGAGGTGCGCGGCGCCGACTGCGGCTCGCTCGAGATGATCGGCGCGCTCGGGCCGTTCGCGCGCGGCCTGCTGTACGACCGGACCGCTCGCGACGCGGCGATCGCGCTGACCGCGAAGCTGTCGATCGCGGATCGCCAGCGCCTCGCCGACGACGTCCCCCGGCTCGGCTTCGCCGCGCGCGTCGGTGATCACAGCGTCGGCGAGCTCGCGATCGAGCTGATGGCGATCGTGCGCGATGGCCTGTCGCGCGTCGCGCCCGGCGCACTGTCGCTGCTCGATCCCGTGACCGAGATCGCGACGACGGGTCGGACCCAGAGCGACCGCATGGTCGAGCTGTGGCGGCAGCACGCCGGCGACCGCGCCGCGCTGATCCGCGCGCTCGCGCATCCCGGCCTCGGCCCGGCCTGACCGCTAGTCCTCGTCGAAGTCGATGATGACCTCGTCGTCGTCGAGGCTCGGCGCGCGCCGCGGAGGCGCTCGCGGCGGCGGATCGTCGTCGGGCAGCGTGCGCAGCGAGGTCTGCACGGCGGGCACGTGGTCGCGCCCGCCGGGGGCGCGGCTCGACGTGGTCGGGCGCGCCTTGCTCGCCCCGACGTCGCGCTGGAGCTGGGTCGCGGCGTGGGGCACCGAGAGATCGTCGAGATCGACGTCGAGCGCATCGAGCGCGTGCTCGAGCTCGTGATCGTCGCCGGGGCCTTGGCCGGACCCTGAATAGAACGTCGGTGGCGGCGTGCCGCGGAGCATCGCCGGCTCGTGCGAGATCGGCACCGGCGAGGCGTACTCGCTGCGCGGCGGCGGCGGCAGCTCGAAGTCGTTGGACGGGATGCCGGCGAGCGTGAAGCTGCTGCTCGCCTCGGGCTCGAAGATCGGCTGCACGATGCGGCGCGCGAAGCGATCGTGGTGCTCGTCCGGATCGACGGGCTCGGCGGGCGGCCTCGCGGCGGTGGCGGTCTCGTCGTGCTCGTCGGCGTCGTCGAAGCCCGCGAGCGCGATGCCGGCGCTGTCGAGGTGATCGGGCAGCTGCAAGCCGGCCGCGTTGTCGGGGGGCGGCGGCGGGGCGAGGGCGTCGGACAGATCGTCGTGATCGAGCTCGTGGTGCGCCGCGAGCTCGTGGTCGGGCAGCGCGAAGTCGGACTCGCTGTCCTCGAAGTCGAGCCGCGCCGCGAAGTCGAGCAGGCTCGGTCGGCCGTCCGAGGACTCGCTCAGCTCGGGCAGCTCGAGGACCGGCTGGACGCCGCCTGGGGGCGCAGCGTCACCGCTCGCCTCGGCGGGGTCGGCGCTGATGTCAGACTCGGCGAGGATCTCGAACTCGTCGAACTCCTCGAGGCTGAGATCGATCGGCGGCTCGATCGGCTCGAGCGCGTGCTCGATCGCGAGGCCGAGATCATCGTCGTCGTCGGCCTCCGCCGCGGCCAGCTCGGCCTCGAGGCGCGCGGCGAGCAGCATCTGATCGACGTCCGGGGCGGCGGGGACCTCGGCCGGTGCCTCGACGCTGTCTGCGGTCGGGACGCCGCCCATCTCGGTGTGCTCGACGTCCTCGAGATCGAAGTCATCGAGCTGGTGGATCTCGTCGGCGATCTGCGCGGGGTCGACCTCGAGCACCGGCGGCTCGGACTCGGAGGCGGAGGCCGGCAGCTCTGCGGTGGTGCTCGCGTCGGGCTCCGCCGCTTCCGTGGCGGCCAGCTCGCCGGTGGCGCCTGCATCCGGATTGGCAGCCTCGTCGAACGGCGCAGCCTCGGCGGCCGGCGCAGCCTCGACTGGCGCCGCCTCGGCCTCCACGAACGGCGCAGCTTCGACGACCGGCGCAGCTTCGACGACTGGCGCAGTCTCGACGACCGGCGCAGTCTCGACGACCGGCGCAGTTTCGGCGACCGGCGCGGTTTCGGCGACCGGCGCAGCCTCGGCGACCGGCGCCACTTCAAGCGTCGACGCCACGTCGGCGACCGGCGCCACCTCCATCGTCGGCGCCGTCTCGGCGACCCGCGCAGCCCCAGCCGCGCCCTCGACAATCGGCGCGGCTTCGGCCTCCGCCTCTTGCTCGGCCTCGACGACCGGCGCCGCCTCGGCGACCGCGGCAGCCTCGACGCTCTCCGACGGCTCCGCGGTCGTCGCGGGTGGCGGAGCCCAGCGCGCGCTGCGGTCGCGGCGGACCGCGCTGCCGCCGAGCTGTTGCGCCAGCGCGGCCGAGGCGCCCTCGACGGAGATCTCGATCGGCACCGCCGCGGCGGCGGCCAGCGCCTCGAGCTCGGCGTCGAGCGCGCCACCCGCCAGCGCGCGCGCCCGCGCGAGCGCGGCGCCGACATCGACGTCGTCGTCGAGCCCCGGCGCGGCGCCGGCCACGCTCGCCACCGGCCCCGTCGCCGCCTCCAGCAGCTCGTCGATCGCCACCCGCCTGCGACGCGGCGGCTCGGCCTGCAGCGGCGCGATCGGATGCAGCTGCGCGGAGGGCGTCGGTCGCGGCGTTCGCCGCGGCGCGGTCAGCAGCGCATCGTTCGCCGCTACCGCCACCACCGGCTCGCCGACCGCCGGCAGCGTCACCGCCGTCACCGGCCCGCTCGCCAGGTCGCGCACACCCTCGACGCCCTCGGCGCGCCGCGCGGCGTCGACGGCCGGGGCCTGCCCCCGGCCGTCAGCGCCCCCGAATAGGGGCGCGGTTCGATCGATGTCCGCCGCCATCGGCAGCTGCGTCTCCGGCAGGCCGAGCGCGCGCCGGCGCTCGAGCATCCGCAGGATCAGCGCGCGGCTCTGCGGCGTCACGCGCATCAGCTCGATCGCCATGCCGAACGACGCCCGCGGGTTCGCCGGGTCCGGCGCCACCGTCGCCTTGACCCGCCCCAGCCCGACGATCGCCGGCGTGTCGTCGGCCAGCCGCAGCTCGAACTTGACCTCGGCGCCGAGCGGCTGGATCGACTTGGTCGGCAGGAACAGCCCCGACTTGCCGACGTTTGGCGCGAAGCGCTGCACCATCACCTCGACGTCGTCGTAGCGCAGCTTGATGCGCAGCACGATCGGCGCCGCTGGTCGCGCACCGCTGGAATCGTCAGAGGCCATGGCTCGGCCCGGGCAGGGCCAGCGGAATTATCCCGCCGACTGCCGCGACCCGTCAAACCCGGCGACCCGCCGTCGACAGCCCCCCATCCGGTGGCCGACCGGCGATCGCAATGCGCCTCATCCAGGGGCTGACGGACCGGGTGCATGCCCCGCCCGTCGCCCCTCCCCGTCGCTCCCCGTCGCATTGTCCGGAAATGGGATCGCCCTTCCCAGCACCGAACGCCCGGCCGCGCCGCGGCCCCGTGAATCCCGCCGCTTACCCTTGGCACAGCCGGTGCTGCATCCCGCGGCATGGCCTCGCTCTGGCTCGATCTCCGCTACGCGCTCCGCATGCTGGTGAAGTCACCCGGCCTGACCGCGGTCCTCATCATCACGCTCGCCCTCGGCATCGGCGCGAGCACGACGATCTTCTCGGTCGTCAGCTCGGTGGTGCTGCGGCCGCTGCCCTACCAGCAGCCCGATCGCCTGGTCCGGGTCTACACCGAGTTCGCCGGCAAGCTCGCGCTCAAGCGGTTCTGGATCTCGGTCCCCGAGCTCGACGACCTCACCCGCGCGTGCCGGTCGTGCGAGAGCGTCGCCGGCTGGACCCGCGGCAGCGCGTCGATCTCGGGCGGCGACCGGCCGGTGCGCGTCGACGCCGCGCTGGCGACCCACCAGCTGCTGCCGATGCTCGGCGTTCGTCCGCTGCTCGGACGCTGGTTCGACGCCAGCGAGGACCGCCCCGGCGACCCCGAGGTCGTCGTGCTCGGCTACGACCTGTGGCAGCGCGCCTTCGCCGGCGACCGCGGCATCATCGGCCGCAAGATCCACCTCAACGCGTTGCCCGTGACCGTGGTCGGCGTGATGCCCAAGGGCTTCGACTTCCTCGATCACAACGAGGCCTGGGTGCCGGCGTGCTTCGACCTCGCCAAGGTCAGCCGCGGCGGCCACTTCGTGAACGCGGCGGTGCGGCTGGCCCCCGGCGCGTCGCTCGCCGCGCTGCAGGCCGAGCTCGCGGCGCTGACCCAGGAGTGGTCCACCAAGCAGGGGCCCAAGCAGCACGCGATCTCGCCCGACCAGCACCCGATGGTCGCGGTCGGCTTCCAGGCCGATCTGGTCGGCTCGCTGTCGACCACGCTGTGGCTGTTGCAGGGCGCCGTGCTGTTCGTCCTGCTGATCTCGATCGTCAACGTCGCCAACCTCTTGCTCGCGCGCTCGGAGACCCGGACGCGCGAGGTCGCGGTCCGCCACGCGCTCGGCGCGAGCCGGCGCCGGCTGGTGCGCCAGTTCGTGACCGAGAGCCTGGTCCTCGGCCTGCTCGGCGGCGCGCTCGGCATCCTCGTCGCGGTGTGGGCGATCGACGGCGTCACCGCGCTGATGCCGAGGTCGGCGCCGCGCGCCAGCGAGATCACGCTCGACGGCGCGGCGGTCGCGTTCGCCGTCATCTGCGCGATCGCCGCCGCGCTGCTGTTCGGCATCGCGCCGATCATGCACGCGCGGCGCACCGATCTGCACGGCGCGCTCAAGGACGGCTCGTCGCGGATGACCGGCGGCAAGGCGCGGCTGCGCGTGCGCCGGGCGCTGGTGATCACCGAGATCGCGCTCGCCGTCGTGCTCGTGATCGGCTGCACCGTGATGGTGCGCAGCTTCGTCCGCCTGCAGCACGTCGAGCTCGGCTTCCACCCCGATCACCTGCTGACGTTCGGCGTCGAGCTGCCGGAGAAGACCTACCCGGATCAGCAGCCCGACCTGTACTGGGCGCGGCACCTGGCGCGCATGCGCGCGCTGCCCGGCGTCACCGGCGTGGCGATGCTCTACGGCATGCCGCCGGCCCGACCGCTCAACGCCAACGACATCGAGTTCGTCGGCAAGACGCCCGGCCCCGGCGATCCGCCGTGGAACGTCGATTACTGGCAGATCGTCGCCGACGACACGCTCGACGTGCTGGGCGCGCGGATCGTGCGCGGCCGCGGCATCACCCGCGCCGACGTCGAGGGCGCGCCGCGCGTGGTCGTGATCAACGAGGCGTTCGTCGCCAAGTTCTATCCGCACGAAGATCCGATCGGCAAGCAGGTCTCGCTGATCGACTACGGCGACCCCGCAAAGACCAAGATCCAGACCATCGTCGGCGTCGTGGCCGATCTCAAGCAGGCCGGCATCGACCAGGCGGCGGGCACCGAGGTGTTCGCGCCGATCGCGCAGTTCGCGACGATCTTCACGCCGGCGAAATCGATCAACGCGTTGTACACGCTGCTGCGCACCTCGGGCGATCCGGCCGAGCTGATCCCGGCGGTGCAGCGCGCGGTCGCCGAGCTCGACCCGGCGCTGCCGCTGTTCCAGGTCCGCACGATGAACGACGTGATGTGGGAGGCGGTCGCGCGCCCGCGGTTCCTGACCTTCCTGCTGACGTCGTTCGCGGCGCTCGCGCTGCTGCTCGCCGCCGTCGGGATCTACGGCGTGATGGCGCACACCGTCGCCCAGCGCACCCACGAGATCGGCCTGCGCGTCGCGCTCGGCGCCCAGCCCAGGCAGGTCCGCGCCATGGTGCTGCGCCAGGCCGGCGGCCTGGTCGCGGCCGGCATCGCGGTCGGGCTCGGCGTCGCGATCGCGCTCGAGCAACTGCTCACCAAGTCGTTGCACGGCCTGTTCTACGGCGCGCAGCTCAGCCAGCCGGTGCTGCTCGTCGCGGTCGCGATCGCCGTCGCGGCGACCGCGCTGCTCGCGACCTGGATCCCGGCGCGGCGGGCGACCCGGGTCGAGCCCACCGTCGCCCTGCGGAGCGAGTGATGGACGTCCCTCGCACCGGCGCGAAGCCGCGCACCCGGCGCGCGGTGATCGCCCTGGCCGGCGTGCTCGCGCTCGCGGCGGTGACCCTCGGCATCCGCGCGGTCAAGAACCGCACGCCGTCGGTGCGCCGCGGCGAGCTGTGGATCGGGACGGTGCAGCGCGGCCCGCTCACCCTCGAGGTCCGCGGCCAGGGCACGCTGATCCCGACCGACTTTCGCTGGGCCTCGGCGCCGGTCGCCGCGCGGGTCGACAAGGTCCTCGTCCAGGCCGGCGCGCAGGTCGAGCCGACCACCGTGCTACTCGAGCTCGCCAACCCCGACGCCGAGCTCGCCGCGCTCGAGGCCGATCGCGAGGTCTCCGCCGCCGAGGCCGAGCTCGCCCGGCTCGGCGCCCAGCTCGACGGCACGCGGCTCGCGCAGGAGTCGGCGGTCGCCAGCCTCGACGCCGACGTCGCGATGGCCAAGCGGCGCGGCGCGATCGACAGCGCGATGGCCGCCAAGG
>Ga0307513_10002536_pt1 | contig 25236 bp, 34 predicted proteins | sample 15_EM_MG_FD_202174 | JGI IMG/M metagenome (GOLD analysis project Ga0307513, IMG submission 202174) | Populus trichocarpa ectomycorrhiza microbial communities from riparian zone in the Pacific Northwest, United States - 15_EM | ecosystem: Host-associated > Plants > Roots > Unclassified | place...
GTGTCTGGTGGTGATGGACCTGGAAGAGAGCGGCCCGGAGTCGGTGATTGTTTGAATACACGTTTCCTCCGTCTGGCGCGCCACGGCGGGGGAGGGAGAATGGGGGATGGACTCACAGGCCGCGAGGCTGAAGGGGAGGATAAGTTAAAGGTGGATGGGCGACGCCTCGGTTCGACTCCTCTGTGTTGAGATGTCCGAGTCAGGGGTGACTGTCACTGAAGGGGAGGGAGGAGGATCAAACACAATCCGAGACGCGCGCCGCTTCGTCCCCCGGGCTTCTCGCCGTTTCTCACAATTCAGACTACAGAAAACATACAGCCCCCGTAATAAGACCTCACACCTCTCAACGCCTACCCAAACTCCAGCAAAGCCTTCCCAAGAGCCTCAGGAGAGGGTTTCTCCGCAACCGCGTGCACTTTTACCCCGCACTTCTCTCGGACGTGCGTCAACGTCGTCTGGCCGATGGCTGCGACCCTGCAGAATCGACCGTCTTGATCGCCCTCCCCGTCGACTGGAGAAAAGGCGAGATGCTCTCGTAGAATCGGCAGAGCGAACTCTGCGGACGACGGAGCAAAGAACACAATCCACCACCGCGCAGGATCTTCAGAGTCATATCGTGGTCAGCCACATCTCCTTTAGGAAAGGCCTGAAATCACATTTACCGAGAGGAAGGTGTTGCTGGAAGAGCTCCTTGACTTCCGTTGAGAAGTGTTCGGACCCCCGTGTCCCGTAGACCTGGAGGGGTTCGAGGTCGAGTCCCGCCGCCTTGATGAGTTTCGGCAAGGTATCTCGGTTCTTGTCCCCGGTCAGATAGAGCAGCGGGAGCTTTGTTGTTCGGCAACTTTGATCCTCTATGATCAACCTCGCTAACGCTTCTCCCGTACCAGATCCCTCTCCCACGATGTTTCGAGAGGAAGGGGTGAAAGGAGATGCCGGCATCCTTCTGAGGACGTTTCCTGTGGTCGTCCCCACGACATAGAACGGGACGGTGGTCCAATCTACTCTGCTCAGATCAGCAGGCCGGGTCTTACCCATACGACAACGTAACACTGCTCACCAGGACTGTGCAAATCACCCCATTGAACAGAGGAAAGCCCCTCCCTAACGAGATCCCATGCCTCAGCTGACCTCGAGCTGGTCATGATCACGCCCCCGTGGTCTGAGCGATTCCCCGTGACGATATCATGCAGATTCCCAAGATTGGTGTAGACGGTTTCGAGGACGGGTACCGAGTGCGGATGAAGACCGATAGATTCCAAGTGCTGGTGATAACGATCCGGTGTATCCTCTGAGGGATTCCGGACCAACAGAACATTCATTGGCAATGCGAGTGAGATGATAAGGTGCAGGTTGATCACAAGTATGTCCTCAATTGGGAAGTCTACAATCTACACGCACAATTGTATACATACCTACCTAGCTAAATCACAAGTGGCTCATACAAACGTTATTTTAATCCAAACACTACATGGGCGAAAAAGAACCGAGATACAGTCCTGATGGAAAGGGGTGTATGTATGGGACGGGAGAGAAGGAACCCAAGCCAGCGAGAGACTCGTACCAAAGTCAGAGGGAAGGTAGTAGAACCAATACTGGTGGTCACCTAGTGTAGTTAGACCATGGATCCGTGTATCAAAACATCCCACGCGCTCTTCGACTGCAACGTCGCGATGACTTTTCGCGAAGGTGTCCTCTGACCTGACGAATCGGCTCCGTGCTCGGCTTCGCTGCCAACTACCACCACCAACGGTGGGCGAGTGGAAACAGAGGGGACATCGTGGGACACATTGTCATCCAAATGTGATATCGGGTGATGTAAGGGGGAAGGGGGGTTGGAGTTGTGGCTGGCTGTGTCAGGCGTGGTACTCGATCTTGAGGGCGTTGACAAGACAGGGGGTGTAGAGGTTTGGTTGTCGACTGGGTGTACGCCCTTCGTGTGATGGTGGAGTGACCAGGGATGAGCAGGACTCGCAGACCCGGACACAGATGATGAGGATGACACGCTACACGGCCGTTTCTAGTCAATGGCCCGGTCATCGCATCGAGGACCGACCCATCAAAAGTCAGTTGCGACCCCTCGGACCCGTGTGGGGAGCTCAACCTACGGGAGACAGGATGCTTCCCAAGACCAGCCTCAGATGTTGGTGCTGATGGTGGCTGTCGTCGGAATTGGGATTCTGCTTGGAGGGCGTGGCGTCAGCGCTTCGTTGGGTAACGTTCGACGATGACGGTGAATTGACCATGACTGTCTTGTCTGTGGACGGCCCAACTCGTATTCGTAGTCAATCGTCGTCGTTGACCCCGCCGGAGAGGAGCGTGGTCGTGGTTCAGAGAGAAGATGTGATTGCTGCGTGGCGCGTGCCGCGCGGTGAATACTTAAGCTTGGCTCGTTTCCCACGAGGCGGGAGAATCCGGCACCCACGAGCTCCCGCGAACATAGATTCAGCGAGGACGGCTACGACCCCTCTGCACGCTGTTTCCAAGGGCAAAGTACGCAGGCAGCACTCCGAGCTCGAACCCCACCCCATCTGGCTTCCTGACCTCGAGCCCAATGGCTCTAGCGATGTCTTTGTGGCCGTGTTTCCTTGGCCATCACAACATTGCCACTGCTCTGATCTATCCCGCATCTATCTGATCCCACCGATAACGAGATCCAAAAACATCCAGTCTCACCCGGGACTCCGTCCAACTTTTTTCGTACATTCACGGGACTTCACCCAAAATACGGACCGCACCTATCGAGGTTTCCATTTCATCCACAGGACACGTACAACAGGTTCAGTCGTACTGGCGGCGTTTTTTTTTGCTGCAGTAGAGATTTAGGCGCTAAATGTGTCATTACTCAAGGTACCGAGAACGACTGAAATTTGGTTTATCTTTCCCACAGTGTCTCTAGGTCTGAAGAACACTGGTGTCAGTAACCCGTGCTCCCCAACGCTAGACCTAAGTATGTCGTCGTCTATGGCAACGTGCACCCCGAGTCGGCTGAGGCTTACTTGGATCGCACCAAGATTGGGTACCGACCTAGGACTGATTGAACTAGAAAAGGCGCCCCCCTTCTGACGCAACAATCCTCTGTGTCCAAGGTGCCTTTGCAGGTGCCTGGATATACGAGACGATGCAGCGCCCTCTGTCACGCTTTGTCGTGGCTTCCCCGCCTTGTTGAAGCGGGTGGTGATCGGGTTCACCTTCACAGCCCGAGGACCCTGAAGGTGGTAATGCCCGCAGTGATTGCGAACGCCACCACTAACCGGATTCCGCGATAACCAGCGTCATCGGTCGTACCAACAACCACCTCCTTTATCAAACACTCCAGGTTGCTACTCACCCACCACAAGATGAGAAAGCTTACTCGGTTCATTCCCTCCTTCTTGGATATCACAAGTGAGTTGAGCATCATGTTGTGGGGGCAACAATAGATCCGGAGTGGCTCACCAACTCCATGCAGCTTCAAAGCCTACCTCAGACAAGTCGCTACTCCGACTGCTCAAGTCCTGCAGTACCGACAACCAGTTCGTCAAGAAAGTCACAGACGTAGTCTCTTCAAAAGATGCGTTAATCGCTGCGAAGCTGCTACTGCCCCGCGATGCCCAGAAGGTGATCAACAAAGTTGACGAGGTACGAGCGTGATCTCCACCTGTCCATCATCCCCAACCTTTATTCGACAGGCTCTCGAAATTCCTGCCATTGCCAAAAACAGGAAGCTCCATAGAAGATGCCTCAAGTGGCTCTGCAGAATAAGCGGTCACCATTGCCTGCTCCCTCTGACCCACAAGCTTACATCTCCTTTACGAAAAGAGAACAAACCAATCTGCAGTGGAGGGTTTGCGGAGGTGTGGAAAGGGACTTACTGCTACCGTCAAGTTGCGGTCAAAGTCTTGAAAGTCTATCAGACAAGTGACATCGAAAAAATTGGAAAGGTGAGATACATCTTTCTGGAGGCCGACCAACAAACGACGGTCAGCTCACTAGCACGTCATTGTCAGCGGTTCTGTAAGGAGGTCTTGATGTGGAATCGTCTATCGCACCCAAATATACTCCCTCTTTTGGGAGCTGCACAAGAAGGCTGGGAGTTCACGATGGTTTCCGAATGGATGGATAATGGGAATATTAGACAGTACGTTTTGGCCCATCCAAAAGTGAACCGCCCGTCGTTAGTAAGTGGATCCTTTCCTCATCCATTTCGCATGTGCTCATTATGCCAGCTCCTGGACGTCATACACGGACTGATGTACCTGCATTCTCAAAACCTGGTCCACGGGGATCTAAAAGGAGTAAGTGGAAATTGATATCGTGATGACGTGATAAAGCTGAGCGGACCTTTTGCCAAGGCGAACGTCCTGATTACGCAATACGGCTCAGCATGCTTAGCTGATTTTGGTTTGACCACTATGATGCCCACGGAGACGACCAGCTTTTCGTCCCCCTCGTTTGGAGGGACGACTCGTTGGATGAGCCCGGAGCTTCTGGATCCGGACGAACATGACTGGTCTCCCGCGAGAACTGTGCATTCGGATTGTTACGCTTTTGGGATGGTCATATACGAGGTAAGGGTGCTGTGATTGTCATCCCACTATGTGTACTCACGTTTGCTGCCCATCGGGTTTCGAGGTCTTGACGGGGAATGTACCCTTTCATCGTCATCACGGGTGTGCTGTCGTTAGCAAAGTTACAAAAGGAGATCGTCCAGAGATACCTGTTGATACGCCAGCTACTGCTCACAAAAGCGGTCTTTGGGCGATCGTTCAGAAGTGCTGGGGAGCGAAACCCCTTGAACGACCTGCCCTTTCTGTGGTCCGACAGCGGTTGGTTGATGCTGTAGAGATGTGGGATACTGACCTGGGGAGATCGACCGCTTCGGACGGCTTTGTGAATGTCCCCATAGACGTATTGCTTTCGTCAGGGGACTCCTCCGACGTAGGTGAGTGGGTGGTTTTATTTATTTCTCGCCTGTGTATGCTTACGTTCGCGATCTGCTAGAGAGTGTTGGTGAAGCTGAGGGAGGAGTGAGCTCGCACTCGTTCCTGGCATACAGTAGTGCGCCTGCATTAACACAGGGTCACTCGTTTTCTTACTGATGTACGCGAGTGCAGTACACCCGCCACCGAGACGCGCGACGACTCCCGGAAGTGGGAGGCTTCAAAACAATTCTCCGCGATACTCTGCGGCTGCCCTACCCCAAGACCCTAGGCATATGCCCACAACGAACTTTGGAGAGTTCTCGCGACCTCGTGCCTCAGGAACCCCTAGGGGGAATCAATGCCAGCCCTATGACTCAAAGCAAGAGTTGGTGCCAATGCGGCCCACCGGCGTGGAGGGTTTAATTGAAGCGGACCCCCAATCCTACGACTCTGACGATCCATTCTTGCGAGAGCCAATGCTTATCACTCCCGACCGACGGTATCCTGGTCCCCGACCATCGTTCTACTCTTTCGATCTCTTGGCGGACGCCCAGGCTGTGGATTGGGTGCATAATTTGGAGCGTCACCAGTCTCTGAAGCCTCTCGTGGAGCCGGAATCCGAGGACGACTCTGGACCGCCGGATTTTGTGTACGGGTCGAAGTCTCCGCCGTTGAGGAGCGAGCTGGTCTGACTACCCCTTCTACGTTTGTATGCGATTTCCTCGCTTGATCCAATAAAGGGCGAAGTATGATCTGTCATTTTCCATTCCAGGGGCGCGTTCCTTTGCGCCCATGCGTTGGTGGATTGAACCGTGAGGAATAATACGGGCACAGAGCTAGAAGTGATTGCCGGAGGGCAAAATATCCAATACACGGAGGGTGTAACTACAAAATAGTCACGATACTCGAGACTTTCGGCCGAAGGTGGGCGTCTCAGGCTCGGTCCTGCCTATGCCAGACCTGTCAGTGTCAGGGGATTAAGATGCACTGCGCTACGACCATCATAGAACTTCGGCAGCAGAGATATAGAGGACTGGAAGAGAGGAGCATCAGGGAGAGGTTCCGACCGAGGAAGGGCGAGTCCGCGTACCGTTGTTCCCTCGAATAAACGCGTCCCCATAGCGGTTGATTACCCTGCCGTTAACGTGTTCCTCCGTCTGTTCCAACGCGATGTTCATGTATCCATCGAGGCAAGATAGGACGCCTGGGTGAAGAGGTTGGATGTGGGTGTTTGAGTGATAGGGGGAGCGATGACGGACAGACCTCGATAATCTACGCCCGATGTCAGGCGGACGACTACACGTTTTCCGACGACGCCCTTCAGGAAATCCGTCGGCGATCCCGAGGTGGTGACCGGGGCTGGGGGAGGGGGGATGTCGTTGGCTGTCGGGGGAGGGGTGGTGTCGTCCATTGTGCCTGGTGATGTGGGATAAGAGACGCGTTGAAATGCGATAACAACCGGTTACATACCGACGGCGGGAAGAGTGAATCAGGGTGTGATCCGGGTGCCCGCCAGCCAATGGCGGCCCCGGGACCGCCGCGTTTCTGTTTTAAATTCGGAGGACCGCCACGTGAGTGAATGGAACACGCCCCTCGACTTCTCCCACAACACCCGGTTTCCCCGGGTATGCAGAGTTAAAGTTCGGATTCGACGATCCGTCTTCCATACACCCTCGCCCCCGACCTCTACCACCCCAACCCCGCCAACTCTGCTCGCATGACGGCCGACCCACCCTCTTACGACCAAGGCGCGGACGGCGAGGACGTCGGAAAATCCAACGAGAAGTCTGGGCCGGAGACCGATCCCACCGGCGCAAGTTCTTCGAGTAGCGACGCTGGCAGAGAAAAGGAGGACGAAAATCCGCCACCGCAGAAAAAGTCCACTCTCCCACCAATTCTTGCATGGATTCCTGCGAACTTGACGTGGTCAAATATCAAGCAGATCATTCGATGCTCGCTCACGGCGTGGGTCTCCCTCTTGCTGCTGATCATTGGACCGGTTTCTCGGTCATTGGGCCAAGTGAGTACAGACACTCTGTCGCGCGCTTTCACAGACTGACAGCTCTTGGCATTATGCAGGCTAGTTTCCTCCTTATCATCAGTGATTAACCTTTGATCGTCTCTCCCTCGACCTACCCCTGATCTTCGCTGTTACACAGGTACATTCCTCTCCCCTCCGCAAGGGCCATTTATCTCTGTGTTGGAGCGGGAGTTGTATATGGTGTTCTTCGTGACTGTAACTTGGGCGTGAGTAACTCAATTCTGCCAGGTGGAATGATCTAACCCAAAGGATTGCAGTTGGTCATGCCTCGGTATCAAGCTCGCAAGTTTAGCTCGCTCGGAAATAATTACGAGACCGGACCCGGCAACAATTTTTAGCGGAGGATATCTCGAGGCTGGGGTATCTCGTTTCTTGTATTGCAGCTCAGAATCGATACTGAATTCCGAATAGCCTACTGCGATTATGGCCGTGTTCCTCTTTATCGGATCGGCGGCACTGTTGTACATCAAAGCCTCCCACCCCCCAGGCCCGTTGCTTTTCGCGACAGTCTTTGGGTGCATTGCGCTCGGTACGAAAACGCCGGGTTTGTTTTAGCGTTGAGCTCAAACCTCTTTATCTTAGACATCACAATCACCACCGCGGTGCTTTTCCCGTTTCCGTATTATCAGGTAGGTACCCTCCACCATCAGAGGATGCGTGTCCTGATTTCCAAAGATCGGTCAAGCCGTCGTGCTCCCCGTAGCCTTACACTCTGGACTCTGTCTTTTATTCTCTGCGACAATCTTCCCCTCGACCATCTCCTCGTTTTACATCTCCAAATGCCACGGGGTTCTTCTCCCTCTGCGATCGGCCCTTCAGGAACATCGGAGGCTCCTTCAGGGATCGACCAAATCGCCCGAATTCAGTCACACCAAGGCGAATGCCCTCGTCGCAGCCTCCGAAGGTGGACTGGTCCCTGTCGTATCGGCGATCTACCTATTGAAACGAGATATCGTTTGGGGTCGCTTCAGTCCCAGTGACTTCGCAAAGATTCACGACTATGCGCGCCGAATGGTGGTCAGAGTGAGCGGGATGTCTGCTTATTTCGGGGCGATAGATCCCACACGAGAACGCTTCCCAACAACACCCGCACACTCCGTTCCCGGGACACCCAATCTTCACAGCCCTGCACAATCCCGGCCCGCCTCAGTTCGACACGAAGACATCGAAACGGACATTACCGAGACAACCGATACCCCCCTCGAACAGACACCGACGATGGATAGTTCCGTGAGTCCTAGCGAGACTGTCCAGGACAGCCCGCCCCAGCCAGGTTCTATCCGGAATGCACGAAGGAGGAACGTTGGTACCCGTCACCCACGTTTCTCGGAGCCCGAGTCACCGTCGACACACAACGAGCACATTCACCAGCGCCAATATCACCGGCATAAGCACGTCATGTCTCACGGACCGTTGCTCCCTATCGTGAAAGGATCCAGCCAGCCCCAAGCTGCCGTGGGTGTTTACGAGTCGATCCGGTATACAGATTTGGAAGAGAAGTTTTCCCACCCGAACGCGGCTCATTATACAGAGAGGTTCCACCAAATGTTGAGGGGGAGTTGCGACGATATGCTGGGGGTTACGGATGAAACCCTTGTAGCTCTGGATGGTTGGCTCAACACTGTCACCAGTAAATCGAGGTTCAAGTTTTGGAGGCACAAGGGAGAACATCAGAAGGCTGAGAAGGAGAGGGTGGATGGGTACGTGCAATTGAAGGAGAAGCTGGACAGAACGTTGGAGGTCTTTGAGAAAGAAAAGCGGTGCGTTTGTGGGCGTCGATCGGTTATTCTATGATGGGGGCTGATGGTCATTACAGGTACCTTGTGGTTGATCCGTATCGGGCGTTCCTCGATCCCAAGGCCGAGAATGTCGAAGCGAGTGATGCACCACCCCGTAGACATCTGTTCCACTGTTACGTGTACCAGTTTCATTTGTGGCAGTTCGTGAAGACCCTCTCGGAACTTGTACGTCGGCTACTCTCCCGAATCATCCACGCACCCTGATGTAACCTTTCCAGCTCGCGGAGATAATCCAACTCGAGAACGAACGAAAAAATTACAAGCTCTGGATGCCCATGCTACCCTGGCGAAAGCTCCTGGCGAGAGATGGTTTGGACACGAGCGATGACATTGAGAACGACGACGACGAAGACCCCGGTTTGCGGTTTATCCCTGACCGACGTGATCGGTGTAGCTTACACTTTGTTTCTAGACGTGATCCAGGGGATGCAGAAGGAGTGGAAAGAAGATCTCGATCACCCGAAGATGAGAGATCCCGACGCGTTGCCACCGAAGAATGCGTTTGAGTGGGTCATGAACGCTTTGTACCGAGGGATTTCGGAATTGGTCCAGGGGAACTCCCTGTATGCGATCAAGGCTGGAGTGTTGACTAGTTGAGTCCATCGTACTCCGCGCTAGTTAGCTATGGGCGGATGTTTACCGCTTCTCCCAGTTGTTCTCAGTATACCGTGCTTCGTTCCGGCGTCGGCACAATTCGCTTGGGGTGAGTACCTTCCATCACACCTCCCGGTTCCTAATCGCAGGTCGCTGACCAATTCCACAGAAAATAGGCTCAGTTGGGGAATGTAAGATTCTTCCGTCTACACCAAAGGCTTGACTGAAATCCATGGTTACCAGCGCTATGGGGCAATTGACTCTCGGGCGGTTCAGGGTAAGTTGCCAACCCTCCAGTGAGATTTTAACTCAGAGATAACCTACAGGGTGACACCTCGGCGGGTCTCATCTCTCGATTGCTTGGATCGTTCTTTGGAGGTTTTGTGGGCGCGGCGTTATGGTTGGGATTCCGCGTCTCGACTCCATCTTTGAAATACTCACTGCCGTGGTAGGTATGCGTCTACTGGATTGGGCAGGGGGAACGTGTACGGATTGGCTGCCGTGGGTGCTGGACTGTTCCCCTTGCTGATGTTTGGGAGACTCTATTGGCCGGGTTCTCCGATGACGAACATTTTATTCTTTGTCACTGCGATGCTAGTGAGTCGTTCCACTGCTGTGCTGGGGGGCAGGGTGTTGACAACTGCTAGGTCCTCGGCTATTCTTGGTACAACACGCATCCTATCCCTCCTTCGACGTTCCCACACTGGGGCGTAGACCTTGCCATCGTACGTCATTTTGATGGTTCGGGAGCCGCGCCGGGTTTCTGAAATGTTATTTGCAGAGACGCTTTATCCTCGTGAGCGCTGGAGTTGCGGCAGCCTTGTACGACTTTTCGACTTCCCCTGTCGCCCTATGGAGCTCACCGTGTTTTTATGTGTCTCTTGCAGCTTATTTTCGTTCCTCCCGCCGTCCACCACCCTCCGTAAGTATCAACGATCCACGCTCGCGACTGGGGGCGAAGAAATCGGGGCCATTTACTGTTCTATCGTGTCTTTTGCGAACACGGGTGAACACACGGACGAGGATATAAAAGAGATCGTGCAGAGTCTTATTGCTGTCCGAGCCAAGCTCAAGCGATCCTTGGTGTTGAAGCAGAACATCATTTTTGAGGTGAGATAGCGGAGACCCGGGATGAAGGGGTAGGTTCGACAGGTCATTGATTTTTTCCTTTCTATAGTTCTCTTTGAGAGGAAGGTGGCCTGCGGAACGCTATCAGAAGATTTTGGAAATTCAACTGTACGTTGTATGCTCGCCAACCGCTCGGTTCCCTAATGTTTTCTGCCCCAGGAAAATCGCCAACTATTTGACTTCCCTGATGTGTGTGGTGATTCAACTTGAACCCGCGTGGTCCCAAGCGTTCTTGAGGCGATGTCGATTCTTGGATTCTGAATTCCAGGGGGAGATGCTCGCGGTCATCAGTAAGCAGCCCACTTTCGAGTTCTTCTCCCCATTCCTGTCTGATATGTGTAAAATCCTTTTCTAGGTCTGATTTCTACTGCGCTTCGAAGTGCCACCCCGATACCGCAGATCACGCCTTGCCCGTTATTAGATCGGTTCTTGAGGGATAGGCATGGACTTGCCACCGACATCGAGGGTGGAGATGAGGGGGGGCTCCCAAAGGTGATGACTGCCGAGCTTTTGGAGGATGAACAATACATGTATGGTGTCACCCTTCTCTTCAGATCGTCCTTTCCTGAGCCCCAAATTTTTTTTTTTTTTCAAGGTACTTCTCCGTCGGAGTGAGCATGGCCTTTAGCATCGTCGTCAACCTGGATAAGTTGATGGTCGCCACTAAAGAGCTCGTGGGAGAGCAGTATCACATACACGGAATTGGAGTTGTCCAGAAAGGGGGATACGAGACTCCTTCGACGCCGATCTATCCCAACCCCGCTAGGGAGGTTTAACAGGCACTTTCTGACATGCATCTATAGCTCTTGTTTGTTATACCATGTATGCGTACACTTTTTTGGCTTCTACGATGTGGTATATATGTGGAGACCTTCAAATAGTACTCTTGGGCACAAATGATATCAAGGCATACCTGACGGAGAATGCAAGCGTGAGTTGGGGGGAAGAGGGAAATGGTAGTTTGTACTGACCGCCCATCAAACCTCCACTTTCTATTGTCCTCGGCGTCGAGCTTGTCTGCGACATCTTGGTCGACCCCAACTACGACGTCGGCCTTATTCGTTCGAAGGCTGAGGATCGGGAACGAACCCGCGAGAGGGCCAATCGCCTCCTCGAACGGTGTAGATGCTGGCCATTGGATGTCTCCGGTGAGCCTGTTTGAGGGTGGATCAAAGGGTTATTTATCGCAGCTGTGATTGGACTCTGGGGTGAAACTTACTTTCGGTAACTATAATGACGATCCCGGCGGGGGGCGGATTAGATCTCATACGGCAGGGAAGATTAAAGAATGCTTTTGATCCACGTACTTGAGATCACCCTAAGAATGGGAAACAGAGTGAGGATCCGCAGGTCGCTTTCGTCCAGATCAGGAAGAAACATGAGCTTTTCGTACCTTAAAGATAACCAACGAGCTGTGCCTCAGGTCGTTCCAGAGCTCCCGATCCCTCTCCTGCATGTCCCAATACGGGTACGGTGTGGTCCAGAACTCCGCCATCCGACCTTTCCCACCCTTCCCACCCAAGGGAGTGTCTTGAGGTACCGACAGACTGAAGGTTCCGTCGACGAAGTAGTTGGACCATCTCGTAACCATGGTCTTGAGATGTTGCTTGGCTTCTTCGCTTGGAGCCGAGCCGAAGAAGGATGGATCAAGGAGGGACGGGAAGGCGGAGACGAAATCTGGAGGTGTGACGTCTGAGACGAACCACGGGATCAGTTTAGGACTAGTCAGGGCGGATGACGTCAATAGTTCCTTCGGTCGGAAGTTTTTTTTTGTATTGACTCACTGGAAAACCACCTTTGAGGCATAAGGAGTGTACGTCACGAGGAAGTCGGCGAAAACTAGGTCCGTGAAGAGCTGGAGGGTTTTTTCCACGTTACCGATGACGGATTCGGTCTTCCGCCAAGCACGTCGATGGAGAACGCACCTCAAATCCGGAATTGTCCAGGACCAGATCGATCCTGGCGTCCTTCAAAGTTTGGACGTGGGACCAGACAGCTTCCTGAGTTGACGACTTAAAGTGGTGAAGGAAGTCTGAGAGAGGTCACTCGCACCTGATCATCGTGAAGAATAAACTGCTTGCGTGACTCTTGTGCCTCACGGCCGACGCTCTGCAACCTGTTAATATCCTCTACGGTCATGTGGGTCAAGAGAGAAAGGTCTGTCGCATTCCCCCTGGGATGGTGTTGATCGAAGGTTGGGAATACCTGACCGGCGGAAGAGCAGAAACATACCAAAGGCACATCTGAATCATCTCCTTGAATAAAACAGACAGTTTGGTGGGATCTGATCTGATCTTGTCCTGCTCGGTCTCGATTTCGTGTATGCTCGACGCAAGCTCTACACGAGATGTAAGTATGGTGATTCGGTCGCGGCAAAAGTAGCTGACGGTAAATTCCGTTATTGCTCTTCCGGAAAGTGTCAATCTTTTGGGAAGCAAAGGGGTCGTAGTGTTCTAGGGCTTTGGATTCGATGAAGTAGCTTCGAAGTAAACGGTATCTGGAGAGTGGTCAGGTTGGACACTGGGAGAACGGGGTGCATCGGGCATACAAGTAGCATCTGAGATCTAAGAGTTGAGTATCAAGACTGAAAGATCGGCGTATAATGGTCACTGACTCTGCGTACAACCACGGAGCGGTGAACCAGGTGTTCTTCCCTTGCGCCTCCAGGGTGACCAACTCTTGGTTAAATAGCGCGATCGAAGGTTCACCATCGTCGACAATGGGCCTACGCAAAACACGAAAGTTCTAGTCTCGTATTGACAGAGGTGACGAATCGGTGATAGATAGAATCATACAAGAGCGGTTTGTCTCTACCCATCTCGTACTTGATCTTGCTGATCTTCTCGATGATGGATTTACTGGCTTCGATCCGTTCTTCCACGACGGCCGGAGAGAGATCGCCCGGCTGAGTTGCCAATTCATGTCCAACGCGGTAGAGGTGGTCGATGATTGTGGTGAGGATTACAGGCCATCTTCTAATGAGAGTTTCGTAGCTGCGGTGTGCTGTAGATTAACCGAAAGGAGGATCGGATAAAATGGCCGTGGCTCACGAGAAGCTAGAGGGAATACAGGGGTGAGAACTTTGTTACCGAAAGATGGAGCGTGTCCAGATGCTGTACCTCTTCTGATCTGTGGGATCGTACGGAGCGTATGGTGGACAGAACATTTGAGGAGTCGTTTGGTGATCAGCGATCACAGCTCGTTCAATGCAACATGACGACTGTCAATGGCGGCGCCAGGCAACCGGGGACTGTTTTTATCCGGAGGCCGGTTGGCGCTTACGATCTCCCTTTCACCACGGGAAGATCATTGACTTTCGTTGACTCGTCCGGCCAATCAGGACCGACGGTCACTCTAAGTACCCGAGTTCATAGGCGGTGCTGTCCCACGATGCATCCAGCGGTGCATTAGGGTTCAACTTACAAAATTGAAATCTGGCGTCAATAGCAAACCCGTAGCCCTATCTCCAAGTGCGAACAACCCGGGGGAACATCACGGGGCCCTAAAGACCCTTACGAGTTTCCCGATGACCGGGAATTGACACGTGGGCCTGCGGCCCTGGAACTCACGCAGAGACGCATGCTGACGCAAGTGGAAAGACATCCATTTCATTCATCAAACCGCGGTCTCCCACTGATCGCCACAAAGAAATCCATTCCCAAGAGGGGTAGATTCATAGGGTGGAACTAGGTGGGGTCTGGATGAAATAATGTGAGCATGTGTCTCACATACCATCCTCGGTTGCTAATTACCGTAAAGCACACTGCCCCCAGGTCGTGCCAAAGGCTCGGAGCAATTATGAGAAGAACACCCGGATGATATCCGATCCGCCTCCACAGCGCGAGAAAACCTCCCAACCCCGCCCGGTCATCCTGAGAATCGGAACCCCGCAAGTGGAGGATTCAGCCTTTTACCTCCACTTTGAACTGGTGCCAAGAAGTCGTTTTTTTATCCAGAACATTGGAATCCTCGGACCGTTTACACATGCCGGCCGAGCAACGCGAACGCGTCATTGCCCTCAAGGAACAGCAAGCGCGGCACCCTACCATGGAGAGTGGAAATACCAGAAACTTTACCCACGACGGGAGGAGCGCTCTGTTGCGGAGAAAGGCGAATCGAAGCCAGTCGAATGCTTCCCTCGGGATGCGGCAACATTGGTCTCGCTCCCACGGTGACTCCGATGATCAGCTAACGCTAAATGTTGATCACTGTGACGACCGACATAGGATTACGCTCATGATCTGACATGATTTTCTGCGCATATATAAACCACGACCACACGAGGGGTTCTGCGAATAATCCCTTCAAGACCACAGTAGCTCAGTGCGGCGAACATGCCTTCCCAAGCAGGACCCTCTGGTACATTTTCTCCCCTTCGCTCGCGGTGGATCACCGGCTCATCGAATCCTTAGACAAGCTTTTCTGGGCGAGCGTCTACCAAGTGAACACCAATCCGAGTGAATGTCTCTCAAGAGTTCGGTCAATCCTCAGCTGTCCATCAAAAATCACTGTCGCTAGGGGCCTCGGGAGAAGCGAGGCTCAAAAGTTTATCGATTTTCTCGACCGCGTGAGTATATCCGGTGTCATCATGCATCTAGAGCTTACGGCATTATGCACAGGTTCTTGCTCAGTCACGCCTCGATGACAATCTCCAGCAACGGGGTTTACGGCTTCTTTCCAAGATCTGCAAAGCACACAAAATCGTACCCTCCTCATACATCCTCCAGCGGAAGTTCATACGCGTCGGGCGGGTTTGCTACCGCAGTGGGTGCGCAGAAGTGAGCAACGGAGAATACTTGGGATCCCGGGTGGCCGTCAAACAGCTCAAGACAAACGAGGGGGATCTCGACCGTGTTTTCAAGGTACTTCAACTCAATCTCACACATCATCGTTGCTCAGCTTTTCCTAGCGGTTATGTCGAGAGATCATTAGTTGGAAGCACTTTTCCCATCCAAACATCTTACCTTTGTTAGGCGTTTCTGTGTCCACAGGCCTGCACCGTTTACGCATTCTTTCCGAGTGGATGCCCAATGGGAACGTCATACAGTATGCAAGATCCAAACCAGAAGCAAATCGTTTGCAATTAGTGAGCCCGCTTGTTGTTTCCTCGCTATTTCTCCGCTTACTCACAAATAACTTTTAGCTCTCTGAGGTTATGTCCGGAGTGGCCTACCTCCACAAGCTGAAGGTCGTTCATGGGGATTTGAAAGGGGTACGCCCAACATTCCTGACGTGCTTTTCACCTCACTAACAACCGGGCAGGCAAACATCCTCGTTGACAACACGGGCACTGCTCGTGTTTCGGATTTTGGCCTCATGACCATGGTCGACCTGAGTGTTATCCTCTTGTCCGAAACTATTGATTCGTCTGGGGGGACGCTTCGTTGGATGAGCCCAGAACTGCTGGACCCATCACGCTTCGGTTCGAACGGCCGTCCGACTCGCGAATCAGATTGTTATGCCCTAGGAATGGTAATATATGAGGTGAGTTGGTTACACTCGTCAGGACGACCCTTCGTTTACCTTTCCTAGGTCCTTACTGGTCTTCGACCGTTCTACCATCTGTGCGCCTTCACACCCGTGTCCGCCGTACTTAGGGGTGAGCGTCCAGAACAGCCTCTTGACGCCAAATCTCTAGGTTTCTCCTCCACGCTTTGGGGATTGGTTCAGTCTTGTTGGAGCGAGTCGAGTTCAACCCGACCAACCGCCCGGCGGTTACTTGATCATCTTTCTCTCGCCTCTCTCACTTGGGTCCCCCCTCAAGTGTACCCTGCCGTTAGAAGTGATGTCGTCAGCAGCACCGATTCGGATTCATCCGGCTCTTCGAGGGTGTCCCTCACGTAGGGACTATCAGCTCAATTCTGTCGTCACGCCATTGTTGTACACGTTTCCTCTCCCTCTGTATAGTTCCGTTGTATTACGTTCCATTCCTCTCTACGTACTTGTATCTTTAGCGTAGCCTGGTGCTGTTTTTGACTGTCATCCGATCCGTGATATCATTAGGTGCCCACCACCCAAACGATGAATTTTCCCAGGAATGGGCAGTAACCGATGCGGACTCGACTCATTTATGGAACGCGAGTTGCTTTCGTCCGCCTGGCGCAGTTGGGCGCCCACTGGTCACAGGATCAGACTGGCGTCAGACTTTGGTGACTGACGCACACTATCCGGGGTTCACAGCCATCTCCTCAGCCCAGACCCCTGCTGTTTATTACCGATTATATCTTTTCTTTTTGCCTCTCCCCCAATCCTTCATCGCAACGGCGCGGTGCCAAACCTCAACCACCCTAAGCCGTATTTAACGTCTTGTTTCAGAACGACAGATATCATGGTTCGAAGTAAACGTTGGCAATGCGTACAGACCACTATATTACGGTCTAAGTATATCTGGAGCAAACTTCTCACGCCGCTAGCCTCCTCAAACAGGCTGCTGAGGGGTTGGGGTCTCGATAAAAGCCCATGAGGTACGCGCACTCGCGGGTGACCTTGACACCGTAAAGCCGCCCCACTTCCTCTGGCTGGCTGACATTTTTCAGGAAGCCTTTGCAGGGCCATAGAAATCTGGCTCCCATACAAGGATATCCTGTCCAGTCAGAGCCCGCTCGATCTTCTTCCGTTCGATCACTTTGACTCGGCTTTTGAGAGGACTGTGTTAACAAGGGAGTAAATCGAGCAACAAATAATTAGACGGAGTGGGAAAGTGTGAGCCCTCGGCCGCCCGGGTCGGCGCCCCGCTTACAGAAAGTCATCTTTCATGGCGTAAACCTTTCCTGTCCTCTCCAAAACAAGATATTCTCTTTCAACGTCACTTCTGCCAAAGATCACGCTAATCTTGCGGGAGCCCGCCGCGATCATCCCCAGGATCGCACATTGATTGGGTGGTTCGAATACGTCCCTCTGAAGGCAACTCATCCCGGTGCCTCACATCCAGGATTGGTACCTGTCATCCGCTCCTCGCTCTTTATTGAACTGAGAGCAACACTGACTCCAGTACCATTCTTTGGTTGGCTTGGGCCCCGCCCTGCGCTTGCACAGGATGGTTAAATAAAGCAGAAGGGTAAGTTTCCAAGGATGTGCTCACCGTCTGATGCTTGTCGGTACCAGCGGAAAGCGACAAACCTATCTTTGTCACCTTGATTGCCGATGTTGGTCTGGAACCAGCGGGGCGCCCCTTGGCATTTGAAGCTGACAAGATAAGACGTGTGAACCTATTCACAGGTTTCTGAAACGCAAGGTTGACCGATTACGCCTGTTCAACGGGGATTGGCTAGGTTCCGTCTTCGGGATCCAGACGGTTTGGCGAGTGATCCCGACAAAGTATACCCCATTGCTTGTCTGATTCCGTCCTCGGCCAAGACCTGGACTCCGTGTTTAGCGGTAGAGGGGGTTGTGTACCGGTGACTATAGCTGGGTGGTGGGGTGTGGGAGTGATGCCTCTGCGGGATGACAGTGGGGTCCTAAAGATGGTGACGTTGGATTGAAAATAAAGCCGCTGGAGTGAATAGTTGAGGGGGTGGAATCAAAGGAGAACCTAGGATCGGCGGAGGCTACGGATGAGGGAACAATAACAGGAAGTCCGTTCTGAACGTTGGTGTCCACCAACAGTACGGAAGCGCCACATGTGTTGGACCTTTCGGGGGGTTTACGGGAGTGGGTTCCAGCGGAGTGTGTGGGCGGTTGATTACCAGTAAGTACCAGCGTCACCATGAGTTCCGCAGAAAACCCGACCAATTTCCTCCGTTGGGGTATATTGTAGGAGCACCGGTCAGTGAAGTAAAGCCCTAAGTTTGCTCCGACGACTCCTCAAGCAACTGGCAGTGAATTGGCTGAGAAAGACGGAAGACCGTTTTAAGCAGTCAGGCGCCGGCGTCCCAGCCTACTCAATGATTATGGCTCGTTCCCTTTCTCAAGTCAAGAGAGTACTGTAGTCGGAGATTACGATAATCAAGGGGTGAAGTAGATAAAGATAACTGCGGGCCTTAGGGATCACCCCAGTGGATGATGCGAACATTAAAGTGGCATTGCCCCCGAACCCGGGAACAACAATTACTGCCTCCGAACCCACCTTCCATGGACTATTGCCTCCGAATCTACCGGGGACCGCCTACCTCACTACTACCTCCGAACCCCCTCGCCGCCCATTGCCTCCGAACCCCCCTCCCCGCCTACTGCATCCGAGTCCGCCTCCGAACCCACACCAAACTACTACTGCCTCCGAATTCAATTGGGTCCGGACACATCTGTCCATCGGACACGGCTGCTTCATTTAAGAAAATGCGGGCAGGACTGGCTGCCCCCCCATCCCTTGCTAGTATCCCGAGACACGATGGGCACGACTGGGATTCCTTCTCAAACGATCTCCCCCCCACAACCAACCGACCTGTCCGTAATCAGTCCCTCGTCTTCCTCAGCAACCGCCCTATGCAATAGTCTCCGTGTTGCAGATACGTCTGTGACCGAGTCCATCTCGAACATCCGGTCCTTCATACATTCATCAACTCAGATTGCTGCCGCAAGGAACCTTCGGGGTAAGGACGCTCAAGGGTTCATTGACCTCATTGATCAGGTAAATTGTGCACAGTCACAGCATGATTGTACTAGAGGAACTGAACGTGGTATACAGGTCCTTACATTGCCAGAACTGAACGGAAATCTTCGGAAACAATATTTACATCTGCTTTATAAGGTCTGCAAAGCCTGCGAATTATTACCAGCCTCATACGTTCTGCGGAAAGAACTTGTTCTATACGTCGGCGGCATCCCTTCCTGTGGCGGTTTTGCAGATGTCAGCGAAGGAGAGTACCTTGGCCGCCGTGTGGCTATCAAACACCTCAGGTTCGGGACGAAGGACAAGTCAGACAAGATCTTCAAGGTACCTCGTTTATATACTCGATGACCATCGTTGCTCACTCCGCACACAGCGGTTTTGCCGGGAAGTTATAGGCTGGAAGCGTCTCTCTCATCCCGGCATCTTGCCTTTGTTGGGGGTCTCTGTCTCCACGGATCCTCCGTGTTTCCGCATCCTCTCTGACTGGATGCGAAATGGGAACGTGACGGAATACACGAGGTCAAATCCGGAGGTGAACCGTTTGCAGTTGGTGGGCCTGCTCATTGTTTCCTTGCGGCTTCCATTCTTACAACCCCTAATGGCCTTCAGCTCTCTGAGGTCATGTCCGGTGCAACATACCTTCACGAACTCGGGGTGGTTCATGGGGACCTCAAAGGGGTACCGTCTAACATTTGCAACCCATTTATGATTTCGCTGACCAGTCGAGCAGGCTAACATTCTCATCGACGACAACGGCGCCGCTTGCCTTGCAGATTTTGGCCTTATGACACTGTTGATTGACCTCAGCACAATTCCCCTGTCTGAAACTATCATGACCTCTGCGGGGACAGTTTGTTGGATGAGCCCCGAACTCTTGTTCGGTCAGAACAGCCCACCCACCCCCGAGTCCGATTGTTATGCGCTTGGGATGGTTATCTACGAGGTGAGCCGGTCGCACTCGTCCCGATGACCCCCCGTTCATCCGGCACTAGGTTCTGACCGGTCTCCAACCATTCCATGACCTCGGTACCTTCGCAGTGGTAGTCGCTGTACTGAAAGGGGGGCGTCCAAGGAAGCCAACTAATGCAAATGTTCTGGGTTTCTCTGACACACTGTGGCGGTTGGTACGAATGTGTTGGAGTGAATCGCCCTCCGCTCGACCAACTGCCCAACAATTGCTTTGCTGTCTCGAAGACACCTCTAATAACTGGGTACCTCCTCTCGAGTATCCGATCCCCGGCGGTCGTGACGAGGGAGAGGGACTCGACTTTACTTTTCATGAACGGAGCACGTTGGCGGGCGCCCTGACGAGTGGTTTGTTGGTCCTCATGGTAGGTATGTTGTGTCTTATTGCTCCCACTTATTTGAGCAAGTAGTTGCATTGCTGTCACCTCCTATTTGTATAACCAGTGGTCACTTTGTTTTTTCTCCGTAATGTTGGGACATTAGGTATAATCGTGTATTGTTATGTTGTCCAGGGCGCACAAAAATCATATCATGCGTACGTGAACCGCGTCGCACGCCGCTCCGACACCCATAACACCCCTGAGTTTCGAGGCGGTCTTGCCATTTTTCTGTCGACGGAAGTACCAAGCATCGATCCGAAGCCCGTGATCCGATCACGTCATCCCTTAGTCCTGTTTGCAGGACCGTAACAGACGAAATCTACTTTACATTCGACTATTGAGAGGTCCGTGCGGAGTCGAACTTCCATCCATCCTCTACCCTCCATTCATGTTGACCGGTATTTCGTACGCCCCCGCCCGAATGGACCCATCTCACCCACGGCAAGACACTCAGAAAACCTCATCATCCCTGGGGGGCCGTGAGTGTCTTGCGGCTGGGGGCGGACGTATCGAGAGCTACTGATCAGTTTATTTACTACGTTTTTGCTCCAGGGCGGATGGTATTCCGGGTGTCCCCGTTTTGGAGAACCCGGTACGGGGGAATCCCACACCCAGGTCTGTACCAGTCCCACCGACAGATGCGTGGATAGTACTGGCAGGAGAACGAGGGGGGACAACCGGTTTGGAGGGAATTCTCAGGTCAGCTCCCAAACGTGTAGATCCATGTCCGGATCGGGGGCACCACTCGTCCACGACTTGTCTGAGTGTCAGTCTACAGCATCGTCGCTACAGGAATGGAAGAAGTAACCCACAGAACGGAAGAAGTTACCGTCACCCAGCCATTTCATGTCATCCCATGAGGACGCACTCGCTTCGAGTAGGAGCTCCCTTCCATCCTCAAACATGACTCTTTTCTCTGCTCCGCCACTTTCCCAATCCAAAAGTGGCAGTAGGCCGTACCTACGCTGGCCGAAGTCAAAGATGTGGGCGAGGCGGCCGGACCTGGGACCATCCCCAGACCGCATTTTCAACACAACTACATGGATCCCATGAACGTAAATGGGGACCTGATGGTTAGTTGGTGGGTTCTCTAGAATCATAACACCTCTCCCCCACTCATCCCAAGGTATATGGACGTCTGTGCGTGGTGAACCCACGTGTCCGATCAACGCCTGTATCCGCACGACGAGCGAAATACTTCCGTGCTCGGGTTTTGAAATTTCCACGACGAGGACCGCTTGGATTGGATCGGTAATGAGGGGCACATCTCTGTCCAGTGTCCCCAAATACCTATCCCGGTCCATATGCGGGAGAGCATAGTATCCATTGTCATATTGTGGTGGTAGACTGAATCGCTGTGAATTCCTTAGGCAGCCTTGTGGGATGAGCGTGTCGAATACTATCAACTCGGGAGGGTTGATACCGACGTAGTGGGCTGTAATCATGATTCGGAACTCGTCGAGGAAACCCACCCCGGAACTAATGCACCCCCTCCAATCCGAGGTGGAAAGGTCAAGTACCTAGGGCGAAGTCAGGAAAACATGACCACTCTCTAGTCACAGCGTCCTTACCAGGTTCCCAGTTTTTCTGTCCCAAACAAGCACCGTCCACACTTCCCGATATCGTAGGGCCGCATGGGGGTGGGAAAGGCATGACGCGACTCTGGAACCCGTGATAGCCAACTGCCAGCATTCTATATGGGGCATACCCCGCGGGATGGCCCACGTAATGGCGTCAGAGGGAGTGTCACAGTATGGGGAACCGTCCTGAAGTTTGAGAAGGTGGATACGAAGCAAGCTGCATATAATCAGCAACCGGGTGTTACCCATTGGGCAAGGGGGGATCACTACTCACTCCTCCTGACGCTCAACAGCACCAAGTACATTGTCTGGATGATACACACCGATAGCCAGCGGATTGAAAGAAAATGGAGGGATGGACCATCCGCTAATCGGTTTTCGGCTTGCCACTGGTGGAATGTATAAAAAATCAAAGCCGCTATCCGGTGTGGGATATGAGAGTATCGTGTTCTTGCCAACGGAATTACGCCGGGGCAGAAACCGGTTGGGTGGCAACTTGTAAGTACTCTTTACGAAGATAGCCGCATCGGACCACTTGCGTGCATATTCTTTAAACAACTTTCGGCGTTCAACCAGGTCGCAAGGATTGGAGGGATTATCGATCAGACCGGCGGCGAAGAGCTCGCGTCGGTACTGGAGAGTGGGGGAATTGTGGACAAGGGCTCGGAAGTCTCGGCTGACCTAGACCGTGCAACAAAAAGTCAACAATTATTTGGATGGAGTCGACCGCAACCCCCGCACCGCTTCCATCTTGATGATATCCCGGCCAGGAAGATGCAGACATACATGCTCCAGGAGCTCTGGAGGGAGCTCAGTTAGGTGGAGTGCTGGCGCTGACATGATGTTAGGGGGCAGACGAGCTCAGGTTGTGGTTAAGCGCTCTCCTCGGATAATTCCGTGGCTCTTCCGCCCAATGGATGCGCGGTGCCACTGTGGCTCAAGATGGCCTTAATTCCCGGATTGGTTCCCTCATCATCGCTCTTTCGCCCCCCGTGTTGTAGGCTCTAACCTCATCCAACGTCGGGTAAACTACTCACACACAAACTCTTTCTAGCTCTCGATGTCACTCTTCAGATCCCCCGCCGACCCCACCCTATACGCCGTCTTTCCGCAAGAGCTGATAGACAAAGTTATCGAGTCACTTGACCCGACGGACCTCCAAACCTTCCGAGCGTGCTCCCTCGTCGCCAAGTCGTGGACCCATCCAAGCTGGGCGCTGCTGTTTCGTTCGGTATCCATCACCTCCTGGGACATGTTCAACCGGTGGTGTCTCAATACCACGCCTGGGCCTGATGGACCTGGGTTGTTTATCCACTCCCTAACGTTCGACGAGTTGCATGGAAAATGGATCACGCCAGACGCCCTGCTCATGCGAGAGCGACACCTCAGGTCATTCAAGAATCTGGTGTCTTTCACCGCCATCGGACTTCAAATCAACTACTTCTTTGATGATTTGTTGCTTTCGCAATGCTTTGGGCTGTTCTCTCGCAACGTGAGGGAAGTCCGCCTCCAACATCTTCATGGATCCCCGAGAATCGTGGCCTCTCTCATCCAACAATTTCCTGTCATTCGGCGGCTTTCCATCGAATTTTACGCAGAGACGTGGTCGCCTGCACCCGACCGGGAGGATTACACCTCTATTGGATTCACCGGGGCCTTACAGTTGGTGTCGGACGCATCGACGGATCGCCGCGACCGACAACTGCTCATCTTCTACCTCATCATCTTTCCAATACTCTACAAGGAGATCTCTGTGGTTGGTTCTCTCGCATACTCATGGCAGTATCAGTCTTTGTTCCGAGCCTGTTCAAAGACTCTCAAAAGACTAAGGATTCTGGATGTGAGACCTGATCCTGAAAGGGAACGCAGCTGGGAATCGGCCCTGGGTACTCTTCCTTTACTCCACTGACGACGTGGCCATTTACCCTTGCTTTCATCTAGATATATCCAGGCGCCAGAGTCTATCCATTGAGTCGTGTTCAAATCTCCGCGAGGTGTTTCTCGGGGTCCCACGATCACCAGGGCCGATGCTCGAAAGCCTCCTGGATTCAATAACCTCCCCCAAACTCACCACAATAACTTTCGAGTTTATTTGGGACGAATATTCGGGCGGTGATCTGTCCGGCATTGCCGATTTCGAAGCCTGGAGAAGCATAGACGAGACTTTATGCGCCCTCGTGGATCGGCTGCCAAATCGGAATGGTTTCGATAAATTGAACGTCATCTTGAGCGTCAGGACCAAGGTGACCATAAACGTGGAAAAAGTCAAGATGGGGGCCTTCTTCGAGAAATTCAGAGAGAAAGGCAGAGTAGCTATGACCCCTTTCACGGGATTCCTTCAACCGGTGTGTCCATATCCCCCTTGGAAAATGTACGATCTGATTGGGTATTTTTCTTAGGGAATCTACTCCGGCGTTCTTCCTCACCTCGTCACCTCAGGGTAGGGCTCAACGAATGATTCGGTGTAGGGCATTCATATAGTACTCTTCGTAATTGTCGCGCTGGCGTCCGCCTACTCGGTCATCCAAGGACCTTGGTGACGATGTATGCGCGGCCCCACGGTGACCGCACAGCCCCCCTGCGTCAACTAGCTTGGCGTCCGCCTGCCAAGGTCAGAACCATAATGGAAGTCGGTCCCCGCGTTCATGGACGTCAGAATATCGAGGTGATATGAACACACAGTCTTGAGTACTGGTATATTTGTACATCAATGCCGGCATTAGAATAAGCAGAGTAGTCTACTGCGGGAAACGAAGATATTTTCGAGGCAGAACGACAGGCGTCACGGAACATAAAAAGCCAATAGCTTCATTGTCCTTTTATCGTTCAAGGGGTTACAAGTCGTACAGTTTTCATCACCGATGAGTCTGAATGAAACTTAGACCTGACGCATGTTCCTCTCTGGATAGTACCTGCCATGAACGGGCTGAGTGAAGCCATCGTTCCTGACGATGTACCAAATGCAACCGATGGTGAGGAACAACGTCATGATCCAAGACATCCAAGTGAACGCCACGATCGCCGTCAAGAGTCGGCACGTGCTGAAGGAGCGGCACCAGCCTAGATCGCCCCACTGCTGAGTGGCGATAGCGGCGCCAACGATCCACAGGATGAAGAGGATTATCAGTCCAATCAATTCGCCACCGAAAGTTGACATGAATCCGTGATCGTGACGTCTGTGGATTCTCACAATCCTGTGGGATGATAGTGATGAGTTGGAGCTCGTGTGGGCGGGGCGGATCGTGAAACAGAGTGAAGCGCTCACAGGAGAGGGGTGAAGAGTAGGGTGAGGCCCGCCG
>Ga0307513_10002537_pt1 | contig 25235 bp, 23 predicted proteins | sample 15_EM_MG_FD_202174 | JGI IMG/M metagenome (GOLD analysis project Ga0307513, IMG submission 202174) | Populus trichocarpa ectomycorrhiza microbial communities from riparian zone in the Pacific Northwest, United States - 15_EM | ecosystem: Host-associated > Plants > Roots > Unclassified | place...
CTCTCTTTTACTTTTCAGGATGCTGATATTTAATGTATGGGCTCGGAGGTGGTTGTATATTTATCAGTTACTATGCCTTATTGTGGAGGTCCGTATTCTTCATGTCCCGCAATCAGGGCTGGGCCTCGAAAGTACCTCACTTTCGGTTAACGGAGGTATTCTTGGCAAAGACGCACGAGTATATGGAGAAAAAAAGCTTTAGCTTAGTAACATGAAATGTATTACCTAAAGTAGTGAGGTCACTTACCATATTAGGACTAGTATTCAACTCCGGGTGGTATGATAGGCTATGAGACGTTCAGCCCAGCTTAGAGTGTTGAACACTAGCCTATTTGCGTAATCGGGAGCCAATCTACGCGGCCGCTCTCATTTCCATCATGGCAGTGCTAAACACTACGGATTTTGCGACGTTCTGAGCACTACACCACTTTAGAAGCAAGGGATTTTCCATTCACTATTATCCGAGTAGGCTGGTGTTCGACGTTTCAAATGGGACTGGAATGTCTCAGCGGCCGAGGGGATAAGGTGCCGGCACCATACTCGACTACTCGCCCCCTGTTTATCACCCCAAGTCGCTGCAGTTCCGGCCGCGTGTAATCGCCCCTCTAGGTATCGACTCAAGAAGAGAACAAAAGATGAACGACAACAACACAAGATTCATGTAATGAAGAATATAAGAGCATATAAATGAGGAAGAAGTGCTCAGAAACAGAACTATGGATTACTTTTATTGATTAAGTAGAAGGAGAGGGTGAGCCGTAGTTCCAAAGCAGTGGGGGTTTTGTATGAGAGGAAAACAAGTGAACAGCCAAGAATCTACCTAGATAGGCAATATGAGTGATATCCCATGTACGAACGATGCCCTCTAGGGACGCCAAGGATTGCCGAGGAATACACCTACATCATACCGCTGAGAAAGAGAAATCCCCCGTCATATCTGACAAGTGAACCATAGTGCTTGTGTTACCGATCCGGAACTCTCACAAAGTGAACCATGGTGCTTGTGTTACCGATCCGGAACTCTCACAAAGTGAACCATGGTGCTTGTGTTACCGATCCGGAACTATCACAAGTGCCCAACCAAACGCTGTGAAGGCGTCCCATCTCCTGAGCTTGTGGCAATATCTCCCTGCCATTGGTGGGCAGTGGGGGTTGAGTTGCAGGAACATGAGGTGTACTGCCTCTGTGAGCCGAAATTTTATTGGGCAACCGGGCACGCACCCACACCTCATCCCAACAATCCCTGCGGAGAACCTTACCGCACCCCGATGCTATACTATACCAGTAAAGCGCTGGAGGGCAATATAAATATTATAACTGTGCGAGAAATCCCCCACTAGGGAGATCAGTTAACATGGAATTTTTTTCCGCTTCACAACTCTTCACAAATCTTTATCCATCTCTCATCGGCCAAGGCCATTCTAGCCCAGCACTTCCACTTTCTCATCTAATTCAAAGTTCGGGATCGAAAAAGCCCCAAACACAAGATATGGACGAGACTCGATCGGATTTGATTGTATGGTATAAACTAGAAACCGAATTCTTTCAGGATCACATCAGACACACGAGATATATAGCGGAAGCGAAAAGCAGGGATGAGGAAGTGAAGGAGGATTGGAGAAATTGTGGGGAGCTTGGAAGAGGAGGTTTCGGTGTTGTCAATAAACAGGTCGAGAAATCCACAGGTCACTATCGCGCTGTTAAGACGATTGATAAGAGACTACACCCCAAGATCCATTATTCAAGGGAGCTTCTTGTGATGGCCATATTGGCAAAGGTTTGTGTTCTCACCTCCGAAGGAATTTATTCAACTGGTAGTCTACCGCTACGGAATACTCCTGTTGTTGTCTAACAATTAGTTCTTTTAGCGCCCTTCATTATTTGTGGAGTTCCTTGGATGGTTCGAGGAGCCCGAGACTCTGTATATTGCGATGGAATATCTCGGAGAAGGCGACCTTACCAAGCATATCGGTACCCCGCTACCACAAGAAACCGTTCGAAATATTTCTAAGCAGATACTCGAAGGTCTCCAAGTGATGCATCAACAAGGGATAGCTCATCGGGATCTAAAGCCTGCGGTATGGTCTTAGCTACCAAACTCCTCTCTTGACTATATCGCGTCGAAGAATCCTGACGAATGCATAGAATATTTTTGTAGTTTCCATGTCGCCCATCTGGGTTAAACTGGGGGATTTTGGAGTGTCGAAGCGGATCCCGGCCGAAGCTACCACAACCTTTCACACCCAGGTGTCGACTCAAGTGTACAGCGCTCCCGAGGTCCAAGGCTTAGACTCCAATAGCGAAACCTCGAACTACACTAATTCTGTTGGCATTTGGTCACTCGGATGTGTGATATATGAGTTACTTGTAGGGACAAGGCTATTCCGCTCGGAGGCTCAAGTATCCCGGTACTACTTCGGAAAAAGACTGTTTCCCGAAGATAAATTAAAAGCTCTATTGCCCCCAATAGACGATGTCGGAATTTCGTTACTAAAGTCCATGCTCATGATACGACCCGAGGATCGCCCTACAGCGACTGCTGCGCTGAGGCATTGGTGGCTTGCTGGCCTCAAAAGTGGTAATGAAGATAGTGGAGACTGTCGAGACACGATGACAAAAAGTCGGGACGAGAGCATCCTTAGCGTGAAGCGCGAGAGCACACTAGCTACCAATTACAGACAGGAGGAAGGAAGAAGCGAAAGAAACCAGATTATACAGGGTAACACAAAGTGTATCCCACGCTGTGCGACCTTAGCTGCTACCGCAGGATCGAAAGTGTGTGGTGACAACTCTACCGGCATCCCCAGAGCCTCAATTGGCACTTGTGCGGCGATACCATCAGATCCAACCTCCACCGAGAGCTCCACGGTCCAAGAAGGGGGCCGGGGGTCGGGATTCATACTTCATCACCTTCAATCCCCTCATCCTGAGGGGCCAAATGAGCTGAGAAAATCCCTTATCGGCAATATTCCACAAACATGTTCCCAAAGTAGCACCCCGAAAACTAAGCCCCACCCACATAAAAATTATTGCTGACAAGAACTGGGTGATGAATCCTAGACCCCCCGCAGCCTGTCCCCCAACCCCTGACCCATACCGAAGATATAGTCTCCAACCAACCACATCGACAAACAGCCCAGGGCGACACACTCCAATGCCATAACATGTTCCACGGACACCAGCGCCCAGTCTCCTCTAGAGGAGAGATTGCGGAAAACATAATAGCACATCCGTCAATTCATTGCAAAATCCTAACACCCTGCGAAACACTAATCCTAATTGGAACCCTAACCCTGGCGGGAATCTTATGGTTCGCTGGAATCCCAACCAGAATGCTAAAGGTGGCCGGAATTCTAACCGGAATCTTAATACTAGCTAAAATCCCAACCCTAGTAAGAACCTTCACCAGTATCCTAACGGAGAACGGAACCCCTGGATTGGAGGAAACCAAAACCTCAAACGGAGCAGAACACCGAGCTCGGGCCGGCTTCGAACCGTCAGACGCCGGAACCCGAAGTAGAATCCCAATGCCGGCCGGAAGCCTAACGTCCCAAGAAATAAATATCTCGGACGGAATCGACCAACCTCGGACAAAACTCGAACTATTAGCGGTCGAAACCAGACCGGACTAGGGAGGGATATCGGGGGTGGAAATGGAGGATGTATAGGAAGCCGGAGCAAAATATCGCGCATAAGGGGCAGAGGATCACAAGGTTGGACAAAAATCCTGGCTAGGTCCCCAGGTAGGTACTCATGAATTCACGACAGCGATCCTTGTATTTGCGATATCGAATTCAGGAACATGACACCAGGAAGAGTTCGCTAAGCAATGAGATTTTGGAAGTTTGGTTGGGATTGCAGCGCTCATGTTGAGAAGGGGTTTTCAAGATTTCGGTGGTGGAGTTATATTTCTATGCGAGGGGACAAGAATCGGAATGTTTGTGGATAGATCGGCATTGGCCGGGCGTGTTAAAAAAATATTAGTCAAATCTGTGTGGTTATGATACTTCACTTGAAACTTGAGTTTTGCTATGGTGAACTTACCCCCGAAGTAAGAGGCAGCTTGCATCATGGCAATATTGATACCCGTAATTCCAGTATTAGGATACTTGAATCTTCCGACTACCATACTGTCCAACACCTGGAGTCTCGCTGCAGTCAAGGAAGTTAGGGAGAGCTGGGAGTAGAGTATGAAAGCGTGATTATTTGCTTATTCCCCCAGACCACCCAGCTGATGTCTCAGCGTACAATGCCGCAACAACCTGAATAATTAAACTTCGCACTATCGTAGGACGTTAGAGTTGCCTTTGCCGGTAAGGTCCGGCACTGTTTTTTTATTTTTTCCTGTCTTAAGCTAGGGCTCATGCCATCGGTTTCCGAGGAGGAGCCCTTCGCCACCCTACCCCGGGAAGGAAATTTCGGGTGTCTTGACGCGAGGTTTAATTATTCAAGTTCGTACGGTATACACATTGGAGGCATTCGGCCCCTGGGTCGAAAGAACGTGCCTAGATTCTAGTTGATCTGTCAACTTTGTATGGGAAAAGGAGTTACACACACCAGAGCCCTTCGACCCGAAAAACCCGTATACCCGTTTTTCAACTCCGAGGCTGAATGCCCCTATTACAGTGTTCCATGTTCCAACAGACGATAGCCTATTGCACCGAATACGGTATACCACCACAGGTAGTACCCCTATTAATTAGTCATATCGCGTCTAGTAGACTAGATTAGGTGCGAAAGAGCTCTTCACCCCCGGTACTAAACATCTGCGTGGCAACGAACCAATACCTTAATACATGCCATATTTTTCTCGTAGCACAGGTTGGAGGCTGGAAGAGCCCCCGGGAGGAGAGACGTTGCATAGGATAAAGAAAGAAAACATTGAGAGAAATACTACCCGGAGCGGGGAAAGGAAAAAAGAGACATACTGGCTAGGGAGCCAACCACTTGGATTATCTGTGATCACGGTTTGCGATGGTAAGCCATGGCCTAGCAACTAGCGCTAATGTGGGCTACCGGGGGTCTAATAAACCGTCCTAAATATATACAGCCAGTGGCCATAAGTATTGGTGATTGCGGGATACGGAGATATGTCTGTGTACCCAGCATGTTTAAGCAAAATGCTGAGAATGGTATTGGAATAGTCGAGAAAATAGAAGAATTAAACATAAGATACTCCATTATCAATAAAGCAACACATTTAGTACCCTGTATTACCGATATGTGTGATTTTCATCAGAGGGGGTGCTCCATTACTTCTGCTCAGCCCTTGTTGACTAAGCGCTCACTAAGCCTTATCTATGAGTGGTGACAGTTGCGATTCTAGAATATGTGGTGGAACTTTGCAACAACAAATGTTCGGCTACCCTCGCTAAGGGACACTACCTTCCCATCGGCAAGAGCTGTGGAAACAGACGGACGGCTGGAAAAAAACTTTAGACAGAGAAATGAGAGGTGGAAATTGAAACGAGAGGGGCTAAGGTTAGCATTTCACTTCTAACCTTCCAACGTCATGAGCTTAAATGCCGGTAACGAATCCCCGAACTATCCACAAATACTGCACTGGTACTTGTGCCCTCCCTAGCCACTACTATTTTCAAGAATAGTCTGTCGGAATGCCGCCGCACCTGACTGTCCCGGATGGCTAAAATCCAAGGCATCTTTCCGGGCCAGCGAATTATCAGGGACAGCACATTAGGTTCTGGTGCAAAACAATTTAGAATTCACGGAATTTCATCGGGGATGGCGGGGGATTCGGGAGAGTGAGGTCTGGGAGAGTGAGATGTGGCTGTGCTGTTGCGCCTCACTATCCCTGATCTCTCTGAACCGCTGGGCACGACAAAACCTCTGACGCTCCGGAGAGTCATACAATTTCACTCGTTGAGCCAGGAAAGGGGAAGTTTCGGATTCATATTATACCGATATTCTAGGAAATGTCGCCCAGGTCTCTATAGAAACTTCATCTGCTGAGCCCGATCCCCCCATAACTGCGCGAAAAACGATACCGAAAGGGGAACGAATGCAGGGCCAGAAACCTAGGCTGTGAGCGAAAAAAAAATCTAAGAGAGGGAAGTGCAAAGAGAGACTGTGTAAACCGACCGGAAGGACGATTGAGACACGGGAGGAAACCTGGTCTGTATATAAAGTAGACTACCGGAGACAATTCTAGATATTAGTGGGGGTTGCCTTTAGTTCGTTTGGTATTGTGCGGGGACAAAATTAACCGAAAAAATGTCTTCGCTTGATTTTGTCCACGCACAATACCTATAATGCCTATAATACGGTCCGAGGTTCTCTATTTTTTCTTTCCATGCTCTCTGGTTTCTAGGATACCCCCCTGCTTAAGAGTTTACGATTCCTCTCTGTCACGGGTGAAACTTGTGAAATTTGGCCATCGTGGATAGCGAGGTTCAACTTAATCGGTACTCTTTTAGGCGGCCCAAGAAACAACAATCAGAGACTGCCGAAAATTCATAACTCACGACAACCGAGCTCAACAAATTTAGCTGAATTAAGGTACCAGCTATCCGGCATACCTCCCACATTATTACCACAGGGCGGGCCGGCTCCCGGACTCTATTGTGAATGGTGGGGAACATCTGTAGCCAGAGTGCTTTGCCGAGAAAATAATATCCATCTTCAAACACCAGAGGATTGTCAACCACTAGTCTAATGAGAATTATGACCAAATTGGGTGATAGAGCAGGCGATTCTCTACACATGAATCGAGTGAAAATAGAAATATCTCAAGTCCCCATGGAGATATCAGGATTTAAAGTTTTGGTAGGCTCGGGAGGGTGTCTTATGTAGATTAGCCGCTATTAGCTTCCGTGGCGGGTACATGTTTTCTCCCCACCTATTGTTGGCTTTTGTTTGGGTGGAGTAGACTTTTGTTGATGGGCTATTGACGCGCGCCGTTTAGGATACCGGCCTGCTGGGTCACCTTATCGGGAGGTGTTGGGCGGTCGCTCGTGAGTGGGGAAATTGGATGTGGTGGGGGGGTAGAGGGGAAAATGTGGCTAGGGCGAGGAGGGGGCGAAGGGGGGAATGGTTCCACTCCCTGCCGGTTAATTGGGCAGTCGGGGAGCTGCGGTCGGGCAGATGGAGTGAGAAGTGATGACCCATCGAGATGGCACATAGGCTGTATGATGCTACGAAGTAGGGTCCAGTTTCAGTGGTTTTGGTGTGGTAGCTCACATGGACCATACAGCACAGGCGGTAGCGATCCAGAAAGTTTGGGTGTGGGAGCGGGAAAAAATGGAAATGGAAATCAATAAACCAGGGGCATACCAGTGAAGAAAATTGTGGGACAACGGGTGTCCCCCACCAAAAAACATGGGTTTTCCAGATAATTATCAACAGCACAAAAATATTTAAAAATCAAGACATTGCATAGATAGCTTCAGATACCTCTGGGAATTAACTACATAGATTTTAGAAGGTTATTGTAAAAGGAATGCCTGTCTATAACTGGTGGAGTTGAAATTACCTCCAAAAACCCTGCACCACAGGCATTTTTCTGCTGTGGCAACAAGAATAACTTAATTCCCCACCTACTCAATCTAACTAATGGAACACGAATGATATCTACATTTCTAAAACAAGAAGAGGTAAGGTTGAGAAGCAATAAGACCAGTGTATGAACTTATTTTCAGCTCAAGGTTCAACTCCAAGTTGGTATCAATTTGTGAAAACTCCATATTTTGGTGTGTATTCGGGCTTGTCCCACTATTTTCTTCACTCGGGTGGGGGGTGGGTGTGTGGTAGCCGGCGGGAGGGGGGAATGGATAAATCGATAAACCAAAGGATGCATGTGTGGGAGGCGGGAAAAGGAATGAAAAATCAAAAGGTGGGTGTGTGAGGACCGGGGAAAAAAAGAAAATCAAACGGTGGATGGGTGGGATCCGGGAAAAAAAAGAAAGGGAAATCTCCAAATCAATAAATCAAAAGATCGATGTGTGGGAGCTGGGGAAAAATGGAAAGGGAGGTCTCGAAATAAATAAATCAAAAGATGGGTGGGTGGATGGGTGGGAACTGGGGAAAAAAAGGAAAGGGAAATCTCGCAATAAAAGGAGAGAGGTGTGGGGGCCCTGTGGGCGCTGTCGTGTTGCTGCGTTACCTCATCCAGTTAATAGAATCATACAGTACTCGAGTACGAGTATCCCTTAAACCGTTTTCAAGCACTCGCTCTACGTGCGGATACACCTGGTTGTGGAAGCGATCGGTGGTGAACTAACTGAAGAGAGCAAAGTTAGGAATAATTGTGACAGCTATCCCTTACCTTGTGGCCGAAATTCAAGGCTGCGTTAGCGTGCTGCGAAGTGCTGTCGGTTCACGGCAGGGTATTTTTCCGGTGCCCATCACAACCAATTTGGTTTACCTCCTAGCTAGCCTCGTTCTGGATGTTGAACGTTAGCCTATTTTAGTATCTGGGATCAAATCTACGCGGCCACTCTTGTTTCCGTCATGGCAATGCTGAACAATACCGATTATGTGGTGTTCTGAGCACTACACCACTTCTGAAACAATGTTTTTCCTATCACGATTACCCAAATAAGCTAGTAGTAGTATCTAGCGCTGGCCATGATTACGAGGTAAGGGATGATGTAAGTATTATGATGAACGTAAAGGGTGCTCAGATAATTCAGCCCCTTTAAACACTAGCCAATTTGAATAATTGTGATATGAAAAACTGTGTGGTGTAGGGCTCAGAATAGTGCTAAATGAGTACCGCTCAGCATGGCCATGATGGAAAGCAGGTTGTCAGCGTAGATTTGCTCCCAACTATGGTACATGTCTAAGTACTGTTAATTTACGGAAAACTCTCAGAATACCCCCTCGGGAAGGAACAAGGGCCTAATATGCCCCGCCAAACCCAAAATAGCCCTGAAGCCAAGAAACTTTGACATTAGCTCTCCACGCACTCTCTGCTTCCTCCGGAGTGAACAATTGCCGGTTGTCAAAACAAACAATAGAAGTAAACAAAAAAGATCTAGCAGATATAGATATAAATAATACAGATCCGAGGAAGGAAGAAAAAAAGGTACCCATCCGACAAAAGTATCACCAATCATATGCAAAAATATCAGCAATGCCTCCCCGCGAAAAAGGTCAGCAATTCCCCTCGTTTAAGGCCTTCAAAGACGCTGTTGGGGAATGGTCTATTGAGGAAAAGTTCACTGCAAGAGTGAATGAGAGTGATTCTACCAGGGTGGTATATCGTTGCGCAATCAGTGAGTGGAGTTTTAGCATAGGCGCATTTTTTAACAAAAAGGAGAAATGTGTGGAGGTAGGCCTCACTAATCCAGTACATCTGTGCTATGGGGCTGGGGATGTTTCGTGGAAGGAAAGTAGCAGGCAGAAGTGGCTACTCCGTATTCTTCCATCTACGCTTACAATTGACAATAAGACAACACCAAAGACAATCGTACAGGCAGTACTCCACTGCCATCAGGAGCGAATTACAACAGCAGCAGCATCGAAGGCCAAGCGGCAAATCCTAGGTCACAGTCTACAGCATCAGGCATCACAATACGAAATGTTACCATCTTATGCATCACTCCTTATCCAAACAAATCCCGAAACCTACGTCAAGTTAGCGGTTGATACAAATACTCAGAGATTCCAGCAGATTTTTATATGCCCTCCAACCACTTCTAAGTCCTTTGCCCATTGTCAACCATTTATTGCTGTGGATGACACCTTCACGAAAACCCAATTTATCCAAACACTATTATTGGCTGTTGGAATTGATGCGGACAATCATGCAGTGTTATTAGCCTGGGGACTTGTTGAGAGCGAAACTGAAGATTCATGGCGCTTTTTCCTCACTAATCTCAGGTCTGCCATGCCTATAGTCAACTCATCTCATGTTACTTTGATGCCTGACCGGGATAAAGGATTAGCGGCTGCCAGCACTAAACTTCCAGAAACAAAACGTGCGTACTGTATACAACACCTAGCTGAGAATGTGGGCAAAACCTTTAGAAAAGAAGCCCGGGATCTCTTTCGAGCTATCGCCTGCTCATCAACCCAAGAAGACTATGAGGCTAATCTCCAAAGACTTCATGAATATAGTGTACCTGCAGCCCAGTATGTTAAGTTATTGGATCGGACAAAATATTGCGCACCTTTCTTCCCCGGCCGAACCTATGGACATCTTACTTCAAATATTGTTGAATCGGTTAACAATAGTCTTCTCAATGAACGAGCACTCCCCTGCCTTGAGCTCTTAGATGCAATTTGGCATAAGCTAATGCACCTCCGCTTTGAACGAAATATTGATTCAAAAATATATCCTCAAGGACAAAAGTTTACTAGTTACGGTCAAAACTTACTGCGTGGTATGCTCATCTTAACTCTACACTTTGCAAATACTCTTAATAGCTAATCCATAAAATACAGACTCATTAGCATCTGTAGCAGCAAGAACGGTTCAGATGTCAAATAAGATAATGGGGCGTGTCACTGGACTTACGGGGAAAACTTATTTTGTTGACATTCAGCAAGGCTGTTGCAGTTGTGGCCGTTATCAGGAAAATGCCGTACCTTGTGCGGACGCTATCTCTTGTATCTACCGTCTCAAGTGTCAACCATTGGAGTATATGCCTCATCATTTAACCATTGAGGCATACAACAAAACCTACATCCAGAACATTGGATTTGTCAATCTGGATCAGCTTTCGGAAACACCAATCAACCAGGAGTTTGCTCCTGCTGTTCTTACACATACCTCACTATTGTCTTCAAAGAGGACCACACGCACGAGCCGTACACGCCGTACAACCAATTCTTTCGCAGCAGAACCTAACCAGCTTCCTTCCTCTTCTCACCATTCATCATTCAATTCTCTGAGTCCCAGTTTTGGCCAACCCACAACCACCTTGTCGATCTCCAATCCAGCTACATTATTGCGCTTCCTTGAGATTCCCTCGCACAATATCTCTAGCCACTCATCATTAACCCCCTGTTCCAAAGAAACCTCTTCCTTCAGCCTCCCTTCCACTTTACTTTCAGGACAACCTATCAATGGATGCGATTTATCCAAATCACCAACCCCACCTTCCTTCGTACATGTTATACCACAGAACCAAGCACCAACCACAGCTAATACCCAGACCTCGCGGTCAACCTATGTATCTGCATTTGGCTGGACTGTACAAAGTACACCTTTAGGAGAACGTACAATTGTTGGCCCAGGCCCAGTGCCATCTTTCCTCCAAACACCAATTCCATACCATCTGCCAATTCTCTCTGCCCCTCGTGGACGGCCGAAGGTTGTTCAGAGGCGTGCTGGGGAACTTCGCCGGAAGCGTCAGCTAATGTCCGGTCAGCTTCCTGATCTTCCTGACCGCGCACCTCAACTTTGCTCCAATTGTGGAGGCAGAAATCATAATTCACGCACTTGCCGGCAACCCCCCAAGGTCTAAAGTCTCTCTCTTCTCTCCTACTTTTCTTTCAGCCACTATATATTTTCTTTTTTTCTCCCCAATGCCCCCTTCCTGCCCAGTCCCCTGCGTCTTCTCTCTTTTTTTTCTTTTTCTTTCTTTTTTCTTTCTTTTGTTTTTTCCTTCTATTTCTTTTCAGTTTTCTACTCTTCAACACCCGCTTTCTGTTAACAACATATTCAACATTATGTATATTGATTTTGCCTTTATGTAAAGACCTATAGTAACAAATTTGGTCGTTTATGTTTATTTACCCGACCATGGCAGTGCCAGTGTTGGTGCATAACAAAAGTTAGTCAACTGCATAATATTTTGGGTTGTTGCTATTCCACAAACTATACATGCTGTGGTATTCTAGTTGTGTGTGGCATTATAGACCCTTGTCGCTTCCCGAGGGGGTATTCTGAGAGTTTTCCGTTTAATTTATCTTGCGCTGTTGCCTATCATTACTTTTCCTGTATCAAGCGTCCTATTAGTGTCACGCTAAACGTGAATGATGGTACAGGTTAAGGGATAGAAACTGTGAATAGATAGTTCAACCAATAGTAAATCAGAAAGCGTTTGAGGAATTCTTCTGGTTTTCAACCCACACCCCTTAGTGCGTGCGCTATTCCCAATATCGTCGTTAGCTTTGTCAGCCCTGTGTTCGCGGACTAGCCCTGGTATCCGAGTATGATACATGAAAGACGACATAGAGTAAAAGTGTATGAGCCAAGCTAACTACTAAGAGTGTTTTCTCTGTGGGTCCCAACCGGGATACATGACTGCTCTCACTACTGTAAAAACTGGAATAGTTGGACGTAGTACAGAGCGGTTAATTTAAAGTGTGTATTGTGAAGTGATCTTCTGGTCTCAGTTAATATGGGTTTCTGTTGAAATTCTTTGTATATTTCCTATGTATATTCAACACACTACTGTGTATTCTTTTACTTAGTTTGTGTTTCGGCTCTGCCTGTCCACCGCTTACACTACTACAGCTAAGATATATAATATGGTGTTTTATTGTTTATTTCAGGATAATATCTCGGGATTTAACATGTGCTTTCCAATCACGTGTTTAGGATTTTATGGTTGTTTATGCATCTCTTATGCACCATTCTTGGTCATGATATTTCTAATAATCGCTCCACACCCTTTTGTTTTCATGCCCATTATTTGGGATTTACTTGGTTGGATTTCAGGGTCAAACATGTTCGCACTTATGTTTCTTACATTGTTTTCCCTATATTTCTCTTGCGCATATGGACGCGCACTTTTCTATAAATAAGCTGCTACCGCCCACCTGGCTTGGAAGAATTAAGAACCCGAACTCCTACCAATCCCTTCTTCACCTCCTCGCTAAGCGTGCCTCGCAACCCCCCTTGTACTTGCGAAGTATTATCCACATAGAATAGATTGTGCCACATTCACATTTTAAACAGTTTCATCATTTCTTGGCAGCTAATGATGCAGTGTTTTCTCCCTTTTTGTCATCATCTCTATCCGATGAGTCACGTGAATGGCAGTTTCTTGCAGTTCAGAGGATAGCCAAGCCAGGTATTGCTACCAATCGGGTACGGGAACTTTGCGGGCGTGGCTGTACCTCTACCGGTACCATAGTCGAGAGAAAATCTACGCAGAAAACCTGGTTACCATCATGACAATACTGAGCAGTACTCACTTAGCACTATTCTGGGCACTACACCACTTCTGAAGCACCAAGTTTTTCATATCACGATTACCCAAATAAGCTATCTCAGCAGTGAAGGGGATACTGGCACCACCCCTTCATATTCATCATGCTTCTCACATCATAATTGTCACAATTATCCCTAACTTTGCTCTCTTTAGTTACTTCACCACCGATCGCTTCCACTACTAGCTGTGCCCGGAGAATAAAAGTTATGAACCGTACTTAGCGCGAGGGTCTCAAAACGAACGAAGGGACAGGTAAACAGGCCCTGAGACATTGAGTGAAAGTTGCGCTGTTCAGGGCATTTAGCTTGGCGTTCGTTGCCCCCCCCTCGTTCTCCGACCAGTCATCTTGTATACGGACGCATTCCCCCCACGCGAGGGCGCCCTCCATTCCAAATTATTTGGAGCAAGCCACAAACGTCAGCTTTTCCCTTGGGTGGGGTGAAACACTAAAGTTCAGTTCCAGCACGCTAATCCATTTATGGAACGATATTAGTACAAGTATGAGGAGAACCTACCGGCAAGCAGACCCCAAGCGCTGAGCCATTCGTGCATCAAAATGACTGGGGCACAATCCTGCCCTAGCATGCTGGGACCGAATTCTATTGTTTCACACCGCCCAGGATGGGCGCAAGAGCGATGTCTTGTATAGGTTAATTACTGTTAACTTCATTGGCAAGACTTTTGATTGATATTTGCCAGGCTACTAACTCAGAGAAGGCCAGTCCTGGAAAATTACCCTACTGTTAATGAACTGGAATGAATGTCCACCTGTTCCAAGGGCTGCACTAGCACAAACGCCCCTCGCCATACGCGTCCCTCATAGTGCAGCACTCGGGCAGGGGAGAAAGTACCAGAAGGAATAACTTCCGTCTCCACCGAGATGTGCACGGGCTCGGTAGAATAATACTGTAAAAACTCCAATAAAAGAGAAATGTGCTAGGACGTTGGAATTTCCTCTCTCAGCTACGCGAGGGGAAAACATCACAAACTCAACCCCTAGTTGAGACAAGACAAAATGGCTACCTGGAGTGGCAACTCTACATTTTGCTTCGATTTGAGTTTCGAAGGGAGTTTTCTGATTTTTTCGCCCCTACCCGAGTATCAATCTGAACTCTTTCCGCTCTAGTGTCGTATTACATCTCAAGCTGCCCGGGCGAGTGAATGTTGAGGGTGTTACAACTTGTCCTTTCACGTTTATAATATGCCACACTTGATATTTTTTCACTTGCTGTTTGCATTTGTTTGAATAGAGGAAATCTTTTATAAATAGGTATTGGAGTGCGCCGTTTAGGATACCGGCCCGCTGAATTACCTTATCCGAAGGTGCCAGGCAGTCGGTGGTGAAGGGGGAAATTAGATGTGTTGGCAATAGTTGAAAAGAAATGTTGCTAGCGCGATCGGAGAGGGAACGAGAATGATCCTTTTCTCTGCTCTTTGAGTGGCGATGGGGTTAGGTTGAGCAGATGGAGTACCTGTACCGTCCGGGGAACCGCCGGGATGGCATGTAGGCTGTATGACGCATAATACTACAAAGGCCCCAGCTTGGCGGCTTTGCGGGTTTCGGGGACGGTCTCTACACGTGTCATACAATACAGGCGGAGAGCGGAGCGTGCGGGTGTGGGGTAGGGAAACAAAAGATAGGAGCGCAGCTAAATCAAATGATAGATCCTTGTAAGCTGGGAAAAAGCAAGAAAAAGCAATTGGTAAAAATACGGAAATGATTCGGGAACTGAGATGGGAAATGCAACGACTAGGGAAAAAAGGGGGAGGGGACCAATTGATAGAGAGATTTTCCGCCAACAGCCTCGGTTCCCACCCTTCTTTGGGGGAGGGGAGCCAATTGATAAAACGATGAAAAGCGAGGAACTGAGAAACGCAGTGGCTGGGGAAAAAAGAGGAGGGATCAATTGAGAAAAAGGCGGAACCGCAGGAAATGAGAAGAGAGAGGAGGTCCTTGAACTTTGGAGTTGCCTCTCCTAGTAAGGTCTGTGTCTCAGTGAGGGCTGAAGGAGAGCCTTCTCACTGTGCCCCCTAACCCAGGGCCGGAAATTCTAGACCGCTTAGCGTCATTCCCAATTATTTTGTTTTTTTGATATTATCCATAGCGCGCCGACAAAAGGAGATGACAGGAAGTATCATAAAAGTCAAGCTGCTTCCGCTTGAGGCTAGAAATTGTTCCTCATCCACCTTCATCCCGTGCAACACCAATCTGCCGGCATCACTATTACCTACTCCATCAACCGCAGCATCGAATTTCATTCAGTATTTTTTTTTCCCCGCACACTTATTCTTCCCCAAGTTTGTCTTGCAGAATAATTATTTTTCTTATTTTTTCTAGTACTAAGCTGTGTTACTTTTCACTTGTTAGCTAAGGACGATTGTTGACGAGGTGCCGCCGCTGACGCCGAGGGTACTCGAATACTGACTCGCCTTTGCCAAGAACACCTCCCCCAACTATCTTTTTCCAGGAGTCCTCACCAATATTCGGCCCAAGGAGGGACCTGGTAACGATGAGAACGCTCTCGCCGGATAATCAGTTTTGGTTGCTGATAGTTTTAAAGGTCCAGTGCTTTCCCCCTTTTTGAGGCGCTTGCCCCCTGGCGTGTCACCATCAACGGGAGGTTGAGTTTTGACCACATAACCGATGTAAGTTACTATACAATAACCTTGGCGAGTACGTTCCCCCATGAGAGAAATAAGTTGACTTACGTTCCTTCCTTACTACCGACAGCTCTTGGCTTGCTTCACAGATCTTCACCCACATCGTCGCTGTCATTCTTGTCCTGCACATACACTATTTCGGATAGTTCGGGATAAGTTCCGGATGGAAGAGCCAGAAACTCACGGCATGGACGAGACTCAATCCGATTTAATTTCACGGCATAAACTTGAAACAGAATTCCTTCAGGGTTCGGTCAGACACACAAGGTCTGCCGAGAAAGCGGAAAATAGAAACGAGAAAATCCAGGAGGATTGGCGTAATTGTGGAGAACTCGGGGAAGGGGGCTTTGGCAGTGTCCATAAGGAGATCCAGGATGCTACAGGCCACTATCGCGCAGTAAAGACGATTAAGAAGAGGCAGGCCAGCAGGCTCGATTATTCTAGGGAGCTCCTTGTGATGGCCAAATTGGCGAAGGTTTGTGCTCTTTCCCCCGGCTTGCTACCTTCACGGGCTTGTCTTATTGTGCTATGTTCTAACAGCCAGTTTTAGCATCCGTCATTATTTGTGGTGTTCCTGGGATGGTTCGAGGAGTCCGAGACTCTGTACATTGCGATGGAATATCTTAAGGAAGGCGATCTCACCAAGCATATTAACCCACTGGCCCCGCTGCCACAGGAAACCGCTAAAATTATTTTAAAGCAGCTACTGGAAGGTGTCGAGGTAATGCATCAGGAGGGGATAACTCACCGAGATATAAAGCCAGCGGTATTGTCCTTTCCACCAAGCACCTCGTTTGGCCATGCCCCACTCCAGAATACTGACGAATCCAAGAACATCTTGGTAGTTTCCATGTCTCCCGTGTGTGTAAAAATCGCGGATTTCGGGGCGTCGAAATGGATCCAGGTTCCAGCTACCACAACCCTCCACACCCAAGTGTCAACTCCATCGTACACCGCCCCTGAAGTTCTGGGGTTGGACTCCAATAGCGAAACCTCGGACTATACAAATTCTGTTGACATTTGGTCACTCGCATGTGTGGTATATGAGTTACTTGTAGGGACAAAGTTATTCACCTCGGAGTTTTCATTATACGGTTACTTTTTCGGGAACCACCCCTTTCCCGAAGAGAGGCTCAAAGAGTTATCGCCCCCAATTGACGATGATAGAATCACATTACTTAAGTCCATGCTGGCTATCAAACCCGGGGATCGCCCTACTGCGGCAGATGCACTGAGCCATGGGTGGTTGGCGGGCTTGGAGTGCAGTGATGAATGCAGCGAAGAAGATGGAGGTGGGACAACACCAAACCGGAATGAGAGCACCCCTAGCAGGAAGCGCAAAAACAGACCAGCTCCAAACGACAGGCCGGAGAACAGAAGAATCAAAAGAGACCGACCTACCCCGGATGATACTAAGTGTATCCTAGGAGATGTAGGCTCAAGGATGAATCCGAGATCGCCAAGAGGTGATGAGTTTACTCCCAGAAAGCTGTAATTGACGCTTTAATAATAACACGATCAGATGCAGGCTCGGCTGAGAGCTCGGCAATCGGCACGGAGCACCAGAGATCTGAACCAATGTCTCACAATGTCCAAGCCCATTATTCCACGGGCTCCAGGGCACAGGGAATGGAGCAGGTTTCCGGTATTCCACCAACATATTCCCAAGCTAGCATCCCGAATGGAAGACCCCACTTCCATATGAGGTGTGTTGCTAACGAGAGTTGCATATCGAATCCTAGGCATCATGGAGGCGCTCTCGCAATGCCAAGCTGCCATCGAGGAAACAACTTCAAATAAACCCCAGGGCCAAATCACCACGCAAGACGCATTTCCAAAAATGCGCACAAGGCCGTGCCCATCATCTGTGGGAGCGGAGACGGCAGAGATCCAAGTTGCGCAACGAGCGGTTCATTGCAGAATCCTAGCACCGAGCGAAACCCTGATGGTGGGTGGAATCATCACCATAATCCTTATGATACCTGGAGTCCCGACGATAATCCTAAAGCTGGCTATGATCCTCGCCGGAATCCTAGTACTAGCTAGGACCCGAACCGGGACCCAAACGCTAGCGGCTGCTCTAGCTTCGGAGGAAATTGAAACCTTGGATTGAATGCCAACCTCCGATAGCACTCATACTGCTGTGGGCGAGGACAAGTTAGATTGAGGAAGTATTACTAGTGATAAAGGTAAAGGGAATATAGAGGACAGGAGAAATAGATGGCGCATAAGGAAGGACGAGCGCATGGAGTGGTATGAAATTTTGGGCTTACGACGTCAAAGACAATTCGCTGGGTTACGATGCTTTGGAATGTCGGTTGAAATTGTATGACTTGCGTCTGAGGGGGTTTCTTATATTGTAAATTTTAGCTGCGGAGGTCTGCGTTTCTGTACTAATAGATTAGGGTTGGGCGGGTTGCGGGTAAATGGTCATTGGGCGGGCGTTTGTCGGGAATTCATGTGGTGACTTCATCACCGGTTAATAGCAAATTTAATTTATTTTCTCGTCTGCTGATGATATTTTTGCCGAAAGCCCAATAGAAAGTGTTAAACTCCTGTGTTCCACCTCTTCTGGCACTTTCAAGGGGCTATGATAGCTTATATTTCACACTGGGTTGTTTGTTGGCGGGTGGGTCGTTTTGTGCTAGCAACGGTAGCGGATACAAGTACCGACTGGAATATCAGGGAAAGACGACAACAGACGGGTGGGGAATCAGAAGTACTATTACCTCGCTCCGATAAATTTGCTCTTAGGGTCTGTTTACCTATAGCCGGCCGTCTAGCACTTGTAGACGGTGCCGACCGTTTAGGGGGCCAGACGGTTGGTGGGGTACTGGCAAGTAGATGGTGTTTAGTTGTACCTATCATACCTTAGCGAACCCTCTCAGAAGTGTCTTGTACGATAAAGAATTTCCCAACACACCTCCGTGGCAATGCCACGTTCCGACCGCCCGGTCACAAGAATTTAGAACGGTAGAAAATTAGGTAAACACTTTCGCATCGTTTATCGGAAAATTGTGCGCCTTAACATTGCCATCGCTTAGTTTTATCACCTAAATTTTAGAACTACAGTCGCACCCCGTTGTCCCGGACCTCACTCTCCCGGATTCTTCGTTGTCACGGACGATTTTTCAGGATTTGAGTGAGCTACATAGAAATACACCTCACTGTCCCGGATTTTGAGGGGTTCCGGACCGGATGCAAATTCAGATATTCCTAACCCCTGTTCACACCGCAAGTATATTCACTGTCCCGGATTTTCTCCATTTCCTCATCTAAAATCTGACATTACAGTTGCTCAAAGGCCCGATTGATCCCACCCGTTTTCCACCGAGTAGGCACACAGGTAAAATGTTCCTCCTCATTTGACTCTTCACTATCGTCCTCCCAATTACCATCCTGACCATCACCAAGCACACCCTCCCCATTCTCGGGTCCCAAATCGAAGCCAATTTCTTCCGGTTGACTAGACCTATAGGCAGAGGAAGGGAATGCTGATCGGGACCGTGTTACCGGTCCTTGAAGGGAAGGACGGAAATACTGAGAGAGTGTTGATTGCTTTGTTTGACGGCTTGTCCGATACCTTAAAATCGGATTAGTATAAGAACAGAAAGCTTAATTAGTTGGATATCAAACCTGAGAAGAGACTTCTTTATTTTTTCTGCCTGGCTGATAAGCTTCGATACAACAAGGGGAGGAATCTTGGAGTCTGGATTTGGTAAATGTGTAACGGGGAGAGATTGGTAAAAGCGGTGAAGCTCAGTAATGTATTGAATAGCAGTAAGAGTACTGATAATTGGTGTAGGTGGAGGACTTGGAGAGTGGCTTTTGTGCTTGGAGGTTTCGTTTTCAGAATTATTCCCAATCTTGGTAAAGGGAAGAATGATTCCGTTAAGCTCAATAGTAGGCCGTTGGAGAAGCCCATTTCTGATTTCATCCTCGATAATAGACTCTGAATCTGGAAGCTGAACAGGTAGTGAGAAATCAGTGGTTGGCTCTGTTGCTAGATCCGGAGAGTTTTGGTCGGTAAAGAAGTCTTCAAAATGCTCGTTGAAGTTCTGATAGTCGGAATCACCGAGTTCTCGAAGTTCATGAAAAGCACGCAAGCAGGCTGAGCGCTGCTCTGTAATGAAGGCCTCTTCTGAGGAAAGCAATTCTGGTGGGACAGAAACTGTTGTTGTAGTTCCTCCAGTAATATTCGCCTTTTGCCAACAGTTTCGAATCGTTTCCTGAGTTATGCTATCCCATGCGGTGGCAATAAGTGAAATTGCCTTTAAGATATCAATTTTTTGCGGGGTCTCGCCAAACTCATTAAATCTCTCCACCATGTATTCTGCATACTGGCGTCGGTAGGCTGCCTTAAAAGCTTTAATTATGCCCATATCTAGTGGCTGTAAATATGCTGTTTTGCATGGTGGAAGGTAAATAAGTGTAATATTGGTAAGAACTGGTGGTGGTGGTCCAGCATAGTCGATAGGTGGTTGGTCAGCGGGTGGGTGGGAGGGGCAGTTGTCAGATAGAAGAGCAATATGGCGACGCTGAATACGTATCTCATCATTCAATGAACGAAGAAACTCATACCATAATCCACTGAGCATCCAGGCCTTCCGGTTAAACCTGTAAACTACAGGTAGGTTGACTATGTTGATTCGATTTTGTCGAAAAGCCTTTGGTGTCTGAGCCCTCCCTATAATCCAGAGCTTTCTCTTGTCGGTTCCAGCCTGGTTGACAATATGAAAGGTGGTGATGCGTGTCTTCTGATCCTTTCCACCCTTCAAAGTCTTGTTTGGTGCGAGCCGAACATTAGAGGAGTTAGGCTGTTTGTTGAAGACAAGTCCGCTCTCATCGGCATTGTAAATGTCTTCAGAGCTAAAGGACCCAAGCTGCTGGGCTAAAGAGGCACGATCATTAGAGAGCTCACTCTCCTCAACATCTCCGGAATGCCCATGCCGAGTAAGTCTTCCAATCTGAAACCGTGATTTGAACCGATAAAGCCATCCAGAGGAAACATCAAAATGCTCATAGCTTTCCTCGACTCCCCGCTCGGTAAGCTGATTCATTATCACTTTAGATTGAGCACTAATAATTTCATCAGTTACCGAAACTGAAGAAACCTCGGCTGCATCAATCCAAATAGATAATAGGTGCTCGAGTATTGGAAAACAAGATGGACGATTATTCTGCTTATTGGCGCCGGGACCTATAAATGTTATTCATCACTGATCCTATCTTTCGCACTTCCTATAGTTTATTTCTACTAGTACATTCAAGACAAAACAATACTTGAAAAAAGAGACTTGGGGATAAAATGTACAGATGGGATAGAGTAAATCTTACCAGTTGGGGGATCATCAGCAACGGTTTTCTCCCAGTTCTTTAAGTGATCTGAAAGACTCTGAATAGCCATATATCGTCCGTCAGGTCGACGGGGGCATGCCTCAAGAGCGGCGAAGCTGGAAAGCTTCAATTTTGGATGTTTCATTCGCAGACAACAGAGCTCATATTTTTGCAGTGGTGTCAGACCGAGCTTTTGTGCTGTCTTCCGATTTTTGCTTCCGTACGCAAGTCTTGCTGGTGGCATGAGGTCGGATCTGAGTGAATAATTTGAAATAATCGTTTGCGATAAAATCCTTCGTCTTGAGTCTGGTGTCAGAAGGTTTCCTTAAATTTTCTCTCTCTCGTTGCTTTACTCCTCATTTAAACCTTAAATGGAATAGCTGCAAGCTATACCTGCACAATTATCACTCGGTTTTCAGTTCTTTCAAATATCATTTTTATCAACTATTTCACTCTCCCGGATGTTTCAATGTCCCGGACGGTCAAATCCTGATTTTGGCCATCCGGGACAACGGGGTGCGACTGTACTGCAGCCGGTTGGGTAAACGGGCCGTATTTTAGCATGACAACCATCAACTCCACAGATCTGGTGCTGGCGATCAGGAGCTTGTAGTAAGATTAGTTCTTCCATCTTATCCCCCCGAACCAACGTCGAATTGTATTAAATTTGCGATGTCTTATTGCTATTCAGGGTACTAGCCTTAGGAAGTGAGAGTAGTTGTAAGTTAGTCTAAGAGAATGTTTACCCGACCTTCAAGTTCTAAAATTTGGGTGGCCTCTCTACTGACATCATTATCCCGCAGATGACGCAAACGTGGTTACGCAATTTTCAGCCATCCCAAATTCAGGGTGTTACTTGTAGACGGTAAAATCGCGGCCTTACAACGGGGCTGGTTTAAAAAATTCCACAAGGCTTCTAGACGACAGGTTGGATGCCCTCTAGTCTCCCCTGCACCTCCAACCTCTATCTCATTCGGTAGCCCCGTCACGTGCTGCGTCCAAGAGATCTCGTTAAGAAAACGACGCGAACTGGGAATTTTATTTCCTTAAAAATTTAATGGAAACAGATTAATGGCATTTGGAGGATGGCTTCCGCCAACCGGGAATAAACTTCTTGGGGTTTGGAACTGGCGGACTACAGTACTCGCGATGTCGAAGCGTTTTTGAAAAAGACTGCTATTGCGTACCGCCCAAATCCAAGCAAAAATGCCGAATTTTGGTGGTATGCAATAGCGGTCTTTTTAAAAACGCTTCGACACCGCGAGTAAGGGATAATGCACAGTACTGGTAATGTCCTGACGTTTGTGCAGACAACTGCTATTGAATCCACCAAGACCCTGAGGCTCGGGTTGATTTTTTCGCCCGTATGCAATAACAGTTATGTGTACAAACGTTAGGACATTACGAGTAGCTGGAAACGTCTCGAGCCGCCAGATGGCTGCACTCGAGCATATACTCGAGTACAAATATAGTCGCACCTCGCTGTCCTGGATGGTCAAAATCCGGGGCAGACCATCCGGGACAGCGAAACATCCGGGAGAGTGAAATGGTAGATGAAAAAAGTGTTTACAAAAACTGAAAAACGAGTGATAACTGAGTAGGAAGGACGGCCTACTATTCCACATGAGGTTTAGAAGAGGGGTAGAGTAGAGAATAAAAGATCAGGAAATTTTTTTGAAATCAGAACACAGTCAATACTGAATACACAGGGTTCGCTCTTGAAATGCCACCAGCGAAGCTCACGTACGGCAGGAAAACAGGAATCCATCTCAGAAACTCGGATGAGGAAGGGAATGGGAAGGAGCAAGATGAACATTTGTCCTGTATTCCCACCAGATGGACCACCGGGAATATCAATTGTGCCTTTCAGCAGCTGTGATATAGGTAGTCAAATTAGGCTAGTAGAAGGAAGATATCCGGGACAGCGAATATATTCTCTATGTGGGCAGGGGTTAGAAACTTGCAAATTTCCATCCGGTCCGGAAACATGCAAAATCCGGGACAGTGAGGTGTATTTCTATGTAGCCAGAATGGATCCCTAAAAACTTTCCGGGACAGCGAAGCATCCGGTAGAGCGAGGTCCGGGACAGCGAGGTGCGACTGTACTCACCTTGTAGGAATTAGTGATAGGTCACATGGACCGTGGCTAAAGAAAATATATGCGGATTAACCTAGCCACAGTCCACGTGATCTATGGCTGATTCCCACGCGGTTGGGCAAGCTTCCTCTGAGTCCGGAGGGGTATTGCAGTGCGATCATGTTCAAGTAGTGCGAACCAGGTGTGGTCGCTGGACCCACTTGGGCCCATTGTTAGAGTGCTCTTGCTAGGGTTGAGGCGAGTATCCGCAACCCCCGCAGACTAGCGCCCCTTTTCTCCCGAATCGGCTAAATCCTCCTAATGGGAAGGTGTTTTTTTTTTGGGCAAGGCTAATCACTGGTGCGCAAACTCATCCTCTCAGTCGGCAACCCCAGTTCAAAACAGGGGGGGTAGGAAAGAATAATAGTCGAGAAAGTAAAAGAGGAGGCTTCTATCACTCATCACATCTTCTGCGGCCCTACCGCAATGAGCCTTTTCTCCCCTGTGCCGGCAGGGGTGGGGTGTAAATATCTTGTCCAATAATAAAAGGAGAAAACAACAAAATTACCCCCCCCCCCCCCTATTGGCACCATTGCTAAAACCCGTTGGCTGTAAATGTGGCGTCGCACAACAAACAAGGAAAACTTCATCCTGCAGCTAAACCTTGTGTGCAGGGTCTCGGATGCCGCTCATCTGCATGGTTTATGATTTCGATGGGGGTGCTCTGTGGGAAAGGCATTTTGTCTCCGGTTTACCTGGCCGGGGAGCGAACCTTTCAATACCATGCACTTGGCAACAAATCCTCCGGATACCATCAACCGAGCAATATACACTCGCGTTTGAAAAGTCCTGGTAACCACACCTGTGCATTTATGTATTTGTGGCTGATGCTTGGCTGGCGCCAAGAGACTATTGCCAGCCACAACTGCTTGAATATACCAGTGTGGTTACGAGAACTTTTCAAACGGAAGTGTACCATCGAGAAAGCGAGACATTCTCGAGAAATTACTTCACCTTTGGCCCCTCACAAAATGCTGGAGGAGGATTCGAAGGGTAAACTAAGACAAGGACGGGCAAACTTAATAGAGTGTTAGATTTTTTATTTCCCCCACATCCAGAAAAGGGTTGTAGGGGTCACTCAAAAGTGGGTACTGTAAGAACCCGAATAAACGATCCTTGTGCTAGGACGTTGGAGTTGCCTCTCTTAGTAAGGTCTAGTGTTTTTGTCTTGTTTTTTTTTGTCTGGGGGGCAGATTTTTGGTGTGTTTTTCCCATTTATTCTAGAGGCAGAAGTTTGGGACTACCTAGCACAAGGATCGTTTATTCGAGTTCTTACGGTATTTAGAGTATAATAGTAATTTGTGCCAAGAGTTCTAAGGAAATCGCTGGAACCTCACCCTAGGTATCATCTTGTCTTCAGTAATTGTGGAAAAGGGTTGGAAGGATATCTAGAGGATTCAAGTTATTTTAAAAAATTATTTGGGTCACTTGAGGAATAAAGAGATTGCTGACGGCCCTTGAGCATCTTTCCTATTGTTGGTATGATATTATTTGAGAATATTTGATGGTCATATTGGGGCCCGTTTACCTATAGACGGCCGTCTAGCAACCAGAGGCAGTGCCGACCGTCAAAGAAAGTCAGTTATGTAAACGGGCTGTCAGTTATATACTAGACAGTATATTAGCTGGGCATGCGACAATTCTGTTTTCTTTACATACCTTCAACTGTCTGTCTCTTGCTAAAAATTAAATTTGTAATAATTCTTGTATTAGGCGGTGGCGTCTCAAGCGTTATCTGGTAAACCGCGCAAAAGTGTTTGACAAATTTTCCACTGTCCTAGATTCTTGTAGCTAGACTGTCAAAAAGTTCCTTTGCCTACTCTAGCTAAACGCCATCTACTTTGCCGCACACTCCCCCACTGTCAAGCCCCGCTTAACGGTCGGCATCGTTTCAGGCTTTTAGACGGACGTCTATAGGTAAACGGGCCCTTACATTTTCGGGTTGATGGGTAACGTCTTCCACGCCATAGCGAGCG
>Ga0307513_10002538_pt1 | contig 25222 bp, 19 predicted proteins | sample 15_EM_MG_FD_202174 | JGI IMG/M metagenome (GOLD analysis project Ga0307513, IMG submission 202174) | Populus trichocarpa ectomycorrhiza microbial communities from riparian zone in the Pacific Northwest, United States - 15_EM | ecosystem: Host-associated > Plants > Roots > Unclassified | place...
AACTATGTTGGATTTCACACTATGACGTCACTTGACTTATAGTTCTCACATGACTATGCACTCGCGAGTCATTGTTATATTTTCATTGGTTGATTGTTTCATGACTCACGATGGTGACGTCATATGATGTAATGACTTTAGCACATGACTCATATTATCAGTCATGGGTTTCACGCATGTGACTCATTTGAGCACATGACGGAGTTTATGAGTTTTGATTGGTTAACGGAATGTTGTGCGATGACTCATATGAGTCATCAATGGATTTCGCGCTATGACTCACTATGAGTCATAGAGGTTTATGTAGCACGAGGTGATGAGTCACCAGGATTAGGGTTGTGGGAAGATGCCTATATCAGGCGCTTGGTTTCGACCAAGAGATAGGATCTTCACGCAACCATCTAACTGCTTTTCTATACTCAAGATATTGCAATACAATTATTTGTTACTCTCTTTACCTACAATCCTCCTCTACGAACACCTACGCTCTAAGAACCCGGAGACTATTGTGATAGTCTTGACGGGCCACTCGAACATAGAACTATTGTGATAGTTCTATCAAGCACGACAATCCTCCCATCTTACTATCTGAAGAAATAGTATCCTTGGACGGATCTCTCAGACAAGCAAGCCAGTTCCGTACTATCTGAAGAGAGAGTATTTGCCTACACCCTATCGCAGAGAAGCAGACTTGCTCACTCTAGGAAATAACTGTCATTGCCTGTTGCCTAACTACCTAACAATAGGATTGTTACAGTTTACTTGTAACATCACAAGTAATGATACTTATTTTTCTATTAGTGAGTATTGGGAACACAACTGAATCAGAGAAAGGTTCTATTAACTAGATCAGGTAGCAATAAGAAAATATTACTATAACAGAAATAAGATAAGTGGCTATTATTAAAACAGGCAGAGAACAAGAATATTGTCAAGAGAAATGTGTAGAAGAGGTAGAGAAAATAACTGAAGAGTAGCTCGTTGGTGTATGTATATAAGCAGTCCTTCTTAATACCTTAAGGATATCTTCTACAATTTGTTTATATGAATATCTGTAATCTATACATAGCACCAGATGAACGGAAGTTCAAGTTAGTTTTAGGTCTAAATGTTGCAAGAAAGATTAGAAAAGACTTGAGAGAAGAGATTACAGAAGCAAAAGAGGTAAAGAATAATGAAGCTAAGATAATGGGAGTAGAAATGGTAGAGATAGTTAAGGTAGTAGAAGTAGGAGAGGTGAGCTTGAAGCATGAGTGGATGGCGTAATGGCAATGGATAACGTATTTTACCTAGTTATGGGACGTGTCATACTTATGGGACACTTTGTCAACCAAGTATTGGGACATGTAAAATACGCATATCTCCACCAATAGAGGTTTAATAGACCTGAAATTTGTAGACAATATGAACAACGGACTTAGCAGTGGCATTGAAGAAGTGGAATAAAATTAATGTAATTTCGACTTCGTGAGTTGCTAAGAGATGTTGGGTAACAAGAAATATGGAAAACAAGTTTAAATGAGAGTACAGAAATGAGAATTCCAAATTCTGGGGGGTACTTGGAGGCTTCTGAAAGCCCTAGGTCAAGAGAATCCTACCTTATATTTTGAGGGAAAAATCTCTGTTATTTATTCTAAGTCGTGTGTTTGAAATATTGAAGTCAGAAACCTCTCTCAAAACTTTATTTTTCTTTTATTCTGCATACAGCGAAAACTCAATACATTAAGGGCAAACAGCCAGAAACCACTCAGAATACCTCAGAAAAAGGACGACAAGGAGGAGAAGATCCAGCAAGCTCTCGATGCTTATGCCGCAGATTCTATACTCTCTGTTCGCAAGCTTGCCAATCTCTACGGAATTCCGAAAACTACTCTTCACAATTGCATTTCAGCGAAGACTCTCCCAGCAAAGCAGGCTCACGAAGCCCAGCAAGTTCTCTCAGATGCTGAAGAAGCAGCAATCGGTACCTGGATTAAGAAATGGGATGACTTTGGTTTCCCTCCTAGACGTCGGCATGTTTATCAAATGGTCCAAGGTTTATTAAGAAGCTGAAACTCCTCCGACAACCTTGGGGAACATTGGCTCCAGCGCTTTCTTGGACGACATTCCGATTTGGACTCCAAAGTTGGCAAGACTTTGGATAAGGAAACAGCTCTTGCAACGGATTTGGACTCCTTTAAGATTCATCAGGATCACTTTTACCACATCAAATGCAAGTTCCATGTGAGCAACGAGAACACTTGGAATACCGATGAGAAAGGTTTCGCAATTGGTATTGGTGGGGCTGGGGTTCTTGTATGTTGTGTGTCTCGCCGCAATCCCAGCATTATCCAAGATGGGGGGGGCGTGAATGGATCACAGTTGTGGAGGCAATATCTAGTAAAGGAAAGGTATTGGCCCCCTTGATTATCTTCAAGGCTGGTGCACACCTCATGGGACATCATACCCATATTGAGATCGAGGAAAAGGAGGATGCATACTTTTCCACTTCCTCCAAAGGATATTCCAATACTGAAATCACTTTCAAGTGGTTTCAGATGGTGTTTGAGCCTTCTACCAGGCCGGCAAATGGCATCGAGGACCATCGTATCCTACTTCTGGACACACATTCAGCTCAGGTTGAAAACTACGCCTTCATCAATCATGCTATCAACCACAATATTCACCTGATTTGTCTTCCCTCCCATAGAACCCATCTCTTGCAGCCCCTGGATGTTGGTATCTTTGGCCCACTTAGCACCTATTACAAGCAGGAGTTGGCAGATCGTGTTCACCAGCTGGGCCCTTATTGAAAGATCAAGAAAGGTGATGTCTTTCCAATGTTGCAAAGAGCCCGTCTCAAGACCTTTACCGAAGACAACATCCAATCTGCCTGGAGAGCCTGAGGTCTTATCCCCGTTAGCAGAGAGAGAATTCTTAATGATCCTGTTCTTCAAGCGAAAATGGCGCCTAAGACTCCACTTTCTGCTCGCCGTCCTGGTCTCAGACTTGTTTCTAGTCGCTTGGATACTGCTCCTGACCTTGATAAAATTGAAGCCGACGATAAGAATATCCCACTCACTCCAGCCAACTAGTCTGTCAAGGAGTTACTCTCACGTTGTATTAAACAAGCAAGGATATCTGATGTAGAGAAGACAATCGCAGAAGAGGAGTCCAATGCAGCCAAGCACTTGCTAAAGCCTGCACAGGCTGAGCGCAGGCAGCTTCCGGGTGGGCTTTTGCTTGACTCCAAGCAGTTGGCCAAACTGTATCAGAAGCGCGAAGAACAGGACAAAAAGAAAGCAGAGGCTGCTCAGAAGCGTCAGGCAAAGAGGTCAGCAACAAAGAGTACAATTGCAGCTGGCTCCAAGAGGAGAATGGTATCAAAGAGGCTGAGAGAGCTGGATCAGGAGCCCAATGGGGAAGATTCTGATACTCTGGGGTCGACTGGCATTGATGAGGTAAGCGATGATGAAGTTGTTGCTCAGGTATGTTACACTTGATAAATAATTACCATTGTTTAAACTAACGACTTGGGACTTGTAGGATTCCAATCAACTAGCAGCTACTCTTCAATCAAGGTCCAGACCTCAGCGTACCTGTGCCAGAAAACCAAATAATTTTACAATTTTTTCTTCTAATTTGGATAGCTAAACCTGTTGGCAATTAGTGGTATTTTGACTAAATGTATGATAGTTGCAGTACTGGTTGTTTGATGAACCTGTAGTTTTTACAGTGAATTTAAAAGCCTCTGGGGATTCTAAATACAAAATTCGATGTGATTCTGGGCACTGTGCATTGTTCTGTTTAAGTTCTTTTACATCAAATCTATAATTGAAAAAGCGTCCCATTACTACAGTCACTAGACAAAAGTCTTGGTGATCGCTTAGTCAGTGAGGACTAAGCGAGATACCTAGTCCGACACCCCCCCCAGCCTCACAGCAGTGGAAAATCATGTCTGGAGTATCATACTACATGTATTCTTACAGCTTTACTACTAAACTAATATTTTATGTTTAATTCTTCGCTTTGTTCTACCATCGAAATACCATTATCAGCCTTTTGCTAAATACCCCTTGGATACACGGGCGTGTCTCACTATTCCGCAATCACCAAGACTTTTGTCTAGTGACTGTATGACACGTCCCATAACTAGGTAAAATACGTTATAGAAGAATGAGAGAAGAGTAGGAAGAAACTTGAACTTGAAGAGGGAGTATGAGAAAGGGGAATAGGGAGGAATATGAGAAAGCAGATAGTTAGTATGCAGAAATAGAGAATAGTGATAACAAATTCTATAAAGATGAGTAGAGGGACACAAGTTGGACAAGTATGATGAGTGAGGTATGAGAGGCTGTGTGGAGGGAAATGAATGAAAGGAAGAGATCATTCAGGCATATGTAGTATTGCACCAAGTCTGATTAGTCAGACACATTTTTAGATCAGATTAGAGGGGATACCAGATCATCAAATAGTGCTCTGAGATAAGTACCTACACTGCATATATGATTGGGGAAAAGATCCATTAGCAGGGATAATATTGACCGCTTAATCTCAAATAACCGTCCAATAACTTCCTGCCGCGTTGTACTGGTAATTCCTATTGTTTAGGAACACAGCTTCTATTACATATGGACAAAAAATGAGCCAGAGCGGCAGGATTTCGGTTGTATGCACTGGTGGTCGTGTTTACAAACGTCGGAAAATTACGAGTATATCTCCAAGCCTACGAACCAACCTGGTTGAAGGTTTGGATATCCAACGCCCTCATTCTCCTTTATAGACCCAACACTCTCAATAAGCCATCAATAAATCATGTGGGAATCTATCGGAACTCCTGGAAATGGTGAGGTATCGCCTCTTTGAGCGAAGTAGATCAGTGCTAACCTCCCGGCCGGATCGGACCAGACCCAAAACGTCTAACCCCGGAGAGCCATACCATGTTTCAAGGGGTTGAATGGAATGCTCCTACTGATCAACATCATTGGGGCCGCCTAGCAGGTGCGGTGCCTAAGTTGAAGGAGATTGGTGTCACTACCCTGTGGATCCTGCCAGCCTGCAAACCGGGAAGTCAATGGAGCAACGGCTACGATATTGTCCGTTACCCCTCTTTCTAACACATTTCATTCTGATGTTTCTCATAAAGCCTGGTACGATTTATACGACCTTGGGGAATTCGGTTATAAATGGTCAAGACCTACCAAATGGGGGCACAAAGAATCCAGTATTCGCCTACCGAACACGGCAAAAAATCACAATGCCGAGTTGGTTTTCGACGCTGTTTTGAACCACAAAGCAAATGGAGACCACACTGAACGGTACCCGGTCCTTGAACTCAACCCGGAAGGTCGCAACGAGGTCATTTCGGAACCATATGAAATCGAAGCACGGTTGTCCGATTTCGCCACACGAGGGGATACGTACAGTCAAGTGAAGTATCACTGGTACCAGTTCTCGGGGACAGGCTATAGTCAAGAGAATCGGAAGAGGGCGATATATAAAATAAGAGGCGATAGTGAGGAGAAAGAATGGTGTCAATATGTGGATACATCTGAACTTGGCAACTACGACTACCCAATGTTTGCTAACATTGATTATTCTAACCCTAATGCTCGAAAGGATGTGAAGAACTGGGGCGTTTGGGTTGCTCAGGAACTTGGACTCAAGTGATTCCAGTAGACCATTCTCCTCCATATCATCTTTGCTTCCGCTAACCACCTCTACACCAGGATCGACGCCGTACAACACTTTTCTTCAGAATTCGTTAAGGAATTCATTGACTATCTATACAAAACCCTCGGCGAAGACCGGCTCTTTGTGGGGAACTACTGAAGGGGGTACTGGGGGGGGGTGCCCGGAGCCTCTAGAAATATCCCTTGATCAAATGGATCATAGATTTACGCTCATCGATTTTCCTCTGTTCGAGAACATTTTCATGATCTCAAATTTCCCATACGCAGATCTCAGGATAATCTTCGAGGGCGCATTAGTGGAAAGTAGACCACTTAATTCTGTGACGTTCGTCATGAATCACGATACTCAGCCATGCCAGGATGCCGAAAAGATAATTCCGAACCACTTTAAACTACTTGACTATGCTCTGATCCTTTTGAGAGCTGAAAGGTACTGTGCGGTGGAAACCGGGGCAATAAAGTCTACTTTAATTTTCATTTATTTTTGCAGTGGAGCTGCTAGTTTGGTGGGAGGATTGATGTTCGTTGCTCGCCTATGGTAGTTGAATTGTAATAGCTGGCTTGGATCGTGGGGTCACTAGGCGGAGGAGAGAGGGAAAACAACCGGAGATAAGACTGTGACAGCATACCTATGTATCTCCACTCTCTATAGTCTTCTACAGCGAAAGAAAAAAAATTCTCCCCGGATCCCCTCCTTGATCATCATCAATGATTCTTGAAATTTCTTTTCATCCCCCATTGTGTGAGCGGCGATTGCCCACGTAGGTTCTGCTTAAGATTTTTCTACGGTTTGATCCATGACAGAAGTGATGGATGTGCAGTTCTCATGAGTAATTCTAGAGACGGAGAAAAGAAGATGTTCGTTGGCGAAAACCGTAGGGGCGAGAGTTGGACCGATCTTCTGCCATGAAGCGAAGGCGATGTCAAAACTGGAGCCGATGGGTGGGGTAAAATTCCGGGGTTATGCTATGAGTGTTAGTGTTTGGGTCAAGAAAGCCAGAGAAGGAGGGAACAGATTCGGAGATTTGTGAGTTGCACACGGAATTCCCGATTTCCCATATACTTTTCAGAGCTAACCCGATCGACTTGCCCGCTTCAAAATTATTCGGAAATATTGGCACGGTTTAGGCCTCGGAAATGCTGAGGTTTCCGGGTACTTTTGGAATAAGCCAGGACTTGAACCTAGCGATACCACAACAATCGAGGTCGTTTAGTAAATATACAGAGCCCAAAACATACCAAAATTGCAGATTTTTAAGCTATTATATTTCCAGATATCTTGAAACTTGGCGGCGGAATTTTTTTCGAGAGGTATAGCATATCTAAGGTATAGTATATACTTATTTCAGGGTTTTGTCTGTAGTTTGTACAGAGCAGTGGGCACATGAGCCGTGTAAGGTGTGTTCCAATGTACAGTATCTTTCCCACACAAAAACTCCGGCCTTGGCAGGCACCTTGTGGGAAAGGACATTCCACTCCTTACTACTCTAGAAGAATTAAAGGAAAAATTCCTTCACTTTTTTTTTGTGTGGGTGCGATTGTAGCAAATTGCTTTTAGAATTGTTTCTATGCTGTTCCCACCCATGGTGGTTGGGTAATGAGAGCTCGAAAACCTGCAATTTTGGCGTGTTTTGGCCTCTGTATGCTTACTAAACGACCTTGATTTGGTGAGAAATGTTGAGAGATGATCCTCCGGGCGGAGGTAAGAAAGATTTGTTTGAGGCTTCCGACTCACTATTCGGTATGAGGGAGCATACGCGGAAGTGTGTATTCCACATCATGGGTTGCGTCATCACGATAGGGTACTCGAGTATACTTTTACCGTTCATGTTCCGCTTAGCTAGCTAGAGAACAATCTTCCGCTGCGCAACAAAATGTTCAATTCTTGACACGATTGCCAATATATACCCAGAGTGATAACCTATGATTCTGAGGTACGCCGCAAGAGGGTGAAACCTTAGGATATATATAATGTTGCAATAGACCTCTGGAGGTGCTCGGCTTGCTTCCCGCGTTGTTCCATGTATATGCTTGCTCCTAGAAGTTCCCAGGCACGGCGTATGCATTCCCGGTGTTTCTCCACATTGTTCATTGCTTTCTTTCGTTTTCCTTTCTCTCTTTCCCTCTCTTAATAATAAAACCCAACGCTTCTTCAGAACGAATTCGCAACAGATAACCTATTACGAGAACCGGGAATAGGCCACCTTGCAGTTCGTTGTGGGAGGAGCATTATGCATTTTTATTTTCTATCTATTCATCGGCTCTTTGGCACGCGAGATACGTTATATAGAGATCCGAAGAATACACGTTTACATACCACTACCTAGGAGAAACTATCCCTTAGGGCCCAACTCGTTAAACAGTCTCAATATTCGAACCACAGCGGAATTTATTCAGCAGAGGACAGGTAAGTTTGTATTAACACCCATAAAAAATTGATAAAACCCTCAACCCCCCCTCTCTTTCTGCACCCTCCCTTCTACTTCTTTTCCCCTTCATCCATTCACCCCTTCTTCAACTTTCATAACCCTACAAACTAACCTTACAAGTTTTCCTTTGCGATGAGGTTCAGACATTGCTCCCCCAGAATTGTGGTCGCCCTCCCCGTCTTGCGGGCTCTCATAACCCCTACGTCTGCCTTTCCAATTAGAGACGATCGCTTCCATCAGGACAAAAACCCCCTCCCGTTGGAGGTCATCCCCGAGACGGTAAACCATCCCCTTTTCCACGACGCTGAAGTTCCCGTCGAGCTGAAAGAGGGCACCGCAGTCCCTGAGCCAGCTCTTGTCCCCAACCAGGCACCCGACGAAGAGGTTGTTGACCGCATTTACAACCATGAAGTACAACCTCTCCATGACGTTGCAAGTACTATCGAAGGCCGTCCGAACACCTCTGAGAATGCCAAAGCTGAACGAGAACCCTATGAAAACGAAGATATCGCACCGATCGAAAAGAGAGCTGTCATTCCTGGCATGGCTTATGAGGACGAGGAGCCAGCCCAGTCAGTCCAGCCCGCTCCTTCCATTCTCGAGGAAGAGAAACAAGAAGCCCAAGCCGAAATCGGCAACCCTGCCGTTGAGGAGGAACCCCTATACCACGTCCAAAAGAACAGTGAGAAGCAGGCCACCAGAATCGAAGGATACATTGACGCCCCCAAGCACCGCAGTGAGGACTGGCAACGAGGCTGGGAGAGTAGCCAGAATGAGTGTCCCAAGGAAGCTTGGGAAAATGCTCCTCACCGTGGGCATATTTCTGAACCCACCCCCACCGCAAAGCCTCAAGAGCCTATTCCTGCCCTCTTCGACAGGCACTTCCAGGTTCCAATCACCCTGGACAGCACCACAGCAGCCGAAGATGTCGACGACGTTGATACCCATGCCTATCAACTGAACCGCTTCAAGACTGTTCCCACCACTATCGACGATACTCCTGACTATGCGGTTTCTGCCCACCTGCCCCCCGCGGCCCTCTTTGATACTAAAGAGGAGGACCCGCAGGAATATCTCGAATGCGATGCTATGCATCGCCTTACTATCCCCGACATTAAAGCTGACGAGCCTGCCCCTACCACGGCCCCTGAGGCTGTCCCCGCCGAAGCTGAAACCCCGGCTTCTCCAACAGAGGCTGGTTTCTCTGCCAGTCCAACCTATATTACCTCAACAGGGCATATCTGGTATCTCCACGCCGGTTATTCAGAATTAATTAACTTTTGCTTTCTTCAATAATGCAGGGAAGAGATAGAGATAGTGGGGGGGTTGGCGGTGTTGGAGATTTGTTTATGCCTTGAATCAATGTGCTCGACTCTTTTTTCCGCCTTCATTCTTTTTCTTCCCTTCCCGTTTCTTCAGAATTTGTTTCGCCTAGAAGTTTTAAGTACAGTACCCAATTAGTATGTGAAGTCTTTGGATTGGAGTCTCAAACCACCAACCCATTGTGCAATAGACAAAAATTTTCTTTATCGTCACCCTGTACTAGTAGTTCACCAGTGAGAAACAAATCTCTAACCCACGGACCATCCGACGACTAAGGTTAGTAAAGATTGAGGCTTCCGGAATTGTAAAAATGTCGAAATATCCTGAGTTCTCACAGACCCCCAAAGATTCTTCGACTCCCAACGGAGGCAAAGCCTCTTGATACCGCGGCACAACACTCCTCCCACCAATGGTAGGTAAAAACGCTCACCACACATTAATTCTTTGTACCATTCGCCATCTAATAGGACCCAATCCGTTATTATGATGGGCAAGAATGCGAGGGATGCAAGCAATGAGGGAATTGGGCTTTGACTTTTCCCTGCTCGGGTGGGTGATTGTAGACTAAGATTGATTTCCGAGTGATAATCCGTGCAATAAAGACCTCTAGAGTTTCTATCCCCCACTTCACTACGTCCAAAAGTACAACGCTAGCGTAACTAATTGAAGAGGTACACCGAATCACATGTTGTGTGAAAATCTAGGGGCCCTGCATGATTCTCATGGGTTGATGAGCCATAAGCGCAAGAGCAGTCCCTGTCCTTTTAAAGTTCATTCGTCTCACATGTGGATAAATGATATAAAGAGAGGTAGGGGAGTATTTTTATTTGCTAGCCGTTAACTATAGAAAAAATATTTAATTGGCATACGGGTTGCGAAGATCTACATTTTGAGTATTATAGGTAAAGCTGATAGCATACCTAAATGCTCTGGACATTGGGGGTATTCGGATTTATGCCTTGCCTCGCCAACTGTGGACTCTCTTTTCTTTTCTCCCCTTTCTTCTAGGCCAATTCTTCCCTGTTCTATGATATAAAGTTACTATTTTAGTTTTCATTTCCGACAGAGTTTTCGTAGGCCCCCTGGTTGTAATGACGCAGGTGCGGGAGGAGAGAATCGGATAGTAATGATGCTGCTTCTGTTGGCCTTTCTCCCCAAGAGCCTAGAGGTACGCCGGCGGATAACCTCCGGGCTAAAATATCTCGTCGAGGGGAGAGGGGGAGCTAATTTTATTGAGCAGTTTCGAAACAGAGTAGAACACAATCTCCCTATTCTGGAAATCAAACACGTCAACATCAGGCTGGAGGACCCTGGCGCTGAAGATAGGCTTGCGGTTGGCGGCTCCGGGGGGATCGGGAATGTTGTGGGCGAGGAGATCGATCTTGCAGTCGTCCCAGGAGGCATCGTCAAATATGCGGTGAAACTCAGTGCTTCCAATTGGCAATTCTTGATCGTTAGCCACGGTTCCGGTTTCGACGAAAAACGGTTCTCTATTACCATGGGTTGAAATACTGGGGCTGTTTGGAAAGAATCCACTTCCACATCGCGTGGCGACGGTGGTGGGTCGGCTGCCCGAGACTAGATGAACGGCCGGCTGAGGTCTGTCATTTTATCGTGAGGGCGAATTTCGGTTAGCTAAGGAGGTGTGATTATGAGGAAGGGTGAGAATGGGAAAAAATTGAAACTGGAGAGTTAGCTTTTGATGTGCTTTCATCGTAGCTTGATGACGGATATGAACAAACTTACCCTGCTTTACTCGGCTTCAGGACCTCTTGGCTTTAAGGTTACACAAGCTATATCTTGGCAATTTTAACCCGGCAGAGCCGCTGACACTCACGATCACGGGGGGGGGTTATCTCTGGCGAATCCGGGAATCCTGGAGCCCGTTCGCAAGGGAAGCTTGTCTTGATTGCACACTTGATATTTTCTACTCGAGTAGAGCTTCTACCATCTCGCCATAGCGGTCCGCATCATCCATCCATCATGTCTGCTACTCTTGCCTCAACCGTCAATCGCGCACGTCGCACCCTCTATTCCCCTGACTTTAGAGTAGCTCTTCCTAGATAATTAACCATAACAGATTCTTCTCGCCCCTTCGGAAACCGATTACCTCGACCAATTAAACAGCACCATAAAATATGCCTGCTCTGCCGGCCGTGAAGATCTCCTCATGGACGAGCTCGATCGGTTCTCTAGCGAACGTGAGTCCGAAATTGAGCGACTGTGTAATAACAACTACTAGGATTTCATCTCGTCCGTCAACCAGCTCCTGAACGTACGGAGAGGGACCGCGGACCTGACAAAGGAGATTTTAAAGCCCAACCAATCGATACAGAAGTCAACGGGCAAGCTAGTGGAGCAGAAGAAGGCGCTCGTGGACTCGCGAGACCTCCGACAGAACATTGGCGAAACGACACAAGCTCTGAGACTATGCTTGGAGGTATTGGGGTTGGCAAACCGGTGGGTGATCTAATGAAGCAGAAGGAAAGAATTGAGAAGTCGCCATATCTACGTGAGCCTTGTATTTAGTGTGGGTTGGATAGTTGTGTTCTAATTGTCGCGCACAAGGCTCTTTCAAACTCAATTCTGCGATCGAGCTAGTTCTAGATGAGCGAGGGGAATTTGATGTCCGTGACAATGAAAACGTTAACATCGATTTCACACCACTGTTTGATTCTAGCCGCTGTCTGAAAGGCCCCTGTAGTTCGCGCAGCTATCCCCTTCATGACCCATCGCCCACCCCAATTATTATATAATACACCGCCGACCCCGTTCCGATGCTCCTCTCCGGCACAAATACTTTAAAATCTGCTACCCTTCAGGGCTGCTTATTACCGAGTACTCCCTCATGGGCCCGAAGTTGAGGTATGTTAAAAAAAAACCTGGGATATCACCAAGCCAGGGCTATGAAATGGGTTGGTCTTATTGTGTGGATACTTGTGTAGGGTGTTGTGGACAAGACAGACAGGATTTGAAGTTTGAGGACTGTTCGGCTACTGCAACTCCAGGGCCGAAGAGAATTGCAATACTGCTTCTATTGCAGGAACTTTTTGAGAATCCGGATATATAGACACTATTTTTCTACTCCCAGAATATAGAGTAACTCGTTATTTAAATGTCGCTCCGAATGTGATAGCCACATTATCGCAGCTTCCCTCTACATCTTTATCCGTGCTAGTATTACCAAGTACGAATCTCGGGGACCATTCCTTGGATTATCTTGTCAAGCCTTTTCTTCCTGGAGGATGGCAGTTTCTCTGAGAACAGCTCGATGCGAAGGAAGCAAGGAAGAAAGTCTGTATTTTGTTGACAGCGGATATCCAACATGGTCTGGACTGACCAGAGTGGTTATTTCTACGTACATCTGGGAAAGTTTTCTCCAAATCACCCCCATAATTTCAGACCCCAAATTGCTGATCATATTCTAGGAGCAGTATCTCTATTTAATCTCATCTTCAAATTCATATCTCCAATGGTAGGAGTGACGAGTATTGTGAACACCTCACTGAAATATCTCTCAATCTCACCTAGAATGTGACATTTCCCACTCATGAACACTTGCGAGGCTAGCAAAGCCCTCAAGAAGCTCTCGTCGATTATTCAGAAGATATTCTTCCAAACCATAGATACAGACGAGCACTTCCGGCAGTGATGCAAATGCCCTCCCACTGCCTTCACCAGGTGGTACTAAGAGATATATCACCTGTCCACTGAACCCCCTTTTCTGGTTGCGGAAAACCCACCGGATGGGCACCGGGATCCCACTCCTCTCTAAAAGCTGCCCGAAGATTGCTCCCAACACATTCGTCGTGGAGTGCTTCTCCTGGACAAGGCAACCGTGGTGCGGGCCTGGGCATGGCATGTCTACTACGGGCCCAGGCTCGATCACGTAACCAGTCAAGAAGGGGCTAGGGTTGCTAGTAGCAGTAATATCCGCTTGTTGGAGAGACCTCTCCCCGTAGGTAAGGTTCCGCAATGATCCAGGGGTCCAAATGGCTGTATGTGCTTTCTAGCACTCGAGGAAGGAGTAGTGATTCCACTTGTTTCCTCGGTAGTGCTTTCAAATCCCTTCGCTCCAAGAAAACACTGGTAGGAGGAAAGCTATCAGGGAGCGGCCAAACAAACCAGAGGCCACAATGAGTTGAGGGGAAACACTGTCTGGTAGTATAAAATTCATGAGGCCCATGTGCACGATACCGTATTGTGCATGTTTAGGCACTGCATCTCAACTTTAGACCGGCGGAAGCGCCAGCTCTCACCTCACATATTGGGGCCGTTATCTAGATTACCCCGAGGGACACCAGCCAGGCAATCTAACGGCCGCACGATAGGAAAAAATCAGTTAGCGTCAAGGAACGATAATATAATTTTCCAGGTGAAACTCGCATACCTCCTCTCAAGCAACCCCAGGATATACAACACATATAAAATTTCTCATTCAGCCCTCCCACTTTCCCCTGATTCAGGATTGAAGTATCTCAATTACGGTAGCCTTGCCACTTGTACTTAGTTCAATAAATTACACTGACAACACCTATCCGGCTTGCATCAGTCAAATCGCTGCGACCATGAACCCTCCCAGCAACACACCAAATAAAATCCCCGATTATAAACACAAACAGAAATGAGGACACAGGACTGTCGAGGTGATTACTCGAGTATTTACCCTTGACACCTGAGTGCTGTGCCAAGTTTGCTTAAGCATTTGGTGGGGGGCGCGCTGGTTCCTAGGAATGTAAACACAAATTGTTTATTGGGTTTGGAATTAGCGAGTTTGGCAAGTGGGATGGAATGGGATGGAATTTCGCTGGCTGCCCGGTTGGATTGGTAAGAGGATTGGAGTTAACAGTAGGGTAGGGAAACAGATATGCTTTAGCCTATGACTCCGCTCGGCCGAGTGAGCAGCCATGAGTACATGCCTAAATTAGCAGCCAAGGGGGTAGTCTAAGTTTCTTCCCCCCCCTCTTCATGCTGCTTACTGTGAGATATCCCACGGGATGGACTGGCCTGGGCTCTGGGTAGGTTGAATTTCCCTCGATAAAGTTTTGAACTCTCAGGGTCGGCCGAATCTTCATTTTCCCGGATTCTCTATATTCCTGAAAGGTCTGTCTAGTATCTAGACCATCTTGACAAAATGCGGGCCCCCCTCCCCCTGGTTACGCCGGAAATTGGCATTTTTACCTCAAAATAGGGCAACCAAAACCAGCCTTGTTGCTTTGCAGAAAAATTAAAATTTCGCCGAGTCTTTAGAACTATCTGGATATTACCATAGCTATGTGACAAGCTACTACCTTAGTTCATGCCCATAGCGCAATTCCAAGGGGAATGGTAGTGGGCAAAAGGTACTTCTAATCTTATATGGGTTTCCCATAGAAAAGGTACATTGTAACTATTTCAGCCTTAAGCACACACCCCTCGGGGCAGAGTGAGAAAACTCGGATAACTCTAAGTTTAGACAATTGCCTACAATATAGATTGATTTCATGAATTCTATATTGCCTTGGGGTGAGTTAGGGGTGCTTAAAACCAGCCATTTTGGTGTAAAATTGGGGGGTTGCTACTAATTTTGTCACCAAGATCGTACAATCCTATAAGTTATCTCCCCATCCCATCAAATATTATTAAATTCAAGGTATAAAAATACGCGTCGAAGAAACCCGTTTCTCCTCCTCTTAGCCCCGCTTAGTGATTGGGTTTCTGGTTCACCACCCAGCTTCCTCAGCACCCCCACCATTGCAGGGTGTCACTGGCTAGCGCACCTGTTCTTGGGATCGTAGAGCAGAGTTCGGCGATAGGATTCTTTGCGACTTTCGTAGTTCTACACCTTCGTGTTCTGACACGTGGGTGTCAGTGGAAGTGTAGTCGGTGATTCGTCCACTGTGGTGGCACCTTTACCGTCTGTGTGGAGTGACCCTGCGGGATTTGGTGAACCATTTGGGATCCGTTCTTCTTGCGGATTGCCGGCATTCGGTGAACCCTTCTCGACATCACCCGTTGTTCCCCTGCGAAATCGACACCATATCTCCCCGACCAGACGCCATTTCGCCTCGATAGCAGCCTCCGGGCCGGACCTAAGGCGTACAGCCCATGGACGCCTCCAGAGGACGACTATGAATGTTAGTAGTATTATTCCAACGAATACAGGGAATGTGGCCAGCCAGAAATCGCGTCTGGACATGGGGGCTGCGTCGAATTCCTGTATATTGGCCATTCCGTAATACTAATAGGTTTTCTTGTCAGAAAATACTCAGAGCACGGACAAGAGGTAAAATACGGATGTACAAAAGCCTAGAGGAAGAAACGCTGTAGTCACGAGAGTGAAGCCAGATAGCGTCTGCGCTTGTTGCACAACTTCGGCCTGGGTTTTCTCGATAGCATCCTTAGTGCTCGCTATCGCACTTGTTGTTTCCCTGACAGCTGCTTCGGCGCGCGCTATCGCATTTGTTGTTTCCTTAACAGCCTCCTCTGTGCGCCCCACCGCTTCTGTTGTTTCTTGGGCCATTTTCTCAGGGTGGGCTGCATTGGCTTGGGCAGACTTCAAGAATGCGGAAAACTGTCGAGTCGTCAGCATTCTCGCTGCGAGTTCAGATACGGGGATTATACAATTTTTCTTCTAACCTCCATGTTTTCTACTAACTCTCTGACTCTTTTGATGAAAGATTTCCTCTCTCGAACCACCTCGTCAACTGTATCCAAGGTCTTCGGCCATATCTGCTCGGGGTTTTCCGAGAGGATGGGAATTGGCACAACATTCCTGTGGAAGGGATTCCGCGGGAGTAGATATCCCGTCTCCGAATCTTTAGATTTTGTTCGGCAGCTGGCCAAAAATACGCTGTGCAGGTCCTGGAGAACGGCGATCTGTCGCTCAGCCAAGCTGATAGCAGCGAACAAATCTGCCGATAGTCTGTTAAAAGCAATGAGGAGGTCCCCGACTCCTTCCGGCTTCTTGACCCCTTGATCGTCCTTGATTTCTGCGTCCGATATAATCCGGTCGAGATTCTCCTCCTAACGGTCCTCCAAAATTAATCCCGGGTTCGGTTGGCCAAAGGAGAGAGCAGACTAACTAGTTTGCACAAGGTGACCTGAAGCTTTCTCAATGTCCGTAATTCCAATCCCGTACGATTAGAAATCATATGAATCATTGCACGAAAGGCGCCGACACGCTCCTGAAAGCGGTGAAGTGGGACTTGACCCCTTTCACTGTCCTCCTTAGATCTGAATGTCGCCATTGTATCTTCGGAAATTACTTAGTAAAGATGTTCGGTCAACAGTAGGCATGAGCGTGTAGCTTACAGTTATCAAATATCATGTATTGTGCCTGATGTACTAATACCTCCCCCTTCTCTACTGATACCCCCCCCTCCTCCTCCTCCACTGATGTCTCCCTTATATAGTCTCTCTCCTTCTCCACCCCGGGCTCGCGGTCAGGAACATCAACCCCCAGGTGCTTGAAATCTGAGAGTTTAACACTCTCGCTTTTCGGACTCAATGTAGCCTTCTCGATAGATCTTCCGAAATAGGGGAACGATACGAAAAGGATGAATCTATCTTCCGATGAAACTGGCTTGGGCAACTTCGATGAACCTGACTTGGGCGGGTCCGGCGAACCTGCCTTGGGCACACCCGATAGTCCTCTGAGAGATGCTCGTAATGAAATGCCAGTTCTAAAACCTTCGCGACCGGGCAGTTCCCGAACGTTTTTTAAATATCCACCCATGAAAGCAGCTTCACCTTCCTTCTTGAGGCCAAGTCTTTCCGCCATGGGGTTTAATAGATCATTATCCTATTTTGAGTAAGCAATTGCTTTAAAAGATAAAATTACTACTGGGCCGCACAGCAACTTACGTATGTGTGATAGCATTGCGGAAAGTCTCTTGAGGGGGGCTCTCGAATATTAGCATCTAACTAAATTCCATTCCCACAGAAGCCGGCAAATTGTGCGTAGCGCAACATTATTCACACCCCGGATAAGTAATAAGAAAGTGATCCTTGGAAATAAACTCACATGATACCCAGCCGTGACCCCCGTGAGAGCACCCGCTGAGATTCTTCGTTAGGGTTAATTATTTGGTCAAATTGGTTGGACTTCATAAGCCCATTCTTGGACACTTGAAAGAATATGTCATCGTCCGCACTAGAGCCTCCCGAGGAAGAACCGTCTTCCTCGAGTGGAGTGCTCCCATCCGTGTGGCCCAGGTAATCCGGGCTTAAAGAATAGTCAAAAATCACGACATGGTCGTCTGGTCTCGTTTTTAGCTTTTCGCTCACAAGATTGTGGCTTGGGTGCAGGCAATCTTGCTCATCGTAAAAGAGTTGTTGTTCGCCGATGGTTGTCCAACCGTCAAGGTGGTCTGCTGGTCCCTGAGAGGGCTCTGGAGCCTGCGGCGACAGCTGCGGTGATTGGTCGACGGATCTCGGTGCGAGTACGGGGGGGGTCTCTGACAGAGCAGTGGAGTTCCTATCGTCAGCCATTTTTACCGAGTGGCAAGTAGGATTTGTGGAAGAAAGATGGAGGCGGTTTCCCAGCTTCTTAGGATCCTTACGGTTGGTTGGAGGGTTCCATTCTTATACACAGTAGAACATTAAGTCTGGTCAAGATGCTCACAATTCCAATGGCTCAATCAAAAACATTTGACAGAGGTCGACGACTGCAGCTGGCGCGGGGAAGTGCAACCCAATTCACAGAGGAGCATGAACGGCCAATGGGGAAAGCCGTAACTTTATCTGCGCATTGATTTGATCCGCCAGAGTACTCGGGTATGGTCACAAAGGGCGGAAAACTTTCAGTGGCGAAACAAGGATAGAAGGGCTGATCTATGCCGATCAGGGGGTGTTATGATGCCATTAACCTAGAGCAATAGTGGCTCCTGCTGTATTATCTATGAGTTTTGTTAAGAATCTGATAGTATCAAGCCAAATTGAGACCAAGGGGGCGGAATCTGGGCTTTTGGAATAGTTCTTCCAAGAGACTTGTATAAATGCATAGGTTCAACTGCATACTGGCAATTTCATTATCATCTAGATATTGTCTAGCTGGTCAGGTATCATACTAAGATACTTATTCCTTCAGTCTGGATTTGAGGTGTCTGCCAAGGCAATAATTTTTCCACTGTTGCAACCTGTTTTCTCACTACCCCACCGGATCTTGCTGATCTTTTTTTCCGCCCTTTATGACCATACCCGAGGAGGACAGTACGCATGCAGCTGGGGTAAAAACAATCAGAAAATGTGGAAGTAAAAAAACCAGGAGCCGGATCCCTGTTTTTGGGGATTTTTTTTAACAGGCTGTACGGTATACTCACAATGTCCGCAAGTTTTGACTGGAGCCTTGAGTCTTCCCGGGCCAACCGAGCAACCGTGTTTTTGACTTTTCATTTCCCATTCCCCGGTTGTTTTTACCACTGGCTGTACGAACACTCTCAAGCACTAAACATGGCTTCGCGGGAAGGGCGCGCGGTGCTGCTTCCTTTTTTTTTGTACTCCGGGTGGCTTGGGCGATCGTGGCCTAATCTAGCGACATTAGGTGCTCATTTCAGACATCTCTCGTGGAATAAAAAATAGTTCAGTTGTGTTATCTATGACTGCTGCCCTTGTGCGCGTTGTCGAAGTCATGAGGGAACATATTTCTCTGCGAGCGAGCCCAGTGAATGGCCATAATAAAAATTAGTGATGAGACTTGGGGGGTTATGACTCTTGGCGTTCGCTATAGCCAAGTGCAGCTGTATTCGATGATACTTTTGGTTATCGTCGATCGTGCGCAGTCGTTCTCACCTCCCTACTGCAGGTTGAAATCTTGGATTAGCTTGGCCATTTTTACGGATCCCTTCCGGGAACTCCGGGGTCTGCTATGAGTGTGGGCAGTATGTAAGATCAAGTCAAACCTGGGTACTTGTATCGTCACGGTAGATGAGTACCTGTACTGGCACAGAACTTTTGCCCAGCATACCGGTATCAACGATCTAAGCGAGTAACCTGCTCAGTTCATCAATTCTGAGAGATGAGGCAACCTCTAGAGGTCAAACACCACTACTCGCCAAATCCGATACCGGGAGTCTGTCCTAGACCTTGACCAACATCCAAACAGCTACATCGTGTCTTGCCGGGAGGTATTTCGCCTAGATTCCACAATCTTCCAATACTATGCAGGGTTCTCACACCCTTCCCCCTTACCCTCAGAACAATACCTATCAATAGGGACGGAGCAAGAGCTCCTTAGATAACTATTTTCGCATATGTCTCCAAGTTCAGGACAATATAAGCATTTGTGATAGTCTGCTGCTTACTGAACAAGAGAAAGAAAGGCCAGCGAAGCGTTTCCTGGGGACAGTAGCAGGGAAGAGCATTGGGACTTTGTCGGCCGGGGTGGGGGCCGGTTCCCCGGAATGATTCAATTTGTGGGAAGTAGCTCTTGTGGGGGCTTTCCTATGCCATGCGTGAAAGAATTACACTTATCCCCAATATCTACCCGTCAGTATGAAGATATTTCTAGATAGATGGTTTGGGGGGGCGACGGGTATCTGATGCGGAAGGGACGATCGACAAGCAAATTTTGTTGTCAAAAGAAAAAGCAAAACTTCCCCGCCTACGGTTATTTGGGCGAGACTCGAATACAGGGATGAAAACATATTTGCGGCAAACCATTCTTGCGTATCTGAGCTCACAAACAAAATACAAGCTCCAGGATCCCCCCCTGCCCTTGGGTTCTCAATAAGCGGGGAGGGGAGAAAAGGGCGGAAAATTTTGGGTGGCGAGACAAGGATGAGGAGCGCTGATCGATTAGGAACAGTGGAAAAGTGGGGGTGTTGCAGGATTCCATTAATCTTGGGCAGTTGCACTAAGTGACCATCCATCTAGATATTTTATCAGGTTGTATCGGGCAATAATGGGACTAAAGGAGAGGGGATAGGGTATTTTGGGTAGTCCATCTGAGAGACACAATACCGTAGATTCTAGTAAACTCGACCCGCCACCATTCCCGGTATGGTAGTTACTATCCCCGTAAGAGCGAATTCGCCACGGGGTTAGTCTTTGAGAGGAATAGTGGCTGCCATAAGAAGCATGGCGGCGGGTCGAGTATACCCAGAATTTACGGTAGATTTCACTGTCTGCAAGCACTACCAATTTTGTCATGATCTAAATGGTTGAGCGCTACTTGCAAGATACCCACCCATTCAATCTGGATTTTAGATGTCGACAGAGACAACCAATTATACAACCTATCTCGTGACTACATCTTGCTGATCTATTTTCCACCCTTTTCTACCATGCCCTATTAGTACTTAGGTATGGACGTAGGTTACCTGATGATAGGGATTAGGAAATCTCTGTGTCGCCATAGATTTCCTAATCCCTATCTGTCCAGTCACCCAAGCGGTACTCGAACACAGTACCTGAACATGCCAGGGACTTACCTCTGTAGATCACCTAAGTATTTTCCATCATTTGCCAGTACGGTGCCCCTGGAGTAGTATGATACAAGTACTTGAGTATGATACTGATATTTAGATACCACGGCTGTAGCTAAACCTTTTTTTATTTTTATTTTCTGTCACAAAGTCTAAACAAACACACCTTCCTTTTTAGCATCGTATCGCCCACATTTTCCATCGTCCCAAATTAAAAGAGTTGCTTGCTATTATAGGCTTTGTTAATTCCCTCATCAGTTCTATGAAGGAGGAGATGTGCAGCTGCAAAAGCAGTGACACGATTCTGTGCATATCTGAGGAATTTTGCTCTTCTGAGCAAGTTGTGTTTTTTTCTTTTCTCTTTTTTTTCTTTTGGGCTCAGTGCGGGATCTGAGCAGGGGTGGAAGCGAATGAACGCTGTCATGTCGAGCCTGAAGACCATCGGCTCTGAGCAAGAACCTGTGCCAGTTCAAGTTGCTGGGGAAAGGGGGGAAAAGGAAAGGATAAACTCTCGGTGGTACTTGAATAGTAGACTCAGAGTGGATTACAGTAACTGCAAAAAACCTAATCGGCGATCTTGATAATATGCAATCTATAATCCCCCAGTTTAAACCTTGACCAACCGAATTATCTTGAATAAGAGAGAATTGTCTCGGGACAGCTGAGTTTCCTCTCTTAGTAACATGTCGTTTTATTTTGCTGGTGATTTTTCCCGTGCCCACCAAAATAAGAAACTCAGACATCCTGAGAGAATTCTCTCAAATTTAAGATGGTACGGTAGGTGAGCCCTTTACTGTAGAGCGTAAGGCTATGGAAGTGGCGTTTAGTAAAAGTGCCTGTACTATCCTACCTGTGAAATAGGCAACAGTCTTGATGAACACGGAATACTGAAAGATATCTGTGTACTGTATCCCGCGGGGTTTTAGTAAAAGGCAGAAAATGGAATTGCAATAGTATAGTGGAAAGAAAAGGATTGATCATGAAATATTATTTTTGTAGCAAACAAGTCATATGTTGTACTGGGTATCATAAGGGAGGTGATATTTTGGGTAGTAATACCAGGCTCCTTAGGCCAGATTTTCCAGACTCGAGCTTGACCAATTTAAAGAAATACTATATAATTTGTGGGAAATCTTCGTTGCAACAGATTCAGCCTCCTGCTTCTCGTCACCTCTGGCATTTAAATCACATGACCTTGATAATATGAGAGATTTCGTAGGACACATCAGATGATATGTTCACCATAGGTAGTGTGCGTTACCAGGCCTCGGGGGTCGCAAAGCCTTGTGCCCCCTGCCCCAATTCAATGCCCCAGCCCAGTCAAAGGCGTGGGATGAGGTTCATTTTTCCACACTCTGCCCCTGCCTCTGTCCAGGCCACTACCCCATTCAATCCCCCGACAGCCCCCCATCAATTAATTTTCGATCTCCAGGGCACCGCGTTTTCATTCATTTCCCTCACGTGCCTTGCTCTTTTGATCCATAAATAAGTAATTCTGTGCCAGTGGGCATATATCAGAAACCACATACCTCAAAATATATATATGAGGATTTATTTGAATTGAAGAATTCATACTATGTCAACTAGCATAATTCAAAACACTGATTGGACATTGCAGTTTATCAGCAAAAATCATTATATGCGTTCTGAGGGTCCTGGGCATCAGACACACCTGATGCCCGGAACCTTAACCGTTACTCTAGAAGTGATTCCCAATCCACGGTTGTGTCAGCGACGTCCTGACGATGTCCACCGCCAAGCGCATGCGTCCAAACGCCCTCAGATCCTAAGCTCCCACATCCCGATGATGTGCTCCCTGTTCCTGCCTCTTCATGGTGGAATTCAATTCCACTGTGGCATCTGGATGCTACACAGCTATTTTTGGACCCCCTTTGCATCAAATGCCATGTCTGGCTATAGGCTCCCAATGCCGGCTTAATAGCTCACATGTTCTGTACAACGACATCGTGATAGCTCACACCCCCCAGACCCCATGTTCATGACGTCGCGACACGTCAAACGCATACTTTCCACGGCAGCGCAACAGCAGAGACGGACACTCGGGACATCGTGGTGCTTGCACACATATTCCAGACTCAGTCTTGACGAATTCGTGATAGCTGACATGTATACTATCCACGGAGTTGTGATAGCACACATATTGCAAACGGAGTCTCGATAGCTCTGGTATACATTTGTTTTCCAGAATCTCGTTCACAAAAGCTTCGCGGCACCGGTGCCACTTGTATTGTGACTTTGAACATCGTCCGCATCTTGATATTCAATTATTACTAGTCTACTGCTATGACCAGGACGTCCAGGACATCTTGGCCACGGTGATTCTACATTGCTGAGCTCTCGCTCAGATCTCCCTCAGAAATGCACCCCAAATGATCCTCACGGCACGACAGATCAGCCAACCGAATCTAATAGTGTTACATTTTGTGAAAAAAGATTTCTCTAAAAACTCGACAGGTCACACATCAGCAAGTCTACCAAAAAGGAATCTTTTTCATGCCTGTGTCACTTTCCTGCGAGTGGTCCACACTTAATGATAGACCACTGGCGAAACCAGGGGTCACAGGCGTCTCTTGCGCTACTCGCAGCATCAGATTCTGTGAGTTACCTAGGCTCACGGGATCTGGTTCAAGCATTTGCAGTGCGTCGGTAAAGGATGCCTAGTTCTAGTCAATCAACAGTTCACGCACCTGGGACACATCTTGACTCTGCTGGTCATACACTAACACCTCAGTGTGATTGTGGACTGGTGGTTGTTCCCGCACCACAGCTCATCTTGGATTCCGGCCGGATAGCTGACGCCAGGATAGCTGACCGTTCAGTTGGGCATGAACTGTATCATTATCGTCAGCAAAGCCTGTAGAACTTGCCTCCATCACCAGATGCTCTTGCTGGATCTTGGCTGTGATCGTATCACGCAGATTCCTGAGCATGAGTTGATGCACTGGCCGTGGTACCGCACCCGGGGTGTGCCTCTGCTGTATGAAAAAGATCGTGCAAGATTGGTGAGTCATCAGAAAAATAACCAAGGACCGGGACATTCAGGGACTCCTACATTCTACTGTGTCAGGCTTGAAGTCCTGAGGATCCTGATACACTCCATGTCAATATGCCCGTAGTTGATAGCACAGGATTGCAAAAGTGAGACACACCATTGTACCATTGACAAGATTGATGAATGTCAGGTGCAGCATCCCAACCTTTCTCTTGCTATTGAAATACTTACGATAAATGTAGTCGGCAATCTGAGACTCAAGGAACTGAAAGGATAAAGGCTGCATCCAGGTCATAGTCTGTTGTGATTGGAAGTCCTGGTTGCGTGACGGCCGGATACCCATCTCATAGCCATTGGAGGGAAACATGCAGCTGTCGTCCCTAAGAGGGTATTCGACTCGACTAGTGATGGCAGTTGGGTAGTGCTGTAGTCTGTATAATTGCGGTATATGATTTGTTATATAATGCATCAACTGTGCCCATACTTCAGAGTGTTTTTGACGTATCTTTTCTAGTTAGTCAAGCACCCGTTCACTTTGTGACCTCGGACTCACAATTTGTATACCTTTCGGTGACGGTTGAATATTCCTGGCATCCGCAATCGCATTTTACGCATGACTCCAAACACTGTCCACCTCAGACATCTAAGCAACCAGGTGCAGGAGTGGATTAACATAAACGGTGTACTGAAGCATTAGATCCTTTGCAACGCCTAGTATTTCCCCCGGAGCACCTGTCACTGTGTTTCGCCCTGAGTCATTTACATCAGCAAAAAAACGTTTTTCTCTAGAAGGACAGAGCCCGCTTCCAGGCGAATAGGGTCGGCTCATTGCGTCCGGTCCTCCCGGATCCCCAGTTCCGTCTTTGCCTTTCATCTCTTGGGTTTGGTGCACCCGGATGCCCGACCTTCCCTCCACACTGTCCGACGAGCTTGTTGCTGCCCCCTGTAACGACCCTACAGATGGGTAGCTACAGTGGACTAGACTCAAGCCCGTATGGTATACCAAGTGGTAACCATATTGAGGATAGGCCAGTATACTTAGTATACTACCGGTAGACATGAGTTGGTACAAGTGTCTACAAAGTGACTTGGTGACATAGGGTTAGACAGGGTAACCTAGGTAGGCCAAAGTTACCCTACTAGGCAGGGTAACCTTAGGAGGGTATGTTCGCATTAAGCAAAGGACTTATAGTAAACGTTGCACGGGTCTCCGTGGCAACATTATATGAGGTCGCGCGGACTCCCGAAGTGTAACATGTTCCGGTAACGGTACACAGGAGCGGGCAGTGCAGGATCTCCTATGTTTAGTTGATTTATATTTGGTTTATTTGATTTGATTTCAGCTCCGCCACTGTCTCTGAGTCAGATAGGCTATGCTAT
>Ga0307513_10002539_pt1 | contig 25215 bp, 30 predicted proteins | sample 15_EM_MG_FD_202174 | JGI IMG/M metagenome (GOLD analysis project Ga0307513, IMG submission 202174) | Populus trichocarpa ectomycorrhiza microbial communities from riparian zone in the Pacific Northwest, United States - 15_EM | ecosystem: Host-associated > Plants > Roots > Unclassified | place...
CTTTCGTCTGTACCTCTGCCCACAACACGGTCACAGCACTGTCATAACTCTAAACGAAATTGATATTGAATAGAGCGCCTTGTATATCCAGTGTATCATGTTACAGGGTAGCCAACCGGATATCAGGGCCTTCCGCTCCTGCCCTCACCAACCTCCTTGTTGGAGGATGTACACTGTGTCATGTTCTAGAGAGATAAGTATCCATGGTCAGACCTGAGGACTCTTGCTCCACAACAGCCGAGGCGGAAGGCCCCTAAAGCTAAAATCGATATTGGAACTGCGGAACATTCTATTCGTACTGATAGCAGAGAAATATTTATACCGGGCCTTGCCTCATTGATAATTTGTTGACCGGTATAACAGAAATCATGCGTGAGGCTGTGTCAGCTGGCATTTGAAGGGCATTAATAGACTCTACTTCGGATCGAAGCGGTGCTTACTTGGTCATTAAGAATCGCCGAACCAATGGGACCCAAGGGTTAGGCGAATTACCCCGACTCGGTAAATTACGATTCGGAAAGTAGCACGGTTTAGAAGATCTGTTCTAGTTCTAGATCCCATGATCCCAAGATAGCCGGTAATTTGGGAGGGATCGCCTTGGTGTGATGGTTCAAAGCCGAAGAAGCAGAACGAGAAGGACAATCTGGACAGAAGCCACAATTACTGTGACCTGAACGACGATCCACCCTGCTGTTGTGAATGGTCGACCCCAGACACGAGCAGAGTCTGGCGGAGGGTGGAGGGTCTCCAGAGCAGCTCGTGCCTGGTCGGAGAAATCCCGATTGGAGTGACGACGTCGTGTATAGGCAGTGACCAACAGTAGTACTGCAAGAATAGCATAAAGCAGGCCGACTGGACCAAAGGTCAGACCGAAAGTGCTGGTTAATCCGAGGTGATGCGGAGTGCTTACTGTTATAGAACCGGCTATCAAATAGCTTTAGGATGACAGCGGAGTAGCCGAGGTTTCCCAGACAAGTCCGCAGGTATGCGTTGTCGAAAGTTCTCTGTCTGGCTCGAAGCTCCACTAGTTCTCCGGTGTCGACAGCAAAGTAGCTTCGTTGTCTATGCCCATAGTATGTAGCTGGTTGAGGGTGTGAGTTCATTCTTTATGAGGGCGAAGTGTTAGTGTCGAGGGAAGGTGCACACTGGACTATCCCTTTGTGGCATGTAACTTGAACTCCGCCTCTTTGAGCAAATGGTTCGTGGCTCGGCTGCAACATCGTATACATATGCTGCAACACCACACTTTGAAGATGGCGCACAACCTCGGGCAGAATGGGAGCAACTTCGAGTCAATGTAAGCAAAGTCGGAAGTTTGGATTGGAGCATCCGACCTTCGTACAGGACCCTCCAACAAATATATGTCATTCGGTTGTTGGGTAGCCCCATATGATCATTGTTGTCCATCTCCGCTGTGGGTCTTACGGACCTGCTCTGGAATGAACCAAATGTTCAGCTTCTTTATTGGAAAAACGCACAAGGAGAGATGAAATGATACTCTCCTATCACTTTGATTCCTAAATCTGCCTCGCTCCGTGACTCCCTTGGATCTGGAGAGTCTTACACGGCGTCCTCTCTGCGAATACGCCAATGAGGAGGTTTCGTGTGTTTTGAAGGCGCCCGGTGCTTTGTCTTCCAACTTTGGTTCCGGTTGCACCTAAGGATCCGTACTGCCGTTTTAGCGGAACACCAACACCTTAGGGTGGAAGAACAGTCCCCTGTTATGCACCACTTACAGTATTAATGTGCCTTTTCGATTCTCCTTGATTGATATCTACGCACTAAAAGCCCTGGATATCTCTCCCCGCTTCTTCCGACACCACTCAATATGTCCCGGAGACAGTCTCCCCCTTTAAACCTCCGAGAAACCAACGCATGCCATATCCCTCTACGTGATCTTTCTCTTCTTGCAAGTTTGGTCACGTAAGACCCCGTGTCAACGTCTCGCCACTCGTATATTCACTCGGCGTGAGCGAAGAGTGGTTAATCGTTCGGTTTTTTCCAACTAGAAACACGGAGCCCTTTGCAGTTCAACTATGCGTGCCAGAGGTGACCCTACGAGTCTAATTTTGGCCACTTCTGCGAGTTAGTCTCAAGGTTGAGGGTGACTATTAAGCCTGGCACCGGTGGTGGAACTAGTCTCACGAGCTGAATGTCACATGAAGCCTTAGGAGTGATACTTATTTGTTCTATAGCCCCATTCTCGCCCCGTTGTCTCGTATTACTTCCCTAAAGGTGTCGGAGAATACCATTATGGAGTACGTGGAAGCTTTCATAGTCGCTAGAGATCAGATGGGCTCACTCACCATAGGCTACTCACCCCATGAAACCTCACCGGCTCACTCTCACCAACTCCCTCGTTCTCGGATATGGTCTCCACAAGATGATTCACCATATGTATAGCCCACGACCAGCAAATAGGGAGGAATTAGAAATGTATCATACCAAGCAATATATCGACCTTATCGAACGCAAGACACGTGAACAGGACGAGGGGCTCCTTAAGCAAGAAGACCTCGCCTCTCTCAAAGATCACTATGAAAACGACGACTGTCCGGTTTTCGGTGGGATGTACCATTTCTTTGCCCAATACGCCGGTGCATCCCTAATAGGAGCAAGAGCGTTGATCTCTGGCAAGGCCGACATCGCAATCAACTGGTCTGGGGGGTTGCATCATGCGAAGAAGAATGATGCCAGTGGATTCTGCTATGTAAACGACATCGTGCTTGCGATACTGGAATTACTACGGTGTGTCGGTTACTCCTCGCCCTCCTGCCAAACTAAAGGACGCTGGCAGATATTACCCTCGAGTGCTGTACATTGACATTGATATCCATCATGGAGACGGTGTCGAACAAGCATTCTATTCGTCCAATCGTGTCTTCACCACATCCTTCCACAAGTACAACGGCTCGTTCTTCCCCGGGACGGGCAAGTGGACAGATTGCGGAGAGGGGCACGGGAAGCACTTCTGCCTCAACGTGCCTCTCGCCGACGGTATCGACGACGAGTCCTATCTCACTATCTTCCGCGAAATCATGGATGCCATCATTACTTCCTTCTGCCCTTCCGTCATCGTCCTGCAATGTGGGGCCGATTCACTCGGATGCGACAAAATTGGCGCCTTCAACCTCTCGATTGCCGCACATGGAGATTGCGTACGGTTCATCAAGAACTTTAACATACCACTGTTGGTCCTTGGGGGTGGCGGGTATACAATCCATAATGTCTCCAGGTGCTGGACATACGAGACTGCCGTGCTCGTCGGAGCGAGCATCCCAAACGAGTTGCCTGGCGGTCCTTTCCTGTGTTACTTCCATCCTGATTACCTCTTGCATCCTCAAATTGTACAGAAGGTCGAGAACGAGAACTCCCCTGCGGCACTACGGGCTATGATCTCTGGAGCTCGGCAGAAGTTGCGGTATCTTCAAGGAGCGCCAAGTGTTTGTATGGAAGAGTTACCACCGAACCTTCAAGAATGGCTTGACGAGGAAGTTAAGAGAATGGAAGAGGAAGAGAAGATAGAGGCAGAGCGCGATCGACAGCGTGACATGGACACCCGTGCAGTGGACCGGCATTCCACATCGAACGAATACTTCGACGGAGATAAGGACAACCGTGGTGAAAGGAATGGTAGTGGAAAGGAAGAGGAAGATTGGGATGGTTACGGGGCCGGAAGAGGCGGTCCTAATCTCAGGAGGGGAGGCTCGAGGCGAGGTGCAGGGAGAAAACCAAGAGGACGAGGGGCAAAATCAGCAAGAGGCGCACCCCAGGAGGGGAATGAGTCCGAGGAAGCGGCAGCGAAGAAAAATAGAGGGGGCGCTACACGTGGGCGAGGAAGAGGACGAGGAAGACGGACACATTCGTCTGAATCTGAACCAACGAGCGAGTAGTCCGAGGCTCCTATTGGCCTAGTACGCGCCTTCGAACTGTTCATTACTTAGATATAGTGGCTGCCCACACTACTATTTACCTCAATGTATGGGACGTGTTACATTTGTAGCCGTCATCGAAGTTTCAAGACTCACAAACCCTCGTAGTGCCCCATAGAGGTTCCCATTGTCCTCAACTACTCGGGGAACGAGCTCGGCAGGGACTAGGAGCGTCTAGGAGTTCAAGTGCGAAAGTCAACCACTAGCGGGGTCACTTTCCTTTCACCACAGTATTTATACTTCCAAGTGATACAGGCAGTGTAATAGGAACAAGTTGATCGCTGGCCGACCAAAAGATTTGCTGAGTATATGCGGCGACGTATATAATATTGCTGCCTTCGAGTGATATGGCCTGACCAGCAGACGTACAGCCCGCTCGTTGTCAAGATTCCGGTTACGTTCGACTGTCTCCTGTGGGCGGGACTGGAACTTCACTTGTAAGGGAGGTCCCAGACTCACTGACATTCTCCTTGGCGGCTCACGTTGGCATAACGATCACCTAGTCCTCCCGTACATTATTCAACGTTGAAATAAGGATTTATATCGACAACCTCTGGTCTGGTTCGGAAGGCGATATAACGAGAGGGGTGGAACCAGGACCCGATGTGAATGCGGAGGACATAGAAAAGAGCGACTTGACGTCAGGATTTTGTGGGAACGGGATGGTTTACAATTAATGGATATCGAGTCAAGAGGGAAAGTCTCGTGGCTGAAGATGCGCCGCGGGGCGATAGAGGTGAAAATACGAGTAGAATTTAGTGGATTGACCGTTGTAGTGTTCCAAATCCAGAGCTCATGAGGGCGCAAAATATTAGAATCCATGCACGTTTGACGCGGGATGGAACAGAATCTCGACCAGAATCGACGACCAAAGGAAAGATATAAAACCCTAGCAGTAGCTGGATTGACTATTACGGGGTCGCAGAGATCCTTTAGCAAAGCGTTGAGACAGATTCTGGAGCGGCAGATCATCAATGTGAGTCCCACTCCAGCCATGTGTCACCATTTGCACTTACACTTCCGTTTCCAACTTCTTCCGTGTTATTTTTCTTGAAAGATATGGGAGATCAGGAGCAGCCGCTGGACAGGGTGGAAACTGCCTGCGATTGGTTGGCAACAACTGAATTGCGCCGTCAGGGGCTGAGTGAGATTAACACTCAACACTCTCAACGCTTGGGAGTTTCGTGGGTTTGGGGTTTGTCATATCTGTGCGTTGGACCTGTTAGCCTGACACCAATCACGAACGGGTCCACATGCAACGCCAAACCTAGTTAACGTTCTCTTCATAACCGGGTATGTAAATGCACCAGCAGGTGACCAAATCTGTTCCTATCATAGCATCACGTCAAACGCATGGTAGACTGATAAATCGGGGAGACTGATCAGAGAAAAAATGTGACTGAGTGGGGTAGGGATGATATACACATATACTACACCATGGACTAGGGTTTAAATATGGAATCAAACCAGGACGATGTGCAACTTAGGACGAGAACGGAGGGAGGGCCGCGACATGAGCGCGGTGAGATGGACAACGGGGCAAGTCAAAGCCTCAGAGACTGATAGAGACGGTGTGGGAGAGTGCCAAACGAAAGCAGGAACAACAGGTTTCTGGCGATATGATCTACTCCATACATTCAGGGCATACTGCTGTTCTCGAACTGCTGGAAGTGGCGTCGGTGGCGCTGATGGAGGAGAGCCAAAGCCGTTCCACTTGACCGGACACCACAAACACGACATTGAAAGGTTTCCCGTTCAACGAATGAGGTATAAACGGACATTCCCTTCACCCCAAGCCTGTCCGAGACCCCAGTAGGGTCGGGGTCAAGCCCACCGACGATGGGGTCCGGAAGAGTGGCGATACGAAGGCGCGGCCAGGTCGCCAGCGTGCGGAGATCATTTAAGATCTGGGTTTTAGCGTCCAACTCTGGTGCAACCTGACCCGGAGATACCCAAGGGGGCGGGTGGTCGTATTGGTGCAGAGGGTTGCCTGTACGTAGTCCGGCAAGTAATTGACCGAATTGAAGGGAAACTGGAATGGCCGAAGCGACCATTAGGTGGTCTGAATGCGAACAGGCAGGGGGAGTTGAATCGGACATATTGAGCCGCTGATTTGGACCTTAGGGAATGGAGTTGTTAGTGGACTATTAAAGAGGGCGTAAGGGCTAATGGGCTTACCTCCATCCTCCCCTCCAGAGCTGTTTGCCACAGCCACAGCAGCAGCAGCAGCAGCGTACGAAAACAAGTCATCCCCGGCTGACGCTACAAGGCACTGGACAGAGGTGAATGCCTTGCCACCAAGAGGGCGATTTCCTCCTTCGACACTCGCGACACTCCCGCGGTGTCTAGCAGAACATAACCGATCAGCAGATGCAGGAACAGGTGACATGACGAGGATGGCGTAATGGGGATAGGTGATAGTAAGTAGAGGACTTTCGATGCCTGCGTGGCTCGGATGGCTGAGGGGCAGACACGCTAAAGATGCAGTGCCAGCGTTGGTGCTGGGGCAGACAGGCAGGAAACAGATCTGTAGATCGAGACGCTAGAGTATCTAGAATGCAGCTTCAGTACTATCGCACTGCTCCCCAGAGGGGGGCCCAATCCGGGGGGAACGAATAAGAGTATGCTCCCGGAAGTGGCTGGAGGATCGGGATGCCACTCACCTTTAGTGAGAAGGCGTTGGGTATGATCCTATGTAAATCTCGAAGGCTTAGATGGATTGGATGTGGTGTGATACCGGAAAAACGGTCGCACCAAGCCAAGTGACCTGAACCGCTATAAACACCAGCGAGTAATGCCAAAGTACCGTGTGAGCCTAAAAGATGAGCTAGGATCCGTAGACGAGGTTCTGCAGCGGATGGGATATGGGGGGAGGGTAGGAAGCGGCGCTTATCACTTCCGGCGAGGTAGCATTTGCTTCGCCATTATCACCCCAGGGTGATCCCGATGGGTCGGGCTTCTCAGCCACCTTCCTCGGCCTCACTGCTGCCTCAATCCCGGAGGACTGCCTCATTTCTAGGTTACAATGCGAACACTGTCGTTCTCATAAGTCACGAGCAGTCGATGCAGTGCACTGTCCCCTCGACGTGCACATACTCTTTGCCCAGAGAAGTACGTAGACGCGGACTATGGGGAATTAGAGGCAACTAGAATCCTCCACGTGCGACTAAGATCCGGGACAGCTTTATGGGTTGCCTGGAAGAGCTTCGGGTGCCAAGGGGCTGCATAAACTGGTCCGATCGACCTCCTGAAGCGATTGCCACGAACACCGGTCTGTTGTACGCTCTTGGGTCGGTCTATCCTGGTCGGAGGGTTTATAGAATGAACAGGTGATCGACCGCATACTACAACGTTGGCCACTTGGTACTGCTACCCAGGATTTGTCAGCACCGCCATCGTCGCGCCATTGGGCCAAAAGGCGGCAAATTGCTGGTAATTCGGGATGCGAATATATGCCGCCTTCAATATGGATGTAGGCCTGAAATTGCTCCAACCACAGGCTGGACACTACTGCGAGGGGGCGCTTAAACGATCCTTCCTGAAAACGACCGTTTAAACCGGCAAATCGTTATGAACCTAGTCGAGCCTATGTACCGACGTGCCGTTGATGTCATATTCGTGGTCAGGTCGCCGTGTTCCCAAACCCCTCTTCCTCGGCCATGCAATTACTGGAGCCCGGCGTGAATGTATGAATATCAAAGAATCAAAGTTTTATCAAAAAAACCTCGATCCTGTGCTGGTCAACGTAGAAAGAGGAGAGCCCGGGTTGCGCCTCGTGAAATGGGGGGGAGAAGACATAGCCAGCACGCGGGACCAGCACGCGAGGCCAGCATGCGTGTACGCCTTTTATACAACGAGCAGCACAACCACCACGTGCTTGGTAAGGGAGACGCGGCAAGCGGCAAGCAGAGAATGGAATCACGCGCGTGCTTGTCGGTTAGATTATAAATTGTGCACTGCATCTACCCCGAACATCTATTCTTGAGAGGATGTGGTGGTAACGAATACGTGGTAGAATGTCGGTCAGTATATCGGGTCTGATGGTTGGGAGCAAGTTCAGCCCCACACGACTTAAATGACTTCACTCACCGTAGTGCACCGCCATAGCAGTAGGACATAACACAAGTTGGTGGAAGGTGCTTCTCAGGGTGCACAGAACAAGAACGGTCTCAGGATTTCAGGTCCTCAATCAGGGGACGGCCGGGACACCTTCTCACTCAACTTGGAAGTGGGGATATACGGCAGTTTCTCTTGCCCGGCGACTTACTAATGTGGTGTTAATTGCTGCGAGGCGATTGAAACTTATAGAAAAAAGGTTTGCAGGTACAGTGGGTAGGATATGCGACATTGAAGAGGTACCACGTGTACGCGGTCTGTGAAGCCCGTGGCAGCTGTATTTTCCGTGCTAACCGGGGAGCCCGAACTCTTGAATAGCCATACAAACGTGAGGGAGATTAAGCGAGCTATCAGTAGGTTATTAAAGATGGTCCCTCTCTCAATAGCACGATATCTAAGTGTGTCTAACCAATATTATCTTGCTCAATCCGCAACTCAATTGAGTAAGGTTGAGCAAGAGACCTTCCATGAGGGAGGCGGGCCATACCTGTAGCCGCACAAGAACAAGCCTAGATTCGTTTTATTGCCTTTGGTAGTATTAATGACTTATAAGTCTGTGAATGCAAATATCGAAATCCTTGTACGTCTCGCGCATGGAATGAGGACCTGAAAGGAATATATGCAGCATCACAGCCTGTGTGAACGTAAGAGAACAATTTAGACTGGCCTTTACAGGGGCAGAAAACTAGCAGGAGCACGAATATTTATATACAGATATTCGAGGGGTTCGTAGATATATTGATGGTACATTGAGGGTCGTTCTCCGTGATTTCGATATCATTACCTATTTGTGGAGGGAGTTGTTAGGCTTGAATACGATCGCGAGATCACACTGCTAGCACAGCTGCTGTGGCGGCAGGATTTAGAATGTTATATTTAATCATGCTGTATGATAACGCGTGGTTTTGTCGCCTCAGTGATTCGACAGACCACTTGCTCCTCTCCATGGCCTGCCATTTTCCTGAAGGCGCGTTCGATGACCCTAAGCAAAGGAAATTCTCGCTTGCTGACCTCGTGCTCGAAGATATGAGTATGGACACCGAGAACGCCTCCACTTCGTTCAGGAGGCAGTTCCTTAATCGGCTCCCTCAAAGCTCGAAATTTCTTTCGACTGTTGATATGGGTGAAAGGGAGGCACAATTGAAGGAGCACAAAAATGAGGTATCACTAAGAGAGATATTATATATTATTGACGCATCGGAGGGAGCAGGCCTAGGCCGGTTTAGAGAGCAAGGAATGTACACACTAGATGTGGTTTTATCGTGGTCATTACAAGGAGTCTAGGAAGCCGTTAACATACGCTACGGATCGAGATCGAGTCTCGAGGCGTGCAGGCAAGAGCAAGACCTGCGTGCACGGTGTTTGGACAATTTAACAGGATGGAGTACTAGGCAGCGCAGTAGCAGCGAACCGGCCCCTGAAGTGGGGGTTTATTTGCGAGGCTGGAAATCAACTTCGTCACCGCCACCACCTACAAATTTGGGACATTGACGATGAGCCAGCAATGGGGCGGACAACCCCCGCCAACGTTCCAGTATCCGATGCAGACTGGTATCCCGTTCCAACAGACACTGCAGGCCCAGCCGACGGGCTACCCAGGTCTCATGCAACAGCAACGACACCCACAACTAGGAGCTCTCCAGCCTCAACCAACAGGATTCCCAGCCCAGTTCCAGCAGCCTCAATCTACGGGGTTCCAGCGCCCTCCCATGGGTCAGATGCAGTTCCAGCCCGCTGGCACAATCCCGCCCGTTCCCCAACTTCCCGCAAATCTCGCCGGCCAGAATAGGTTTCTTTCGTCCTCACCTGGTATTCTTAGTCAGCCCACGGGTTTTCCAGGTGCTGGTGCACCGTCGAATTTCTTGACTACACAACCCGCTGCGTCACCGCTCGTTCCACAGCTGACGGGGTACATGGACCCTCGGCTGGCTATGATGGGGAGTACGTTCATGCCCAGTGCATCTGGCGCTTTCCCCGCGGGCGCAGGCGCAGGCGGTCCGCAGTTTGGTAGCGCTTCTCTCCAGCAGTCGATTGCCCAGCACAACGAGGCCCAGCGTGGATCATCCACTGTCCGCATTCCTTGGGCTCTCTCGAAACAGGAACGGAAGCAGTACGACCAGATCTTCCGTGCTTGGGATCCTACCGCATCTGGCTTCCTCGACGGTGGGAAGGCGCTCGAGGTATTCGGTGCTAGTGGACTCGATCAGAATGACTTGGCAAAGATATGGTACGGACTCAGTGGTTGTATGTGCAAGTCTGTTTGCTCAATTTTCGCGTACAGGACGCTTGCCGACCCGTCTGACCGAGGGAAACTCAACCGAGAAGAATTCCATGTCGCAATGGGTCTCATCTACCGCGGTACATCTACCAATTCTCTCTATGAAACTCGCTGACCTTCCCCAGGTCTCAATGGCAATACTATCCCGGATATCCTTCCTCCAGAACTCGTGCCTCCCTCGGAAAAGAACCTCGACGAGTCTGTTGATATCCTTCGTGATATCCTCAAGCATGAGACGTACAACCGCGCAACCAATGGCGGCGAGCTCTCCCAATCGAAGCGCAAGGAGCGCTCGCTCTACGGCAACGATATTCATGAACCACGCAAGGACGGGACGGTCTATAAGCATCATGATGACGAAGACATCCCTGTTTACCGTTCCAAGTTACGTACAATCGATCGACAGGCTGTACGCACAGGGAAGGAGAGTGCGACTGAGGACATTGCGGAGCTGCAGCGGCAGCTTGAAAATGCAAACAGGCAATTAGGAGATTTCTCCACCGAGCAGGCGAAGCGCACGGCCGAGGACGAGGAGCTCGATCGTAGACTGCACGAATTGAGGCGGCGCGTCAAGCGTGTACAGGACGATATCGATTACATCTCGCAGGGACCGCGGTCGTTCTCCAAGGCTGAGGAGCGTCGCAAGCTCGAACGGGAGCTATTGAACCTCCTGCATGAGGACCTGCCCGAAATACAGAGGAAGATTGAGGAGCGTGAGCGGCGCAAAAAGAGGGAGAAGGACGAATGGGCAGTCGACCGTAATCGCAGGAATTATGCGAGTGGCCGCTACGGTGGCCGTGATGATGACTATGGACGGGAGGACTACGAGCGTCATGAACATGACCGCGAACGACGAGAGGATCGTGGTTACCTTAGGGGTACATACGACCAGGACGACCGAGACCGAGACCGAGACCGAGACCGGGACCGGGACCGGGACCGGGACCGAGACGATAGAGACCGATATGACAGTCGTAAAGATTACGATCGTGATCGCGACAGAGAGTACGACAAAGAACGCGACAGGGAACGTGACAGAGAACGCTACGAGCGTCACCGCCCTCGCAGCCCACCAAGGGATCGAACCCCTCCACCTCCTGTACCCACATCAACAGAATCTCGTGCTCCACCACCAGCGCCGTCACCCACTCCAACAGCCAAACCAGCGCTGAAGAACATGACGCGCGAAGAGCGCGAAGCCTTCATCCGGGCAGAAGCCCAGAAACGCCTGCAAGTGCAGATGGCCAAGCTCGGTCTCGTCTCCCCTTCGAGTGGTAGTGGATCTCCGACCCCACTGGATAGCGCTGTTGAGGACCGGTTGGCGAAGGAAAAGGCCGAGGCGGAAGAGAAGGCGAGACAAGCTGAGGAAGAAATGGGGGAGCGAGAGAGGGCAAGAAAGGCGCGTTTAGCGAGTGAACGTGGGGCGGTTGAGGAGAAGCCAGCCTCGCCTGCCCCGCCAGCGCCAACGCCTGCACCGGTTGTTGCATCTGCCGCCCCCACTCCACCTGCACCTGCACCTGCACCTGCCATCAAGCGTGGACCTGCACCCCCACCGCCCATGAGCAGGAAGAAGCCAGCGCCTCCACCTCCCGCGTCGCGGTCGTCTATTCGATCGCCTGCAGCTCCACCGGCTCCTCCTGCACCCACACCTCCGACTCCTGTTGCACGCGTAGCACCCGCGCCGCCACCCCCACCAGTTGTCGACCCAGAAGAGGAATCCCTCAAAGCGCGCGAGGAAGAACTAAGGAAGAGGCGCGAGGCCCAGAAGGCGCGTATGCTTGCACTTGAGAAGGAAGAAGAAGAAGCGAGGGTTGAGCAGGAGCGGTTCGAGGCGAGGCGACGCGCCCTACAGGAACAGAAGAGTGCGGTTGCTTCTCCTCCTCCACCACCTGCTCCACCGGTCATCGTTACTAGTCCACCTGTGTCTATCCCCCCTCCGCCTCCTCCAGCGCCCGCAGAAGTTACTACACCGTCGAGCACGAACCCATTCAGGCTTGGACAAGGAGCTGGCCCGACAACACCTACTGTACCAGCAGCGGGAGCACCAAACCCGTTCTTTCGTCCTGCCCAGCCACCACCATCACCAGTGCAGAAATCGCCAACACCACCAATCACGTCTCTCCCCCCTCCCCAACGCCACCCCGAAGCTCCCGCTCTGAGCAAGCCGACCATCTACAACAAAAATCCCTCTCCTGACTCGGATAATGAAAGCGGATGGGGCGAGGAGAAGGACGAGGACGAGGACTCGAGTGACGATGACCGGACTGCGCGACAGAAGCTGGCGCAGCATTTATTCGGGACCGTCATGCCTGCCCGACCTGCGAGTGCTGGATCTGGCGGGGGTGCACAGAGTGCGCCGATGACACCTCCGACAACAGGCATGGGCATTCCTCCTCCACCTCCACCCCCTCCTGGACCGACAATTGTAGCGCCGGTTCCAACCACCGCTGCTGCTGCTCCACCGCCACCGCCACCGCCACCCCCCAGTGTTTATCTCCCACCTCCAGCAGCGACCTCCGCCGCAGCGCCGCCTGATGATCGCGGTGTGCTCATGGCGAGTATCATCGGTGGCGCCAGGCTCAGGCCTACCAAGACGATCGATAAGACCGGCGTTCAAGGCGCCGGTGCTGTCTTGGGTGATGCTACACCTCCTGCGCATATCAACGCTGCACCTCGTCCCGCATCCCCACCCGCGCCCGTTCAGCCCATTGCGCCAGCAGCAGCAGCCAATGGGCACGCATACAAGGAGAGCGTGGATTGGTATGCCGGATTGGCAACTGAGATGAGCCAGAAGGCTCCCGTACCTACCCTCCCACCCCTTGGAGAAGAACCTGTCATGGCTGCGCCTGTTATCAATGTGTCTAGCGAGGATGCTGATCCAGAGCCTATCGAGGAGGACCATGATCCGCTTGAGGATGTTGATTTGGGCACTAGTGAGCGTGAATCATCGTTCAAGTGAAGGGTCACTGATGATTTTGCGGTGATAGCTCATCGTGTGTGGTCCCTTTATAAGTATGAAGGTTCGAGGGTGGTAGACCTCACGTTTGTTGAGAACTTGGTTCTACTCGCCCACCCATCCAAGTCTGGCGGTCCATGGTGGTACGGATCTATTTCTGGTAGCGGGCCCAAGGGATTTTTTCCCAGTAGCTACGTGCAAATCTTGGATGACAGTAAGCGCCTCATAATTGTTGTTTCTTTGGCGAAGAACATTCCTGATGTGTGCCTCTATAGTCAAGGCAGCAGCGATGTACCCCTATGCGGCCGCCAATCCGGACGAAATGTCGTTTGAAGAAGGTGATGTGCTTACGATCGTTGACCGAAGCGAACCCGATTGGTGGAAGGCAGTAAAAGACGGCAAGATTTACGTCGTCCCCGCCGCTTATCTGGAAGTTGTGAATGGTTAGTGTTCCCCCTTCACCGGCAACCCTGAAACTCAAGTTTGCACTGTCCGTCCCCTTGTTGATCCCTTCCGTTCGTTGGCCGCAGGCTGAAGCCTTCTCTTTCTCTTTGGCTTTTGTTTTTCTGGATGCACATTACACCTTGCTCTGTGTGGCACCGCTATCCATGGTGTACCCGATTCGTCATGCAAAATGGAACTTTCGGTTGTGGGCTATTCGGCCAATTGTGCGTTTGACTCCTTGAATTTGGTTCACTGACTACTCAGGTTTGTTGCCGTGGGCCTTTTCTGCGACTCCCACCACGGCGATTCGAGAGATTGAGATTGAAGCGTCACCTTCACAAACTGGTCAAGGAATTGATCAAGACGAGGCTAACAGCGAGGACAGTAGCGAAGGGTGGGATGATAGCGATAGCGATACTGAACCATCTGAAGATGAGGAAATGACTGAGGAGCAGCGCCAACACGAGCGGGAACAGCGAGAGTTAGAACGGATCCGCGTGCTCGAAACCGCTGGCCTTATCATTAAGCAACCTGCTGAAGGGAAAACACCACCCGCCCCTCCCTTGCGACGCCGTTCAACCAAGAAAGGTCGACGACCGCCTCCAGCTGCTCCAGCACCAGATCTACCAGCGACAACTTCTGGTCGAGAACGCGAACTCCCACCTCTTCCACCTCTATCACCTCGTGCGAGATTGGATGATGCCTACGAGCGTTACGAGACATTCAAAAATCGGGAAGCCGCGAGTTCTAGCACTGCGAATCGGGATTCAACGGCGTTTACGGTCTCTGATGCGAGTTCGATTCCTCCATCCTCTCCACGAATGCCTATCACCCCTGGTATGGGGACGGTGTCTTTATCGCCCACGCCGTCCACTCTACCTGCGGTGCACGAGAGCAAGAGCGGTGGTTACTCCGGCCTGTTGAGTTTCTTGAGCAGGAGTAAAACGCCTAGTGAGGAGAAGAGAACGTTCAGTGTCGCAAGCATCTCCGCTCCGATGATAAGTGCACCTATCCCTGTCAATGCCGTGAGTACACCAACGAGAGAGAATAGCCCCGCGTTTGGCTCGGTGAGTGCAATTTTCGCCCAGAATCCCCCCTTAACAGAGGACGATTAACAACATTAACCCCTAGAATTGGTCCAGTTTGCTGGACAAAACGGCCCTCCAAGAAATACCATCTGCTGAGAGGAAGCGACAGGAGGTATGTACTAAGATATACTTTCACTAATCATATGGTCATCAATACACACCAGGCTATTTTCGAGCTCATTAACACGGAAGGCGCATATGTTCGGGACCTCCAGCTCATCGTTGAGGTGCGTAAGCCATAGTGATTACAAAGAAATAGACCTATGCGTCTTCCAGGTGTTTTATGCAAATATTATGCCGTTGCTGGACGACAAGGCAATCACAGTGATTTTCGCCAATGTTGAAGATATTCTGCTCACTAATACCGTGCGTTTTCGTATTCGAAATAACTCGGATTCCTAAAGGACCCCATGGATAGGCATTCGTAAGTCAACTAGAAGATCGACAGAAAGAGTGCAGGCTGTACATTGACGACATTGGTGATTTGCTTGAGACCCATATCGGAGTTATGGGTGGTTATATGGTATCTCGTATTGGCTACGATTAGGTATCATCACTAACTTTTGTTGTAGCAATACTGCGTCAACCAGAGCAATGCCATCAAGATTCTCCAATCCCTTCGAGAGGCAAACCCTGAATTAGCGGCTAAACTTCAGCACCTACGCGAGAACGATACCAGCGTTCGAAGTCTCGATCTCTCTAGCTACCTTCTTATCCCCATGCAACGTCTCACGCGCTACCCTCTCCTCATCCGCCAAATACTCCATTACACTGAACCTAGTATAGATCGAGACAAGATCGAGAACTCACTCATTGCAGCAGAGACAATCCTCGAAGCCATTAATGAGAGTATCCGCGAACAGGAAGGACAAGAGCGTTTAGCTGAACTTTCAAAGGAGTTGTGGGTTGGTCAAGGACATCTGGACCTGACGGCCCCAACAAGGTTTATGGGACCCAGGAGATTACTCAAGGAAGGGCTATTAGTCAAGGTGAAAAGTGGAAGACGACTGAGGGCGGTATTGTGCACGGACATTTTGATCCTGGTTGAGGAAGTCGCCAAGGCCGTGTACCGCAACCCAATGCCAATATCTGATGTTGCGATCCACGAGCTGCCAGGCGGTAGAGGTCGGTGACCGTATGTCTCTCGCATGAACCTCGATGTGCTGAATTTTGACCCCACAGATGATTTGGCGTTCCAAATTTCTACTTCGTACCCACGAGGGGGTCGGACGATCAACCTGCGAGGGTCCTCTGCCCGTGATTGCCAACAATGGATGACGACGATCGAACAGGCGAGGGGACGGTACGTCGATGCCGAGAAGAAGGCTGTAAGTGTAGGGCGAAACAGAGAAAGCAGAGCTAGTCGAGGGTCCCTGGGTTCTATTCTCGGATAATCTATTTGTGGGTTCGATTCAATGGTCATTAGTTTGTGTCATTAGTTTGTGTCATTAGTTTGTGTCATTAGTTTGTGTCACTCTGTGATTTCGGGACAACACCGGTCCGGACAACCAGAAACAACCGGAGAGCACGTGGACAAATAAAAGGCAGGTCGAGTGCCACGCCATCCTCACTTCTAAGCGCTCTGCTGCCCCCTCGTTATGGCCTCAAGGGAAAGTGAGGAATAGTTGTCAACCATGCCTGTCGTCGTCGTGGCTGATCCTGACACTTGCAGACCACGACTTGAGTGTGAACAACCTCTTCAGCGTCAAGGGTCGGTTTGGCGCCATTCTGCTGTGGAACTCCTCATTTATCAACGGAAAATACAGGCAAGATCGCCCTTGTTACTGGCGGGGGGTCAGGCATTGGGGAAATGATCGCCACGACGCTCGTCCAGAACGGCGCAAAAGTATATATTACGTCTCGCAAGGAGAAGCAACTGAAAGAAGTTGGTGGTAGCCTCTGTCGACTTTCCCTGAAATCCTCAGATATCCCCTCAGGTCTCGGACGCGCTGAACAAGAGAGGGCCTGGCTCGTGCCATTACCTCACATCCGATCTCGGTGTACGTGGTATCTCACAATCACAACTCGAGCTCACTAAATTTATTTTTCGTTACGATTTCCCACTCGTGTAGAGTAAGGCCGGTTGCGATGCTTTAGCGGCCGCGTTCAAGGCCAAGGAGAGCAAGCTCCATATTCTGGTCAACAATTCTGGCGCTACCTGGGGTGCACCTTATGATAATTTTCCTGAGCAGGAAGGCTGGAACCGTGTTCTGGCGTTGAACGTGAAGGCGATCTTCTATCGTTCGTGTTCGTTCTCGCTCGTGGCACTATTCTTACTAAATCGATTCTATGGCGTCACTAGTGACATCTAAGTATGCTAGTATCAACCCTCGCCTGTCCTTATTCTCATTGTTCTCAGCTTGACCCCACTCCTGGAAAAAGACGCTACTGCAATCGACCCAGGACGCGTAATCAATATGTCGTCCACCGCGAGTGTTCATTTGCACGCAGAGGGATCCGGATTGTCCGTTCCAGGCTATGGGCTCTGGAGCTGTAAGCGTTCCCTGGCTTTTCCGATGGTTTGACCGGCTAAAGCAGTTTTGTCACAGATAACACTAGCAAAGCGGCTGTCAATCATCTGTCTTCCGTCCTAGCCACTACCTTAGCTTCCCGCTACATTACGTGCGTGCTCCTCTCGTACCTGACTGCAGCCCCTGAATTCATCTGTACATCGCAGTGTCAACACTATTTGTCCAGGGTATGTATGGACACCTGAATTATCAGAAACGAATAGCCAACGAGCCCTCCAGTGTATTCCCGTCCAAGATGACTTCCTATGGGATCAAAAATCGCAAGAAGGAATTTGAGGCGAATCAACCAATGGGTGAGCTGGATCTGTTTACTACACGGCGAGTGCCCACGCGATATTTCAGGACGACTGGGTGACGCTCTGGACATGGGCGGAACTATGCTCTTCCTTGTTAGCCGGGCAGCATCTCATATTACAGATGCAAAAATTGTGCTTGATGGTGGCAGCCTCAACCACAACGTGGCAATCAGAGCAAGGCTCTAGACGCTATATTGGTGTACGCAGGTCTGGTAGTTCACTGCTGACCCCGCATTCGATGAAGTGGAAACTCTCAATCATCTCATTTTCGATGTATCACACACCTCGAATGAGTAGGCCTGTGCCGCAAGACGGCTAGGATGTCAATCACAGCCTAGAGAAGCCACCCATTAGACCTGGCTGGTATTGGTCTCGGGTATCACAAAATATCGAGAAATTAATCAGCTTACCATGGCTTATTGGGGTATTTTGGAAGAGGACTCGGTTCTGCGGAGTCTGCAGAGAGAACAGGGTCACCCCTGTTGGGCGCCAAGGCCAACACAATTATGAATATAATAATAAGAACCTGGTTAAGGATTATGATACTGCTATGGTGTTCTAAAATGGAAATTGCCCAAGACACATGGGAGAAATAAGAAAAAAAGATGCTGTGCAAATATTGATACATGGACGCAGGCGTGGGTTATGGGTAATGAGCGTCGTCGGCGGTGATTGACGCCCCAGGAAGGAGTGCGGTCGGCAATCACGCGGGACTGCCAAAACAGGAATCGGATCGGGAGTGGCGCACTGTGTAAAGTGAAGCGAATCGCGTGTGGGTACATGGCCAACCACGCACCCGTTAAGTCATGTTACTGCAGGACGACACAGACTCAGCCCGCGACGCACAGCTGAGTCTTTGAGTCCGTTTTCCACTGTCCTGTGGCTTAATCCTAATGTTCTCCTCTCACCTATAGTACGCTTCGTTTAGTTTTGACACCTCCAGCACCCGTTCGAGTAGCCGTGCGGTTAGAACGTGTCGGAATTTGCTCCGCACTGTGTATTCTGCTGCAATGTCCTCAGTAGTTAGCCCTTTGAATCTGTAGCTAGCTTATTTGTTATTCACGCAACTTGGACTTGACCACCCAGGTGCGCGTCCGGCAATGCTCTGACCGACCACTGCACGTATGTCTCCACTTTGGTGGAACATCGTTTCTGTCAGAACGAGGGGGATGGGCGGCGTATTTGAGAATGAGGATGCGATCCTGTTGATTCGCGAGAGCGAGGCAGGTGTCCATGTCCGTGTACAGAACCGGAGCTCGTGGGTGGAGGCGCTCGATGAGATCAGTCGAGTGACTCACTTTGAGCAAGGAAAGGGTCATGAGGTGCGTTCATTTGCAGTCACATTATCGGACCTCCACTGTAAGCGTTGGTCTTGACGCGTAATCCGCAACTGACGGTTCATCTCAGTTGCACTAGGGTGAGTTCTGTTATCCGGTTGTGCAACCCAGCACACGTGCCCAAGGATGGACAACCATACAAATCCACACCAGAGCTTCGTGCAATCAAATATGATTTGATTGCCTTCTATTCCTAATCCTCCACATTTCGTCACTCTCGTTGAATGGAATTGGGTAGTGTCCCATTCTTTCCACACATCACTTCCGTGTCAGCGCAATTTTTTTTGGGGGGGAAGGGGGGGAAATGCGTCATGCACCGTAACGCCTTTCGGCGCCGTGTGTGGGACTCCAGCGCGGCTAGCCGTTGGGTCTAAGTTACCCGTTGGACTATCTGTCCGTTTCACCAGTGTACCCTTAGATAGAGGAAGCAAAGTGCATCCGGAAATAGTTAGACACGACGATTTCTGAGTACTGAGCTGGCCACGAGGACGGGTGGTGAAGAGCGGGAAGTCCCGGTAATATAAAGTATGTGCGTCCTTAACTCGGTTGAGCCAAGCTGAATCGCAAAGAGAGCATGCACGAAGTCCTGAAGCCAATAATCAACCGCTGATATGTTGTGAAATTGGATTTTGAATTCTCCTACATAACACCGCTATCGCGGCCATGAAACCCAATTTAAGAGACAGACAAATTTGAAATGAGCACCCGACATGTACCTGGATGCACACAATAGCCAAAATCCTAATGGCACCTCCAGATACTGAAAACGTGCATATAAATGGCCGCTCAGTAGTCGAAGCCGTGTAAAGCACCCCTGGCGCTTCACAGGAGTTGGTCCTATTCCCTTTTGCTGAGCATACTATCTGTATTGACCCATAAAATAGATGGAAAACCCTACAACCAATACCACCACTCCCAGCAACCCTCCGTATTTGTGGATTGGACAACCCAAGCAGCGGACTACGTTTGGAATCCTCTCCATCTGCTTCACCACCGCGATTATATGCGTGTGGAGCACTCTACACCTCAACATACCCTCCAGACGTCACTCTCCCACCCGTCGGTTTTTCCTCCAGGTTTCTTGGATGGTCGTTGCACTCCTCGCACCGGAGGTCCTCCTCTACCTGGCAATAACTGAGTGGCTTGATGCTACTAAATTGATGAAGAGGGCCCTGGAATCCCACCCACATTTAGCCAAACCCGGAATGCTTGCTCGCATCTACAACTATATCCGAGCGAAGTTGAAACATGTGAGTGTCCCATACCAAGCCTTGATGATCTAGTAGTAGCTCATTGGACTGAGCAGGGGCACTATGAGCGGACATCTCAACCGCACTTCGGCCGTGTCCACGCATTCTATGCGGTGATGGGCGGTTTCGCTTTTTTTGGATCCGACATGGGCGGGATCCCCACCGTTGAGGAGTCCCTTGTTGATTTATCAACAAATCCACGGGTTGTCGCTGAGGTTCCCCACTTTGCGACACTCACTTATATCATGGAGCATTTCCCCCAGATTATCACTGACACCCATGAGGAGACAATTCTCGACCGTGCAGAGTCTAGCAGTCTAAGCAAGGCCCTTCTGGTTGTTCAAGTGGCGTGGTTCTGTACGAATTGCGCCTCAAGGCTTATCCAACGTCTTCCACTGAGTCTCCTCGAAGTCTCCACGGCCGCTCATGCCTTCTGCACTCTTCTCACCTACTTTGTCTGGTGGTCGAAACCCACAAATATTGCGACACCTACGATCATGAGGGGGAAAGAAGCTCGGGAAGTGTATGCACTGCTCATGTGCTCGGATGAGGAGTATAAAGAGGCGTTGGAGATGGCGTTGGAGATGGCGCCGAAAAGGGCAGAAGGATACCCTGCGAGGTCGACAGGAACGGAGAAAATCATCCTAGCGGCAAATGCACTGCAACATCTTCTCCCAAACCCACCAGAACCACCAGAACGTCGCTTTTTGCAACATACGCCGAACGTGATTCCCGGGGCATTTAGGAGAGAGTCAGCAAGCGATGGAGTCTACATGTTGATAGCCGTAGCCGTCTCCCCGGCGCTCTATGGCGTCATACATTTCCTTGCATGGAACGACCATTTCCCCACCTCCCTGGAACATGTACTTTGGCGTGTCTCCTCGGTTATGGTAACATGCTCGGGGATCGTGTGGATCCCGTTGACTGGAGTAATTGGCTATTGGTACTTTATTAGGTCTAACATGCTTAACAGAATGTCCGTTGGCCCTGGAACAATGTCCGTCGGCCGTAGAAGGATACCCGGCTCGACCATATGCATCTTGTCCCCAGCACTTATGGCCCATGTTATGGCATCAGGCTTTCTTATTGTAGAAAGTCTTCGGCAGCTGTTCTTTTTGGAACCTGCTGCGTATCAGCTCCCATCTTGGACTAATTATTGGCCTCACCTCTCATGAATGACCTGTCCCTTTATAGAAAGGACTATCTCAAAACTGTAATGGTTGTGATCCGTCGCTCGACCTTGTATCTTATCGTAACGTCCAATTACAATCGAATCCATTTTAAATTGCAAGAGACGACGGTACAGCAGACGTGAGTTGCATAAGAGTGGAGTGGAGTGTGAGATCGATTGTTCTTTGTACAGGAGGATAAAACGGTGGGTTATGAACGAATGGAAACGTTACGTAATGTAGTATAACCGGGTCCTTACATCCCCCCCCATCAGAAACGATGACTATTCTCCAAACTAAGTGACGGTAGATTGTGGGGTAATCATAGGAGCGTTGGCGGCGATTACTGTGGGAGTTGGTGATTCCTCCAACTACTGGCCGAGTAGCGTAGTGGTTGACGCGCCCTGACTAGATACGGGGAGGTCCCGGATTCGAACCCCGGTCGGGCCAATCTTTTCTCTTCCTACAATTACCACCGAATCGACCATCTCCATGTCCAACAGAACCGATGATGCATTAGCAGTGGACTCTGTGACAGGAAGAATGCACGGTCTGCGGGGAAATCGGCGAGAGCATCGTCAAGTTTGGGAGCCAAAGGGAGTTCCGGTGATTCCACATGGAACCGGTTTAAAATTGCGATAAGCTCCACGTGCTGGATGAATATTTATCCATACGAAGGGAAGCGAAGCCATCACAGCTACCGTGCATTCACAAAGGCTCTAGTGGGACCCGCCGCCAGGATAGATCCACATGGCGGGGGTGCGCGACGTTTAATGCGTACATTATGTGGGGCGTAAACCCGGGGTCAATAGCCCTTGGTGGAAGCGATAGAACGCCGGCTGTACGAGAGTCCAGGATCTTAGGGACCGTTGTAGGTGCGTCTTCCATGGCCGTATGGATAGGAAGCTGAGACTAAGCGGGTCCATAGCTGAGGGCGCGGCTCCTAGTGACCTGCCTACAGCAGGATCTGTCAGGTTGAGAGTCGGGAACGACAGTGGCGGCACTGAGGACATGGTATTCGGATGTACGGAGAGACGGGCGAGAGTAAACGGGCGAGAGTAAACGGGCAAGTTTGACGCATGTGTAATGAGAGTTCTAGCGTTCCGTTCAGATGGGTCAATTTATATTCTGTTTCTGGTGCATTGTCCCGTTTTTTCAGGGTAGCAACTGCGAAGGAATCATTTTTTAAGCCACTAACGCCCGCAATTAGTAAACCACTCGTACGCAAAAATCGAAACGATAAACGACTTGGCTCCCAAACTTGTCGCTGATTTCCCTGCAGACCGCAAGTGGAGCCCTGGTCCTAGGGGACGCATTCTTCCTGTCACGGGGGTCCACCGCTAGCGCATCATCGGTTCCTTGGACACGGAGCCACGATTCCGTGGTAATCGCCGCCAACGCTCCTGTAGAACCCTGTCGCTTTGTCCACAATTCCGATCTTACACCTCTACCTCTACCACCTTACCCAGCGCACGTTCTACTTGTGAACTCCTGTCTTTTTCCATTAAAGGGATTCAATTGTATTCGGATGTCACATTAAGATACAAGGTCGAGCAAGAGATCAAAGCATTACACACCTCCAGCAGAAACACTCGGAGGACCGCGGCCGGTGGTATGAGTACGATGGTGTAGGCGGCGGGTTTGGGGACGTGTGAGGACAGGATCCCGCTATTGACTCCGAGAGCGAGGCGGGTGCGCGTCCGCGAGAGTGTGTAGAACTGTGGCCATCGGCGGCGCGTTATTGTTATTCTCCGAGAGCTTGATGGAGATCTGAGCGATAGCGAGTGGGAGTCATGTCCGTTCTGTGCAATTTGGCGGCAGGAAGGCCTCCTCTCATGAATCCGCCTACTATTAGCTTTGATGGTCTTGGGAGAGGACCGATTTTTGAAGTGCACTGTTCCCAAACGTGGAACGAGTGCGTACGCAATCGCCGGATGCAAGTCAAATGTGGTCCGGTCCAACAAGCATGCACATAAGCCAACTAGCAACACGGACATAAAGCAGTACACTAAGCAGGAAAATACAAATCCTGACACTGATCGCCCCCCTTTGGATTCGACCCACCGCGAGACATCCGTCTCCGCCTGAGGCACGAGGTGTGTCCACTCTTATTCATACTATGAGCTTCACTATTATTCCTTAGGTGCTGGTATTAACGCACAACCCGCCGCAACTGACAGTTCATCTCGCTTGCACGGGTAAGTCGACGCTCCGTTTTGTTTGATTGTGCATACAAGCACCTGCACCGGGTGATGAACAAACCACACTGACCTGTACTGATACGTACATGCGGATAAAGCCGATTTATTGCGTTTTTATTTTCAGATCCTTCCGCATTTCCTCACTCTCGTTGATTGGAACCGCATATTAACATCTGCTCCCAGCTTTTCATATTCACTCTTCCTCACAAACTACCACGACTCCAGGCCTGGTCTAGCTGATTCTGTACATCCGAACCAACTCACTTTTCGTTCTCTCCTGCAGCTCGTACCTTGCATAACGTGCCCAAACCCGCAGCCTGCAGCCACATTAATTACATATGGTGACGGGCGATTGTGTACGTTGCTCTTAATACTTTGAGTAGCATTTATGATTGCTTGCGCGTACAACCATACCCTTGGACGAGCAGAGTCGGAAGACGTGAGTACAAAACATCGAAATTTCAAGGTCTAGTACCAACTCATCATTCTTAGCAGCAGCGTTATAATCCTGAAGAGTGTAAATCTCGATCGCGAAAGTATTTGTCCATGCCTCCTATGCGACCATGGGGGGTTTCGTATTTGATATAGCCTGCAACGCTATTATTGCCAAGGAGTCTTCCAAGCCATTAACACTCGCCTGCGATGCCCGTCATGTTCCCAATTTTCGACGTTCATTTTTCTCATCCCCTACATCGTTCTTGACATTCCAGAGGAGTCTATTACTGACTGTTTGGGTCCAACAGGGTGGACAAAACCCTCTCGATTTTCATGTGGATGGTTCCTCACGAATGGTGCTGCAAGACTTGTCCAGCGTCCTCCACTTAGTCTTTTCGATGTTTCTACGCCTTCTGCACTCTCCTCACCTACTTCGTCTAGCGGTCGAAACCCCTCAATATCGCAGAGGGTACCACAAGGAGGGGAGAACAAGCTGGTGAAGTGTGCGAAATGCTCATGTGCTCGAGGACAGAGTATTGATGGAGCATAGAGGATGGCGAAGAGGATGGCAGCAGGAGATTCTCTGATGCCCACGAACGCCAACAAGGAACGAATCGCCTTGGTGGCTAACGCGCTGCAACCAAACCCAGAGAAGCGCGCATTGGACCCTGTTCACGATGATAGAGGAACGTCAGCTCTGCGCTCGTTTCGGGTTAGGTAACGCCCGGATAGATGCTACGAGTCCATACCCATGACCGTCCCCTATCCTCTGGGCCTTACATTCCTTCGCCTGGAGTGATCATTTCCTCACCCCTGGAACGCACGTCTCCTCGGTTATGGTAAAGTGTCCAGGTGCTCGTCCTGTTTTTTTTTTTTGGTAATCCAATTTTACGTGCTATGTTACACGATTCGTCGGATGTGAGTAAACTGTGCTATGCTGCTAATAGGCCCTCGTTGCTCCCTAAGTGTCGATAGGAATTAGACGAGGTCTAGAAGTGCACCTATGGTGGTATTGCTACGTGGTTTGGTGTTTTCTATATTTGCTTGATAGCAACGCGCGTTGCGCTAACGTCTCATTATTTCCCTCCTATTCGGGTGCAATGTCTCCGTAGATGTGCTTGAATCTTCCGATTTTGTTGAGGTAGGTGAGCGTGTGGGGGATGGTTTTTTCGTCGGCAAATA
>Ga0307513_10002540_pt1 | contig 25214 bp, 21 predicted proteins | sample 15_EM_MG_FD_202174 | JGI IMG/M metagenome (GOLD analysis project Ga0307513, IMG submission 202174) | Populus trichocarpa ectomycorrhiza microbial communities from riparian zone in the Pacific Northwest, United States - 15_EM | ecosystem: Host-associated > Plants > Roots > Unclassified | place...
TATATATATATAATTAATCAAAAATTATCAATTAAAAAAATGAAAAAACATTTAATTATGAATTACATAGCAACTGTAATATCTAACCTCTCAAATGGATACATCAATCTGTACTAGACCGATCCTCGAACTTTTACCTCAAACGGTAAATGTACGGGTAGATGCTCCATTGAGTAAAAAAAATGATGGAGGGAATATCATCTCAAGTTTGCATATTGTCTCGACATTCAAACACAATGTCACCGTACTCTGACACAACATCAAGCAATTCTTCACCGGAAAGACGAGGGGGTGCAACATCTTTTTCAACTCTGCCAACAAAGAAATCCTTTCTGTTCTTTCTGTACCTGTGATTCGGTGGCAAGAAATGACGGTGACAGTAAAAAAAAAAGCTTTACCCTCGTTTGTTAGCGTGAATGCCTTGTTGTTCTCCATACAATATGGACATGCTAGCTTTCCATGCGTGCTCCAACCAGAAACCATTACATAAGTTGGGAACTCATTGATAGTCCACATCAAAGCCGCTCTCATAACAAAATTCTGTTTTCTCGAGATGTCATAAGTCAAAGCTCGAGAGGACCCCACAACTGCGTCAACTCATCAATTAACGGACAAAGAAAAACATCTATATTCCGCCCCGGACTGCTCGGACCTAGTATGACCATAGATAAAAACATGAACTCCGACCTCATACACATCCCCGGTGGCAAGTTATGAATTGTCAGTATGATCGGCCAACAAGAATAAGGAGCAGCAAATGACCTGAATGGGTTGAATCCGTCTGTACATAACCCAAGATGCACGTTTCTTGATTCAGTTGAAAAGTGAGGATGTACACTGTTAAAGTGTTTCCAGGCTTCACCGTCAGAAGGATGCACCATCACTCCATCAACCACATGATGTGATTGGTGTCATGTCATATGCTCAGCAGTCCTTGGTGACATGAATAACCTCTATAGTCTAGGTGTGATTGGGAAGTATCTAAGTTTTTTATATGCCACGAGAGTCTTCCCTCTACCAGTTCTGGATTTGTCATGGGAATGCCCACATGTCATGCACTCGGCCAGCTCAACATTTTCAAGGTAGTATAACATGCAGAAGTTAGGGCACATTTCAATTTTCTGGTATTCTAAACCGAGGGGTTTCATCATGGACTTGGCAGCATAGAAGTTCTCTTTCAGCCTGTTCCCTTCAAGTAAAATGCTTCTCGCCCATTCGATAATCTTGTCATAACCGACCTCACTCAACCCGTGATTTGACTTGATGGTGAACACCTGTGCTACGACCGATAATTTAGTGTGGTTCGTGCAGCCATCCCATAATGGTTCGTCAGAATCTTTCAACAGATGAAAAAACCTTGTTGCATCTACATTAGGTTCTTTTTCTACGATTGGACATTCACTGACATTACCTTCACTCATTCTCATTGCATCCATAACCATATTCCTGTAAGGATTACTATTCTCATTTTCATCTTCATGCATGTTGCTAGCACTAGAAGTTGACCCAACCACCCTTTCTACCATGCTCTCATTAGGAACAAATAGTTCTCCGTGTACATACCAACACAGGTAATCCTTCATGAACTCTTTGGTTAGAAGATGCATCGTTACAACATCTTGATGCAGAAACTTTAAATTTTTACACTTCTTGCATGGACACCTAATACCGCCATCAGTAAAATTCCTCGGGATAGATGTTGCAAAATTAATAAAACCCTGAACCCCGTTACAATAATCCATCCTTCACAATTCTTGGGGGTGAGTCCCGATACATCCATGAATGATCATTCATGACTTCTATTGAACCTCTATAAAACATAACAAAAATATTGGTTTTCTCCTACAATATCCAACAAACTAAAAAAACACTTATGTTAAATATTCATTATCAATTATCAACTATCAACGTTCATACATATAAATTTATACATATATAAATTTACGGAAATCACAACTTCGCAATAGAATTGATAACAATTAAAACAGACCCGTTAAACAAGTTATTATTTATTTCATCACAACACATCTAATTCGGTGTAATTCAAGCAAAATTTCAACAATTTACAAACAAATATAATTTGACAAAATCTAAAAAAAACTATAACAACAACAAAATTATACATTCATACTACAAGTTTCTTTGACAAATAACAATCAAACAAGTACATACGTTAACAAAATACATATACTAAAAAACAAATTCACATTTAAATGTTAAAACTAAAAAAGATAGATTTACTTACAAAAAATAATAAAATCCACAAGAACGGATGTTGTGATCACGTACAAAAGTATAAAAAACTTGAGTGCTTGTGTTGAGAAGAGGGGAGAGTTGGGATGGGTGGTTGGCTGTAGTTTGGGAGGGGAGAGGTGAGATGGGAAAGAAGAAGGGGAAGAAGAAGGAGAAACAGAGGAAGAGAGTGTCGGCAGAGTGGGTATATAATGCCTTTTACCGATGGAATCACTGACGGAACGTTTCCGTCGGTATACCCGTCGATGATTCCGCTTGTGAAAGTGCCACGTCACTGTACGACTATCCCGGTTTGAATCCCTCAGTAATTCCGTCGGTAAAATCATCTGAAAAAAATCCACGTCATCACATGGTTACAACTTTCCAAAAAAACTGTATCGGCCGTCGGTATATACCGACAGAGTTTGAGACGGAATTATGTCCGTCGGTAATATTTACCGATGAAAAAATTCCGTCGGTAATTTCTTTGGTTTTTGTCGATTTTCTAGTAGTGAGCTACCATGAGATCCAGCCACCATTAACAAATAAGCTATAACAACCCGTCATTTCCAAACCAATCTCTACCTAAAACACCAACAAGGTCGAAACCCAGTACCTGCAACTACACCAACCCTACAACCATCGAACCACACCGCCGCCCACACAACCAACACCAACCCAACAACCATACTCCCTCGTGACAACAACTGCCATCATAAGTGAAAGAGATGTAACAACGATGGATTATAACAAAAAGAGACAATCCCTTGCCCATGAACTCCATTAACATCGACGAAGCTATCTTTTCTCACGAAGTAGGTGACATTAATAATATTTTTTTTTGAATTGATATCGTGGTTAAAATAATCTTGATAAAAATATTTTATTTGCATCTTGTCCAATATTTTCTTTGTTAGTTTTTAATAATTTGTTAATGTTTGGAAGATAATTTTGAAATCAATTTTGATTTCCCAATTTTTTCTATCCTCATATATTTAATATTTAGAATTGTGACTTAAACGCGAGACGCTTTTTGGTATTAAACGAATTGATTCCCTTCCACAAAAACAACAACAAAAATATCTTTTTTAAGAATAAAATTTTATTTTAATTTGTATATAGCAGAGTCTCTCAAAAATAGATTATATCTACATATTTTAGTATACTAAAACAAATCATCAAAAATAGTCTTTTTGTTTTGTACATGCATTTTTTGATTTAGTAACTAGTTTATTAAAACTATGAGAACTTGGTCTACATTTTAAAAATACCAAAAAAATTATTTTGTTTGTCATAATATTAAGGATTATAAACTTATACGCAAGATATATTCCCGATATTGAATAAAAAGACATATCCTTTTATTTGTATGTTTTGACTTTAGAATTACTAGGTTTTAAAGGATAAGATAAAGATCTTCTTATCGAATAAGATTTTTTTTAAACCATATACATACCAACAACTAGATAGCACAACAATACCATAGTTTATATTCGACAAACAAATAATGCAGCTTACCTTAGGTAAGGTGTACTAAAGGTGATACGTCCTCTCTATACACAACCAGTCCCCTTATCCAGACTCTAAGACCAAATATGGTTTCTTATCTTTTCCTCCCATACCATTCTCGACCATCTCGACCCTGAAGGATGGTCATCGCGACGCCGCACATGTGTGACAGAATTGTGATTCCACTAGGAACTTCTCGTGGACTGAGCTTTGTTTTTTATGTGATTGTTATCTTTTATTGTTTGGTTTGTGTGTTTAGTTTTAACTGAATTTCTTTTTATTATTTGTATTTACGCTTTAATTTTTGTATATATTGTTCATGCATTATATAATATTGCCTTATACAACACATGTCTTAATTTTTTCAAGCACACACAAAGTTCTAGGTTAGGTGGGGGATTAACGATATGCCTTATAACTATCGGTCCGGGTTCAAATGCGTGAAACACCCATTTGCTTGTAGTAGCTGTTCCTTTTCAATGTCAAGCTTGGTTATCTTGGAGTCAATCTACACCTCAAAACTATCGATGTAATCTTAACATTCATGACACTCTTGCTAAGATCTGCTCATCTTTTTTTCCATTTTAAAGCATTGACCTTTTAGATCCATCAACTATTCCTTTTGAATTTCCACTCAGTTTGTACCATAATGAGCTGTTCTTTTGCATATTCAGCCTATTCTTATAATCTTTTATGTCAGATTCAGCAACTTTCCTGATGCTTTTTTTTTTCTTCTGACTATTCTATATATTGGGCTTGAATCCTTTTTCTTTCTTCTATATCTATTCCAGCTAGCCAGTTTTTTTGTTGTTGTCTAATTTGTTTATAAGGTTGTCATTCTCTTTATACTAAGAGTATCATTTTCTTATCAGAAATCATCTTGCTCTTAACTGACTTTTTGACTTGGACCCCTTCTTTTTCTATCTGCACATATTTGTTGACCAGCTTATCATATTTGGTTGTTCGAGTTTTTAACTCAATTTGGATCCTTTTGGTTACCTCTTCGGCAACCTCAACTCTTTTCTACCAATCTATTGTCATCTCAAGATCCTTTGCTAAAGTTGCCAATTGCACATCCTTCTTTTCTACCAATCTATTGCCATCTCATGATCCTTTGCTAAAGTTGCCAATTGCACATCCTTTCCTTTTAGCTGCTGATTCAAGAAGTTTCTCATCTTATCTTTTTTTTTTTTCCAGTTGTTTCTCCAAAAGTTGTACCTGCCCTTTGCTATGACAGAGGTCGATTTTGCACTTTTCTAACTGCTTTCTTAACTCTTGTTATCTGCTCATTTTCTTTTGGGCTGCTTCAGTTCTAATTCTGAATTTCTAAGTTTTAAGAGTTCAATCATTTCGGAAAGCTCTTTATTTTTTCAAATCATGTAATTTTAACTAAATAAGGATTCAACACCCTATTTCCTCATCCTTCTTCACTAATAAAAGCCTTTTCCAATCTTGTTTAATAAGTTCTATCTCATGTGGGGATGACTGTTTCTGAATAGACTAGTGAAATCTGTTAATCCCAAAGTTCTCGGTACATACTACATTCCACTTACTGTCTCGATACAAGTGTAAGTGCATAACTAATATATCCAATAACACCAACCAAAGGAACTCATATCTTGCTACCACAACTCATTATGCAAACCATGTCGTTCATCCATGATGTTTTCCACCTGAAGTTGCTTTGTGGCAAAGCAACGTATTTCTCTACCCACGTTTTCTTGTCCAAATTCTTCCAAGTCTCATCTAATATAATTTTTAGTGGTTGAAGATCAAACCATAAAAAAATATTGAAAATATCTCTTAGTGTTTCAATATGACTAACAATCTATAGATGCAATAATGAAGCATCAAATCTCAAGGCTCCTTTCCCATGCATCTTACAATAGTTGAGTGATAGCATTGTTTCGACCAAGATTACAGCATAAAGGTTGATTTGAGTTGCTCATACGTCACGAATGCATTTGCAACTTCTAAACTGATGACTCCAATTTCAGATGGGAACAAAACTAAACCAAATATGGCAAAGGCTACTAGCATGTATCATTCCTTTCATAGTTTTCCTTCCTCGAACATTCTTTTTCATCTTGGCTTCGATAACTTTCCACTTGAATCTTTCATCAACTACCCTATACTGGCTGATTTTCCCAAGTATAACAATCTGACTACCTCAGAAGCTGTATTTTTTAATCTCTGTCTAAAGTAGATCTTATGGTTATTTGAAAAGTCCAAGATCCTATCATACTCCATTAATGTAGGTGTTATATCAATGTTCCCGAAAGTAAAACACCTATAATACTCCATTAATGTAGGTGTTAACTCGTGCAAAATCAGTAAAATCGGTAAAATCCGTAAAATCAGTAAACTCGGTCTGATCTTACGAGTTTACTAAATTTGTGATATAAACCAAGTCAGGTCCAAATTTGACCTTAAAATATTTGCTAACTAGTTTTGCGAGATTGAACATATCTTTCAAACCATATATTGAATAAAGTTGGAATTTTACAGGAAAATATTAGATACATGAAAATATATTGTGGTAAATTTTTAGGTCAAATGGAGTTAGATAACATAATATTTCAGAGAGTCAAAGTTAGTAAACTAATATTGTTAAACAAGACCTTCGTGTACTGTTTGAGACATATCTAGAGCTACCGGTGAAATTTTGCTTCGATTAAAGTTGGATAGAAACTAGACATCTAAAACTTTCCAACTATGTATCGTATGCTCAATAATTCATCCAAACAAGAGAGAACGACATGTTTGAAATCAGGACTCAAATCTGCCAAGAATATGCAAAAATTGAAGATTCGGGCTACATTGAAGAATTTTAATATGAAGACTTTATTTATTTATTTATTTATTTTTAAATAATTATTTTTAATTTGAATTTTTTCTAGCGCATTAGACATTGTTTAGGAGTTTATTTCATTATTGAATTTATGTTAGTTAATTACTAATTTAAACTCACAACCCAAAAGGGGTCAATCAAGACTTATTGTGATGGGAACAACTAGGTTGTCACTAGGTTTATGTGTGCTTCCTAATTCCTATCTTTCAGTGATTCCTCTATATTGAGAAATTTTGTTCTGAGACTTTTTATTTCTCCATGTCATTAATTTATTGATTCATACTATCTATCTCTCTCATTTGATTTAGATCACTCATTGATTATAATATTGTTGACTTATTTTATCAAATTTAAAGTTATTTAGTTTCTTGACTACAATTATCAATATATAATTAGTTAAAAAAATTATTTACGATTTTACGATCCGAGTTTATATTGTTTTTTTCGTGTTAAAAGGGATAATAAGGCTTTAGCTTCTAGTAATGGCGTTCTAATCACTAACAACACTCTATTCTATGACAAGATAAGACAGATGACAAGGCAAGTTGAGCAAGTAACTCATCAAGCCGAGACACTGCAACAACAAGCTACCCAAGTTGGGAACGATGCTATGAAGTACCTTAAGTAGTGATGTCTTTAATAAATATAGCTAACAAAGGCGATGCCTTCTATAAGTAGTGATGTGTAGGTTCTTTTATGGTTGTCTAAAGTTTGGTTTATGAAAATATATGAACCTTTTTATTATATGTAATGAAAGAGCCACGACTCACTTTATCTAATATGTTCAGAATTCAACTATGATAAGAACATGGTAAAGTATTTCTTTATAGAAATCAACCAGATTGAAAAGTCTTACTCAGGATAAAAAAGATGGAAGTCATGAATCAATTCGTTTTCTCTCATAACCATGCAAACATTTTTTAACATATGTGCATATATATGAATTGAAATATAGGTTACCTTATTAAACAAATTTATCAGATAAGATAAAAAAAAAAAGCCAATAGAGAATAAAGAGCGTGCCCATTTAGAAAGTGAGCATTAAAGGGAAATAAAGAGCCTCAAAGGTGACATAGCAAGGCTTACTAGACTACCTGAGCAAGCATTGTGGACAAGGTCAATGGAAGCTCCGGTTACTCAAACTGTAGTAACCCCTCATCTAGCAGCTACTACTCCCTCTCAAAATCTAGGCCCCATTGAGACATCTTTAGAAAACTAGTTCACGGGTTTTCTTAATATCCCACTTGTTCGCCCCATAAGACTACCTTTTATGGTAAATGTCATTGGTGAAGAAACTCTAAAGGAAAGTCCTACTGATAGGGCTTATAACAGATGGGTAGGATTGGAAGAGAGGATGAAAGTGAGGAAGGATCCAATCTGTAAGACCCTATAAAAGTAGCCACTATAAAAGTAGCCAAAATGTGCTTGGTATCAAATGTCATGGTTTCAAAAGACTTTCAATACCTAAATTCATCAAATACACTGGAACATAATGCCCACTGACTCACCTAAAGCCTTATTGCAATAAAATGGCTCAAGTAGTCATTGATAAAAAACTACTCATCCACTTCTTCTATGATAGCCTCAGTGATGCGACACTAGCTTGGTATATGAGGCTTAATAATACTAAAACTCAAGGGTTTAAAGACTTGGTAGGAGCATTCGTGAAACAATACAAATTCAATATGGATATAGCTTCAGACAAGTCAAGTCTTTGATGATGAAAAAAGGAAATAAAGAAATGGTTCGTGAGTATGCCCAAAGGTGGAGAGAGAATGTCACTCAAGTCAAGCCACCGCTATTGGAAACAAATGACCAATTTTTTTTAAATACGTTCAAAGCACCTTTCTTTGACCATCCAGTAAGTGCTCCTACCCAACATTTCACATATATCGTATTTGTGGTTGAAAGAATCGAACAGGCCATTAGAGCTAGAGAAATAACAAATCCAAATGAAAATAAATGATTCATTGGGAGAAAAAAAGAGATGGAGGTAAAGCACCTTGAGAAAGCAAGTTATTATAATTCCAATTAGAAGCCCTCTTCAATGTCCAACATAAGTTTTTCCACACCTTTCTTTAAAAATCAACCCAATACCCTCAAAGAACCAATAAAAATACCCCAACTGAAAGAACATACCACCCCTAAAATGAATTCCAGAAAAATGATGAACAACTTCCTCCACTCCTCATATCCCTAAAAAAGATGTACCAACATCTCCTAAACATCGGCCAAGTAGCACACATCCCCACTTTAGCCATGCAACCATCATTTCCCTACTTGTACAAACCTGAGTCAAAATGTGAATATCATGTTGATGCCCAAAGACATAGCATTAAGATATGCCTCACTTTTAAAAGAAAGGTTCTTAAACTTATAAAAGTTGGATGGATTACCTTTAATGATACACCTAATATGAATTCAAATACCTTTCCTAACTATGCCTCCAGAAATGGAAGTGTAAAATACCATAGAGATAGGAAAGAAATGAGCGAAAGCTATAAAGATAATCATGAATGAGTTATACCAGGTGCTAAATTTAGCTCTCAAAACACCATCACAAGAATAAACAGCAAATAACAATGGTGATTTCTGCCTATATCACTAATATAATGGGCATGACATTGATTATTGAAAAATTTCATAATGAGGTGAAACATTTGATGGCATGAGGATTGTTGAGAATTGATGATCTCGAAGAGAAGATGGAAGTAATAATGGTGGCTAAGCAAGTATGTATATATTAAACAACGGAGAAGGGGCCACCAAGATTGGTTTTGACCAAGCAAATCATGAATAAAAGTGGAAATTATAATGTTTTGCCTTATAACTATGACCAATCCCATCTTACCATGACTTTTGTACCTGCTTTCCATGTTGAAATTGGATATTTGACTAGAAGCAGGAGGTTCTTTACTCCTGAAGAACTGGAAAACCAGAGGAAAGTCAAAGGGAAATATGTGGTAGATCTAATTAGGACTTATGAGGTCAATAAACTAGTGGGCAAGGAGTATAATATAGTAGATTAGCTGAAAAAGACACCGAACTGCACTTCAGAAAGTCCTCAATGAAGCTTATGTTCCCTAAGACATAATGCAAGACTCCATGAAGCATTTAATAGGGATAATACAATTAACCAACTACTTATATTTCACCAAAGATGAACTTGATCCTAAGAGAAAGAGGCATAATAAGCCATTGTATATCACGATGATATGTAAAAATTGTGTTGTCATCAAGGTGTTCACAGATAATGGGTGAGTTTTGAATGTGTTGCCAAAACATGTAATGGACTAAATGCCCATTGATGGTTTTCACATGAAGCCCAACACCATGACTGTAAGAGCTTATGATGAAACACCAAAGCACATCACTGGCAGCATTGAAATTGATTTGGTTATCAAACCACAATTGTTCTTGGTAACCTTGCAAGTCATGGATATCTACCCTTCTTACAACATGTTACTAGGAAAGCCTTGGATACATGCAATCGATGCAGTGGCATCCTCCCTACACTAGAGGATCAAGTTTATCATCAACAATAAACTAGTTGTTGCACCCTCGCGAGCGGAGCACGGCGTCGCAGCGAGCCTCAATTGATTTCAGATTTTTTTTGTTTTGTGAATAATGGAGTCGCCACCTAGTATTATGGTCACTAGGAACCCTGACTGGTCTTTCAGAGCTTCTAAAGCAAGGGACTGGTTGCGTAAAGGGAACGTATTAGCACCCCTAGTACGCCCTACTTAAGGTAAGCTGCTTGATGTTTGGTTTGCCTTATAATTGCTATGGTGTTGGTGTTTTCCTAGGATACATTTTGCTATGATGAACAAACTTGGACTGAAAGTCTAAAAAGAAAGAACCCTTGGTCAATGTGGATCACACCCTTAGATATGTCTACAAAGTACCAAGGAGAACCAATACAGATCTCTTGAAATCTGTGTTTGATTCAGACTAAATTTATTAAGATAGAAATCCAAGGAGATTCCATGTGCTTTAAAAACTCATTTTTCCCTTAGTATTTCAAGAGTTTGCGACTCGTAAATCGCAAGGAGGAGGGACAAAAATTTAGAAATCTAAGGAAATTCAAGGCGCTTTAAAAGCCTATTTTTGCCTTAGTGTTCCATACTCTCGTAAACCGTGGAGTCAGAAATTGAAATGTCCTCAATTATAATTAAGGCTTCTTTCAAGGATGTGCAATGACTTATTATTCCTAGAAAATTATTTTGGATATTTACCACTTATAGTTTCTTTATCCAAATATTAACATTGAATAATAACAAGTTATTCCCAATAATATTTTGGATATTCATCCCTTTAGGATTTCTTTATCCAAACATTAATGGTGAATAATAACAAGTTATTCCCAATAATATTTTGGATATTCATCCATTTGAGATTTCTTTATCCAAACATTAACGGTGAATAATAGATGAATTCCCCCAAAATAAAATTTTTGTATTTTTTGGAATATTAGCCAATACCCTTTGGAGTTTTACAAACATGTTGTAAAATCTAGAAATGCAAGAAAACAATTTTTTGTTGTGTTTAAGAAATCCATGCGAAAACATATTTTCAAAACTTCAAATATTTTTTTTTATATAAAAAAGGAAATTCAGAATATGTTAGGGTATTGGCCGTATGCAACACACAAGAAAACATTTTTTTTGTTTTTCAGACATATATATATATATGCAACATTTAGTGGAAAAACCGGGTATTTTAATACCAGATTTGTATTTCCACAATATAAAAAATAGCAAACCATAAACTAAATACACGAGAAAACCAACGATGTTACTCGTTTTTTTAGGGCTGGGTCCAGCTCGGCCCATGTGGCTGGGCTGAACCCAACAGGACTATCCGGGTCACTGGTCCAAATCAGTGACCCGGTTGGGCACTGTTGCAGGTTGCATGCGTGAATTACTCACGCATGCACTGCACAGTGCGAAGGTAATTAATTTACCTTCGCACAGTGCCAAATCTATTAAGTGCAAATGCAGAACTGAGAAAGGAGAGAAACGACTTACGTACCTGGTCTGCTAGCGGTCTGTTTTTTTAGCTCTCCACTGTCTGTGCGTGTTCATCCGGTCTTCTTCTTGTGTCCTCGCCTTCTCCCTGCCTTTGGGCTCCCCTGGTGCTGGTGCTTGCTGAAGATGGGGGTCGGGGAGGATATCCTGCTGTCATGTTACTGCTGCTGTTTGCCGCTTTGAAAGGAAGGATCCGGCTACTGTGCTGCTCTTGCTTATTGCTGCTCACCGTGTTGTCACCTCATTCACGGCGGCAACAGGAGATCATGATGGGGAGAGAAAGTTGCTTTGATGAGTTGGTCACAACGCTGTTGCTGCAGGTTACAGTGCAGAGGCTGAAGTTGCTGAAGCTTGCAACGCTGTCATGTTAATTTTTGGTGTTGCTGTTGCAGCGTTGTTGCTGAGGAAATAGCCAGTGAGGGGAAAGAGTGCGGGAGATGAGGAATTGCAGTGAGCGGGGCTGTTTGGGTGAAAGAGGGAAGATCAGTTGGTTAAGAAGGAAAATGGTGGGTTGTTGATGAGAGGGAGAGGGGACAGTGTCTGGCCAGAGAGAGATCCCTGGTTTCTTCAAAGGGAGGGGCTGCTTTGTTTTTTTATTTTAAAAGATGAGTAGGGGGCTACGGCTTCTTGCTGGAGAGGATAGGATTAGGGTTTTTTTTTTTTTTGTGTTTCCCTTCATTTGTTTTTGTCTCTCTGCCCCCTTGTGAATTTTTCTCTCCTCGTGCATATGGTTGCGGTTGGAGGTTCACTTATATAGAAAATCTCTATATGTTATTTAAGGAAATATTGCAATAATTATTGCAGAGATTGTTTTCTATAACCAACACCAACAAATCCTATGTATATGGTATTTTATATTGCAGTGATTATTTTCCATAACCAGCACGAATCAAATTATATATCTATGGTATTTTATATTGCAGTAATTATATATGATTCAGTAATTATCTCATTGACATATTGCTTCCTTAATATTAGCTCTGATGCTCTATGTTATCGCCACATGTAAACCCTTATTTTTTATTTTATTTTTATTTTTTTGAAAATTTATTAAAACATGGGTCAAAAATTGGGTAGTGTTTTCACTGTGATTTCTAAAGAAGTTATGTCAATTATGAAAAATATGATGGTTTTGTATATTGAGGCTAAAAATAATACAGATGGTGACCTACATGCCTGTAAAGTTGTAAATGTTGAGTAAGTCCTTGAAAACATTATACGAAATACTCCATAGCTTTCTGAAGCTGCAATCATAGCCGCCAAATGTTTCTTGAAGCATGAGCTTCTTTTTTACTATGACCTGATCACTGGTATGCCCGAGAGGATAAACATAAGAAAGTTGAGAGTAACTAATCAAAGATTTAGGTTGGGTTTCATGCCTTCGAAGAAGGACTATATAAGGTCAGCAAGAATTCAAAAAAAAAATAAGAAGAAAAATGGCCTAGATTATAGGGAAGGAGCCCGATGAGGAAGATTTGAAGATCCCAAATAAAACCTTCCCAATAACCCATATGCGTGATGAGAGTAGGACAAGGATTGAAAGACTTGGAGGAAACTTGTACCAGTGTTATAATCAGTTGTTAGAAGAGGTTGAAAAAGTTAAAGAGAGTCCCCTCGAGCTTTTCCTACCTTAGCTAACGATCGATACACTTAAAGACACTTATTTAAAAAATTTCACGAGGAACCTTGTTGAAGGAGAATAACTGGATAATTTGGAGGCTCAAGACATCCCAGTTGTCCTTCAAAAGTAATTCATCCAAGGGTGCTTACGATTGATATGTTTAGTTTTTATATGCTTTTCATAAGTTTTTTTCTTTTTAAGTTCCCTTTTCTTTATATGTCTTTACCTAACTAATAATCGTGGCTCAAGATATCAATTTGAGGGTTTTTGCGTTTAAGGCACTCTTTAAGTTTTAATGAGATGTATTTTTTCTTCCACCTTTTGCCTTTGCTTATTGAATTTCATTTGCTTATATGAAATGCTTTCCGCTTGTAGACAATCTAAAAGTAGAACATCACTAAACATGCAAACCATTGCATTAAGAATAATTGGTCAAATCTTGATAAAAACACAATTGTTATGAATGAGAAAGAGATTGAAGAAGAATACATAATCTGGGAATGCCTTAAAACATATTTAAGAAAAATTAGAAATGATGGATGTAGGCTCTAAGCACGAGAAAAAGGAATTAAAGAGTGAAGTATATATTGTTGCCGAAGAGAGAGATGGCATAATATCTCTATAAAAAGAATTCTTTGATGTATTTGTTTAGACATATGTTGATATGCCTGGGTTGGATACCAATATTGTGATACACAGGCTGCCTCTGATAAACTGGTGCAAATCAGTAAAGCATAAACTAAGAAGAATAAGACTAGATATTCTTATCAAAGTGAAAGAAGAAGTGAAGAAGCAATGAGACACAAATTTTCTAAAAGTGATCAAATACCCTTAATGGGTTTTAAACATAGTGGTAGTGCCTAAGAAAGATAATAAAATCCAGGTATGTATGGATTTTAGGGACTTGAATAAAGCTAGCATGAAAAACGATTTTCCACTCCCTCACTTTGACATGCTTGTAGACAGTGCTGCAAAGAAATCTACTTACTCCTTCATGGATGGTTTCTCAGGTCACAATCAAATTAAAATATCCATAGAAGACAAGGAAATGACCACTTTTGTTACCCTATAGGGGACTTTCTATTACAAGGTAATGTCATTTGGTTTGAAAAATATTGAAGCCATATATCAGTGAGCAATGGTGATCCTTTTTCATGATATGACACGTAAAGATATTAAAGTATGCGTCGATGATATGATCGTCAAAATCCAAATGGAAGAAAGTTATATGGAAACCTTGAGAAAGTTATTTGAGAGATTAGGGATGTATGAGCTAAAGTAGAATTTAGCAAAATACAAGTTTAAGGTTAAATCTGGGAAATTATTGGGATTTGTGTTAAGTAAAAGAGGAATCAAGGTAGACCCAGACAAAGTCAAGGCCATCTAACAAATGCCAGTGCCTTAGTCTGAGAGATAAGTAAAGGGGTTTTTAGGGAGTCTGAACTACATAGCTCGTTTCATCTCCCATCTAACTACTACATATGAACCAATCATCAGGTTGTTGAGAAAGAATAACCCCGAGATTTGGAATGAAGATTGTCAATAAGCTTTTGATAAGATTAAGCAATACTTTATGAATCCACCTTTGCTAGTACACAAATCCCTGAAAAACCCTTGATACTATACATGATGGTTAACGAAGCAACTATGGGTGTCATGTTAGTGCAGCACAACACGATGGGGAGAAAAGAGCAAGTCATTTACTATATTAGCAAGAAGTTCATAGACTGTGAAGCACATTATAGTATGATTGAGAAGTTATGTTACGGATTAACATGAGGTGCTAAGAGATTATGCCAGTATATGTTGTATTACACCACATAGCTCATCTCCAAAATAGATCCCTTGAAGTATATATTTGAGAAACCATATTTGTCAAGTTGGATTGCAAGATGACAAGTTTTATTGTATGAATATGACATACTCTACATGACTAGAAAGGCTATAAAAGGAAGTGTCATCGCTAATCATTTAGCTGATAACGCCATTGAGGAGTATGAACCTTTGAGCTTTGACTTTCCAGATAAAGATGTCTTGGTAATTGAGAATGAAGAGGGGAATGATTGGTGGATGACATGCTCAAAAGATTGATGTCTTATCCCAAGTATAGGAGTGTCGAAGTATTAAATAACTCGACAAGACCGGGGTCGAACCATGGGGAGGTGAACTATATAAAATTATAGATAATAAATGAAAAGGAGTTGAAGAAAACTTTTGAGATGTGATATTGATGTAAGGATAAAACAAGGATAAAACAATTGTCAAGGTTAGAGGATTCACTAATGGTATTTCAAATAAGTATAGTATAAACTCTTTTTTATTACTCAACTGAAAACTACACACAAAGAAGGTTCCAATCGGATTATAAATTATTAACATGATTATATTAATTATCTTATTTGAGTATTGACAATACTTGTAAATGTGGTCAGGTATTCCTGGTGATAACTTATGTTAATAACAAATCAAGTTCCTTTCATAGCACAGTGTCGGTTATACCATACAGTAGGCTATGAAAGTGCCAAGTATTTGTTGTAGCAAGGGTTGTATAATACAAATCTAGATTAATCATTTAACAAGCAGGGTATTAAGAGTGAGTAAGATAACAAATACAAAACATGTTAGTATCAAACATTAAAGTCCATGTTGAGTTTATACTATATTTATTCTTACACCATTAGTGTACCCTTTTCACCTTAACAAAATAAATTTAGCTAAATATAATGAAGGAGAGAAACATAAATAAATAATATAAAAACATAATAATGATATACATTAACTAAGTGAAGTAAAGGAAATGAAAAGCATAAACAAGAGATTAATATAACATGAAATAAAACTTGAATATTACAAAATACAAAGAAAAAGAGTAAGAGCAAGATCTTGATCTGAACACCAAGATGTCTAAATGTATGGAAAATGCCTCTTTTTATAGGCTAAAATTCAGAACTATTGATTTGATGACTAATTATTGAGTGGGTGGTCACCTCTTGACTTGGTGATAACCATTATCTTCTTGTCTGAACAAAACGTCATTGCTAACATCAGAATTTGAACAGATAGTCTTCATGAAAGTTCTGGGCATTTGTCTCATCTTTCCATTAAAACAAGAATGAGCTCATTTGGACTTCTAGAACTTGATATATGGGCTAAACACTAAACAGTGTCTGGGCTGCAGGACAAATTCCAACTTCTCTTTAGTTGCTACAATTTGAACTTGAAAACGGTCATTTTGAATTATGGACTCTCATGAAAGTTTTAGGCCTATGTCTTAGCTTTCCATCCATATAAACCAAACCTAAATCCATGTTCTACAGCTCCAGTTATGATCCAATAACCGAATGATGTTCTAGTTTGAATTGAACCAGCATCTCCTCTTTAAGCTTAGCCCTCTCCTTGTCTTCTCAATTTCAATAATTAAACACATCAATCAATCCTTTAAATTGTGAGATACACCTGCATTCAAAATGAGCATTTACCATAAACTAAAGATATCTTATATTATCAGACTTGTTATTATAAAACATGCTTAAGTTAGGGAATTTAATGATACTTTAAGTGCAATATGATGATATAAAACCTTAATAAAAATGCACTTTTAAGTACTAATCAGTGGACAATGTACTTTTATAGCTGTGAACATATTTGGTAATGGAGCAGGAGCTATCATAATTTCTCTAGATGATAGATAGTACCCCATTTCAATCAAACTGTGATTTAGCTGCATTAACAATATAGTTGAGTATGAAGCATGCACTCATGGCCTGAAAGCAACTATAGAATTGAAAATAAAAAAGTTAAATGTATATGGAGAGTTAATGTTGATAATCTACCAAGTAAAATAAGAATGGCAAACCAAAGATAAAAAGTTGAGGTCATATCAAGAATACCTTTCCAAACTAGTAGAGGACTTTGATGAGATAAAATTTGCATATTTAGGAAGAAAAAAACGAATTTGCAATGCGGGGATTAGATGTTATTGGTTCCATTAATCCAAAAGCTAGAAATTGACATAGATTCATCTTAATAGCAATTGATTACTTTACTAAATGGATTGAAGCATGTTCATACGCGCATGTGACTCAGAAGGTTGTCAAAACGTTTATTGAGAAGGAGTTAATTTGTCAATATGGGCTACCTGAAAGAATAGTCATAAACAATGCTTAGAATTTCAATGGCAAAACAATCATCGAATTGTGTTAAATAGAAGATTAAAGATTTGAATTCATCCCCGAATAGGCCGAAGATGAATTCAGTTGTAGAGGCTGCCAACAAAAACATAAATGAGATTATTCAGAAGATGGTAATCACTTATAAAGATTGGCATGATTGGCTTCCTCATGCTCTCAAGACATACAAAATAGCAGTGAGAACATCGACTGGTGTTACACCCTATTCGATGGTATATGGAATTGAGACAATTATTCCTTTGAAAGTAGAAATCCTATCATTGGGAGTATTGATGGAGCCTGATCAGGAAGAAGATGATTGGACAATAATAAGATATGATCAGTTAAACATGATTAGTCAAAAGAGACTAGCAGCAATTTGCCATCACCAGTTATACCAAAAAAGAATGGCTAAAACACATGACAAGAAAGTTTGGCCAAGAATATTTAGAGAAGGTGATTTGGTGTTAAGAAAGGTTATCTCATTGCCTAACAAAGATCATAGCAAGTGGCCACCAAACTATGAAGGCCCCTACATGGTAAAGAAAGCATTCTAAGAAGGAGCATTAATCCTAATCAGCATGGATGAAGAAGATGTAATTAGACCTGTGAATTCAGATTATGTAAAGAAATACTTCGTGTAACTTGTTCTCATTAATAAAACAAAATTTGGCCAATAATTTTCTTTGTATATACCCTTTTTTTTCTCTTAAATAAACAACTTGCATGATCTCATTGACTCACAATGTCTTTTGAGAAATCCCCTTTCTTAAATGTTCTTAAGACTTTTAACCAATTTTGGCTTTTAAAAAAAGTAATATGATGTTTGTTTAAATGATATCTTGACATTTTGTTCATCAAAGCAATTCTCACCTCGAGGTGATGATAATTTTTTTATATCATATATCTTGAGTTGAGTTTTAGCTGTATGTATAATTACAGGCAGTAAGATTCAACTATTGTCATTTTGAAATCTTATTTCAGACCATTACACTGGATAAGGATAGATTTATCAGTTGTAATCGTTTATGTTCGAAAACAAGAAAGGTCATCTTTGTTTTCCTCGCATTTTAAAACATATCCCTTGTAGTCCCCATTGGAGCCTAAATAAATCTTTTTTCTTCGTAAAAACCCTGACTAGAATCATATCCCATGTTAGGGGGCTTATGAAGTTTCTAAAAGCCAAAGGTTAATACTTGACTAGGAACACACCTCACACTAGGGGGGCATATAAAACTCTAAAGATCAACGTCGGTCCTAACTAGGATCACACCTCCACGTAGGGGGCAAGCAAGATTTTCAGGTTAAAACCAAAAAGAAGTCATAAGAAAGCCAAAGAGCCCGAGAAATTCAAAATGCTAGGTGCATGCCCAAATAAAAAGAAATAAAAGAGACCAAATCAAGGTTAAAACAAAATTAGGATACCCCACCGAAGCAATCAAAATGGGAAAAGAAAAGAAGCATGATGAAAAACACGATGAGTTGAGAGTAGTGATTCTAAGTCTACAAACCCTGAAATATTTTTTGAGCCTATGAATCATTTTCTTTCATAACCAAAACTATAACCTATACTACGTGCCTTTATAAGTCATTTCTGATCAAGATTATAAACAATTTGGATTGGTAAATTACATCTTCAAAGATTTCATCATAATTATAGCACAATGAACAAAATTATCTGTCATTATCCATAAAGATAAAATGAGCATGCAAGAAACTTTTTCCCATATTTTTGTTCTGGTCATCTCACTACATACCTTTAAATACCTTTTATTTTCCTTTTCCCAAAGGCATGGTGAGTTGCTTAAATTAAAAGATGTTCTTTAAAGCATACATCAAAATCACTAAAGTTTTCAAACTCAGAAAAAGTTAAAAGTCTAACAACCATTACGGATAAGGATTTTCTTCCCCAACAATCAACAAGATAAAGGAATGCTTTCAAAAAGTATAATTTACTTAAGCCATAAAAAATAAGCACATTTGAGAGAATACAACAAAGAAGTAAAGTTTTTCCCACAACAATAAAAAAGGCAGGAGGTAAAATCCTGTTTCAAACTCTTCCCGACAACGTTTTTTAGCAATGGAATGATTTTCCTCAAAGTTGTGGATTCAAAAGCTCTAAAATTCACTAAAGACATGGTGAGACTTACATGCCAGCTTAAATAGGTTAGAAGTTAAATAATAATAAAAATTCAAGAAGTTGATAAAAATGAGGGGCATATATTTCTAACCAAGGACATATGCATATCATCTCATTGCATAACTGGGTAAGATTTTCACTCGATCATTAAAAATCCAACTTCCAACTTTGCCATCAGGAGACTCCAAGAAGTTCAGTCACGAGCAAGTCACTTGAACACAGACCAATAATGAAAAATCCTAGATATTTTTTTTTTATCAAGATACAACTCCACAATCAAGAAGTCCAACTTTTGTTGTCAGAAAAAGACAAGCATCAACCCTGGCTGTAAGAAAGCACTAAGAATTTTTTTCACCATAAGTAGGTTACCCAAACACAAGCCACGAGCAAGTCACCCAGTCAGAGACTATGGGTAGGTTACCCAGTCACGAACCACGAGCTGGTCGCCCAAACAAAGACTATTTATGAGAGATACTAGATATTTTTCACGTCATAGGCAGGCTACCTGAACACAAGCAACGAGCAGGTCACCCAATCAGAGACCACGAGCAAGTTACCCAATCATGAACAACAGGTTGGTTGCCCGAATAAAGACCATTTGTGAGAGATCCTCGATATTTTTCACACCATGGGCAAGCTACCCAAACATAAGCTACAGGCAGCTCACCTAATCAGAGACCATGAGCAGGTTACCTGATCACGAACCACAAGTTGGTCGCCCGAACAAAGACTATGAACAGGTTACCCGATCACGAACGATGAGCCGATCGCCTGAATAAAGACTATTTATAAGAGATCTTAGATATTTTTCACACCACGAGCATCTACTAGAATACAAGCCATGAGTAGGTTACCCAATTAAAGACCACGAGCAGGTTACCCGATCACGAACCACAAGCTGGTCGCCCGACCAAAGATCATTTGTGAAAGATCCTATATATTTTTCACACCACAAGTAAGATACCTGAATACGAGCCACAGGTAGGTCACCTAATTAGAGACCACCAGCAGGTTATCCGATCATGAACCATGGGTTAGTCACCTGAACAGAGACTATTTATGAGAGATCCTAAATATTTTTCACACCACGGGCAGGCTACTTTAACACAAGCCACAGGAGGTCACCTGATCAGACGCCATGGGCAAGTTACCATATCACGAACCACGGGTTGGTCACCAGAACATAGACCATTTATGATAAATCCTTGATGTTTTTCACACTACGTGTAGGCTACCCGAACATAAGTAACAGGCAGGTCACCTGAACAAAGACCACGAGCAGGTTACCTGATCACGAACAACAGAATGGTTGCCCGAACAAAGACCATTTGTAAAAAAATATTTCTTTTTTTCACAAACACGAGCACGTCACCTGAACACAGATCAATCTGTCTTTGAGATCGTCACATGGTAAAATGACCAGGTTGAGAAAAACTTTGTTTTCACACCTCGGGCAGGTCGCCCAGATTTGATCTCCTTTTGATTTTGTTATGGATTCTAAGGTGATTCCTTCTTCGAACCCAAAAAGTTCTTCTTTTCCTTACAAACTTACTTTCTAAAGCCTTTTAAAGAAAAGACTCCAAACTATAAGTATTGTAAAGAGGAGGGTAATTATCATAACTCAATTGTAGATTCCCAATTTGTTTTTTAAATATACACCTTTTATTTTTTTTTATTTTTTTTATTTAGAAAAAATTCAAAAAAATATTTTCAGGACACAAGGAGACAAGCCTTAAACCGCAGAAGATCATGATAAGTTGAAGAAAGACTTGATTTGAGATATAGTTTAAGTTTGAAATCTTATTTGAAAAACATTTTAAGAATTAATTAAGTTTAAGGACGTAATTATACTTTTAATGGGTTAAATTGACTTAATTAAAGAGTTAATTGAAGCAAAATTAAGTTTAAAAGTTAATTTTGCCAAGATTGGAAGAATTAATTGAGTTCAAGGATTGAATTAAACTTCTAACGGGCTTTAAGGATTTAATCAAGGACTTAATTGATGGAAATTTAAGTTTGCAGGCCTAATTCGGGTCAATTCACAAAGATTAGAAGAATAGGGACTTAATTGAGACTTTGAGGAACTAAATTGTTGCAATCAGGGGTTTAGTTGAAAGAAATTATAAGTTTAAAGGTTGTTGGAGGTTAAATCAAAGATTTTCATGACCAAGAGCCAACTGGAAAAAAAATACAGAACTCTAATGACTAAAATTGATCAAAGCAGGGGCCAATTTGAAAGAAATTGAAGTTCAACATTTATTAGGGATCAAATTGAACAAATTGAAAACTAAGGACCAATTTTTAAAAAGGTGTTCAAATCAGAGGAGGCATTTTGAAATTTACAGAGGCACGATCATATAGATTAATAAGTTCAAAGGCTAATTTAGGGCACAAGTGATGAATTGAAACAACAAGGACCAAATCAAAGATTGTCCAAATCCCAAATTAAGAAAACCTTAATTTGTAGGGTTTAGCCAAAACAACAACATTCAAGATACCGTGCATCTTTTTTTTTCAGTTTTGGCGGATCGAGCAGGCACTTTAAGGTGAATGAACATGGCAACTCTAACCACCTCCTAGGCTCCAACCACCACTGATAAATAGAGAAGTTTCCCCTCTTCACAGTGGTGTCCCCCTTGATTGATGTTTGTACCCCATCTGCCACGTGGAAGCCCTCAACTTTTTATCCTAAATAAGCTTTGACTGGTATAAAAATTTCAATAGTTTTTTGTCTCACTTTAAATCAATGGCAAAAGAGCTACAGGTCTCTAAATGGAATGTGGTTTGATTTTAGGCAAATAAAAATATCCCTTTTAGAATCAAAAGGGAGAGAAAGGGAGAAAAGAGGTGCCAAAGAAGGAAGGAAGAGATTCTTAATCATTTGAAGTTCGAATAGAAGTTAGGAATCCAGTTGGTAATCAGTAAGGAATCAAAAGGAAACCCATTGCTCCCATTTGTTTAGGTAAGTCTTCAACTCTTAATGAGGGGGTGGAGCTCAATGAGCACACCTTCTCCCCCTTTTTAATCCATGTCATAGTTGTTATTTAATAGTTTAGTGTTTTGTTTTAGATGTTTTTAAGATTTGATTTTGCTTTGGTTATTTTTAGTCTTTTTGATGATCTTTTTATTTTGTTTTTCTTATTGTTTAGGTCTGTTTTCTGTGTTATAGCTGCCATAGGTTTATGTATTTGTAACCTGGGATGTGTGTTGGATTAATGTTTTTAACTTGTTAGATTTCTAGATGCTTCTGTTGGGGGTTTAAATGACACTGTTACATTTTTTCTGTTTTTTTAGTCTATTTAAAGCATGTTCTTGCCTTCTGAGTTTTGCTTGAGTCTTGTGCAAGGATAAAGTGTTTGGTTTGGATCCAAATTGCATAAAATATAGGCTGCTGAAACTTAGATTTTTTTTACACTTTTATGATGATTTGTTGTTTTTATTAGTTTTTTTATTCAAGCATGTTTGGTTTTGATAATATGTCTTGTTGGAAAAAAAAAAAAACATGTTTTAGAGGTCAAAATAGGTCATTCTGGGTTTGGCAGTGTTTTCTGGATTTTCTAGGTAGTTATGGGTTTATGTTCTTCGTGTTCATACGATGAACATTGTCATGTGTACTAATTTTAGAGCTCGTTTTGATTCAATTCTAATTTCTGCAAGCTCTTATATCATTATTAGTAATTCATCTAGGACTTTCAGGTATCAATAACATGTTTTTATGGGTTTAATCTTAGGGTTTCGGTTTCGAACCAAAACCCATTCTTAACAAAATCATGGCTTTTGAGTGATAATCGAGGCAAACTAACATTTGATTCTTGATCTATATTGGATTGCGCACAAAATCATGCCTTTTATTGCTTAAGATCTGGTCTCCTTCGTGTTTTGTGTTTCTAGGTTCATGAAGAACAATCATCGTGCTCTTTGTTTGATTGAAATTTTTATGTTTTTGTGTTTTTTTAAACTTTGATTTTGTTTCGATTTATTCCTTTGCTTTTGGTTAGTTTTTCTTCTATTCATGGTTGAACCAATACTTCGGGTTGACCCGGACGAGTCAATTTTGGGTCAGTTTGTAAGGCTTTGTTTGCCTGACTATTTTTCTTGTTAAGGTTTTTTGGTCCAAGGGGGTTGTTTAACAAACACACATTTATACCTACTTTGATAATTTTATGTTTTTGAATAAAAAAAGGTTTTGCCAAACAGACCCCCGAATAATTTCAAAAAAATCTGGAAATTCAAAGACCTTTAATTAATTTTATAGTCCTTTGCATATTTTTGGGCCTTTTATTTAATATTATGACAGTAAACTTATACTGTAAAATACTTACCTGGTATTAAAAATACTTGCATTAATAAAAAAATTACAAAAAAAAAATTCTTATAAAAAAATACCAAAAAATGTGTTTTGTTTTTGTTCATATGGACAAGTCTCTAAAAAATAGATTATATTTGCATATTTTATTATATAGAAAATCATAAAAAAAAATTTTTTTTACTTTGCATCATAGTTATTAAACCCGGCCTGGGGGTTGACCTAGTCAAGAGGTCAGGTCACGGGTTTCATAGGTCAACCCGGGTCAACTCGGGTCAACCCGGATCAGCCCGGAAAAATTTTAAAAATGTATTTAAAGCTTTAATAATTCATATGAAAAAATTGAGAAAAAATCCATGTAAATTAGGCTATACATATTGTAAATAATGAAGTTTAAAAGAATATTTTAAAAAGTTTTTTATCCCACATTAAAAAGAAATTATGTTAAGCTTTTAAGTTGAAGTATTTAAACCAAAAACGTTTTTTTATCCCACATTGATAAAATAACTTTTTTCTTGGGAACATAGAGTATATATATTAATGGGTATCAAACCCCACATTGAAAAAAAATATTTTTTTGTTGGGAACATAGAGTATATATACAAAAGGGCTTCGAATCTCATATTAAAAAGATATTATGTTATCCTTTTAAGTTAAAATATTTAAACCAAAAAGTTTTTTATCCCACATTGAAAAATATAATTTTTTTTCTTGGGAACATAAAGTATATATACTAATGGGTTTCAAATCCCACATTGAAAAAACATAATTTTTTTCATGGGAACATAGAGTATATATACGAAAGAGCTTCAAATCCCACATTGAAAAGATATTATGTTATCCCTTTAAGTTGAAGTATTTAAACCAAAAAGTTTTTTTATCTCACATTGAAAAAACATAAATTTTTTCTTGGAAACATAAAGTATATATACTAATGGGTTTCAAATCACACATTTGAAGAAAAAAAACACCGAGTCTCGTCCGGGTTCGCCCGGGTCATAGGTTGACCTGCCGGGTTGTTGCCTTGGCCAGTCTTTTATTAAACCCGAACTAGTCCAGCCACCATGTAACAACCTCAAAAAGTTCAATCAATATATGCGTTTAACTTCCACATGAAGGGTAAATGGAGCAATTTTTTTTTTATTAAGTTCACCGAAATTTCGGCAGAGTCTCCCCTATACCAAGAGATCCCAAGTTATCGACAATTCACCCTGCACACAATTATAATCACATCCCACCCATAATCACATCCATAATTGGTACAAATCAACCATTTAATTCATTCGAGAATATACTCAGGACAATTCTTCATTCTCAATCTCCATCTCATATCACATGCATAAGTTAGTAATTAAGAGA
>Ga0307513_10002541_pt1 | contig 25214 bp, 40 predicted proteins | sample 15_EM_MG_FD_202174 | JGI IMG/M metagenome (GOLD analysis project Ga0307513, IMG submission 202174) | Populus trichocarpa ectomycorrhiza microbial communities from riparian zone in the Pacific Northwest, United States - 15_EM | ecosystem: Host-associated > Plants > Roots > Unclassified | place...
TACCATTCCACTCATTACATTTCTCAACTCCATTCCACCCGCCACATTCCAATTCCTGGCAGGGAGGAAGTTCGTCCCATTCCAATCTGAGGTTACCAGGAAGTATGACAGCCACTTCTCACAACAGGACTCATTGGGAGATACGAGTGATAAGATATGACGTTACTTATCCCAAAAGAGTGCTGTATTTCTCGGGCTGCTCTATGATCGTAATTGGCTAAGAAGTTGAATTCCGGATACGTGTTGGGAGTTTGGGCTATCCTGGATAGTTACGCAATTGTGTATACTGTGCTGTGGGGTTGATCCGGGGGTAGGGGGTGAATTGCGAGGGCTACTTGAAATGGACTGGTATTGTGCGTTTTGTTTACACTTTTTGGATCGATTGGATTGTTTGATACCGCTCCTGAAAAATAAATAATGATGACAATAATAGTATTATACGTAGTTAGCTTTTATACACCAATTCACTTCCCTATCCATCCAGACTTCTATATCACTACTTAAAGTCTTTATAACTCCACCTCTCACTGACTTTCTTGGCATATCTCCTCCTCTCTGCAACCTTAGCTCTGCTCTCGACGACCCCCCTCTCCTTCAGACTGCGGAACCTATCCCTGAGCAGACTCCCCTCGGGCTTCAACGTCCTGAGCGAATCCGCCAGCTCCTCGGGCAACTGCAGCTCCAACGGGGCCTTCCCCATCCCGACCTTCCCGAACCTGCGCTTGCGCATGAGTTTCGGATTCTTCTCGTCGTCCTCCACAACAGCGACGTCTTTGCCCTTGGCACGGGTGAGAGCGCGAGCCTGGCGGTCGGCGTCTTTGGCATACTTTCGTATGAGTGATAACTCCGCCGCCTGTTTCTTGGCAAGTTTTTCCTGGAGCATAGATAACTCTTGGGCCCTTCGGCGGTGTTGCTTATTGCGCTGAGCTTGGGTTTTGCGTTCTGGTTGCTTTTTCTTGACGATTGGGGTTTCTCCATCGCTGCCTCCGTCGCTCTCGCTCTCGTTGGCGGGCTCGGGCTCTGGAATCGCTGCTAGGGCTTTTATCCGCTCGAGCTCATTGACTTCCTCCAGGCGCTTCTTCTCTTCTTCGACTGCCTTCTTGCCCTCCACCTGGAGTAGAGCATCCCATTTCTCGAATTCCGGGTTGTAGCTTATTCCCGCTTCCGGTCTGCGCACGGCTGGAACTGGTTTTCCCGTCTGTGTGAGGGATATTGGCGGTTGCTTCAGAGTCTTTGGCTCTTTCAACACCGCCGGCGCTTCCAGAAAGGTCAGTCCCTTGGCTTGGTACTTTTCCGCCAGCTTCTCCTCTGGCGCTGCTACGGGCGTCGTCCAAGGGTCGTAATCTATCTTCATCTCTGGAGCATCTTTGTCACGGGGGTTGTAGTGGGATGAAGGGTTTGTGGCAATGGAGCGGAGGCGATCGAGGTCCCTATAGGAAACACCATTGCTGCGGCGCTTTTTAATGGGGAGGATGCCTGTGCCACGGGTTGAGGATATGGTTGTGAAGTGGGCCCGCTTTCGCCCTTCGATTGCCGGTAGAGCGCTGCGAGATGATAGGATCTCGTCGGATTTGAGCTTTTTGGTAAATGACTTTGCGATGACGGCATCGCCGGTGGTGTCGAGGGCGAAGAGCTGGTCGTCAGCCTTTTCCTTAACAACTCCGCTATCCAGCCCGTTTAGCAGTTGTAAAAAAAATATAAAAAAAGTGGAAAAAAATTAGATGGACCTAGGTGGAGTAGAGTGTTAATTACCCTTGAATTATCTCTTCGCGGAGACTCTCGAGACCGACGCTGACATCGGTAATGTCAACATTCTTGCGCCAGGCCTTTTTACCTTTTCGAGAGGGTTGTCTGCTGGCCATTGTGAGTTGTGGAAGTTGAGCGGAGGGGTACGATATTAAGTTTGCTGATTGAGTTCATTTGTGGAAGGGTAGACTATGAAATTTTGGCATAGTGGGGTTACCCTGCCAGCCGGTCACATGATCCACAGATAAATTCCCCGCTTCGGAGGTGCAGCACAACAATGCCTGTATCACCAATACCTCAATCGACAAGGGAATATCATTCTCTCGGAATCTTGGTGCCTGGAAGACAAGCTTGAAGAAGCAATATTCCGCACAGATCCACACTCGCATCGTAGCGCTAAAATCACAATGAAACTTCCGAGTGATGCCGCGTGATCCCATTAATTAGCTACACGAATCTCTAAAGTACAACCCAACAAACTCCCGTTACCCTCCAGCCGTCCCTAACATTGAAAGTCTAGCAAGATGTAAACTTGAAAACGTGCAAAAACCAATCCAAAATGTAGCAACAAGAAGCAAACTTCTCATTCCACCGAATTTAGCCCATCAGTCCTCGGAATATAACATCAAGAGAAAAGTGGGAACCTCGGCGACAATGAGTATGATATTGGTGAACGAACGCACGCCATCGAGCGATGTGGATTACTTTTTGAAAAAGTAGGAGTTGATACTCCCTTGTCCAGGATTGGGCCCTGCACTTTTCTTTTTGCCCTTCGGAGCAGGCTTGGGCTTTGGCTTAGGCTTTGGCGCAGGCTCCTCTTCGGAAAAGGATTCCCATGCAGGTTCAAACCTTGTGACTATGAAGAACCATCAGCTTGAGTAGACCAGTGTGCGGTAGGATAAATACTTACCAAGGTACCCATCCTCATCCTTAACTTGGACCTTTTTATTGACCTTTCTTCTCCCCCGTCTTCTCCCATCCTCGACGACGACCCCCACCATGCTGCCAGTAGGGAGCTCAACAGGCTTTTCTTCTGGGGCTTCTTGAGCTTCTTGGGCTTCTTCCTCCACCTCTTCCTCTTCCTCTGTGGTGTCTTCCTTTATCCTCCTCTTGGGTATCGGTTTGATATCTGCCAACTCTTAGAACCCGCTAAACCAGGCTAGCAAGCGCAAAACATACCTTCATCATCACTCATCTCCATCATTTTGGTAAGTTCATCATCTTTCTCCCTTCTCTTTCTGGCATCTTCAGCAACGTCTCTAAGGGAAGCAGGTTCAAGGCCATCCTCTTCCTCGCTATCAAGTTCCATTTTGGCCGGGTCTATAATCACCGGTCAGCATCCATCACGGTAATCATAAAATGTGAGTATAGCTCACCTTCCTCAGTTTTAGGACTATGCGCGGTTGAAGAAGAATTGGATTTCGCCTTCTTATTGGCAGTATTGCCCCATGAAGCGAAAAAATCAGACTGTCCTTGTTTCTTCTGGGCAACTTTAGTTGCCGATTGAGAACGCTTTAACTGAGCAGGGGTAAGCTTCTTCTCCGTTTTGGTCTCAGGTTCATGTTTCGCTTTAGTCTCCGTATCCGGTTTTGACTTGGCCTCAATTTTTTCCTTTGTCACAATCTTCTCATTCGCCTTCGATACTGCCGGGGTAGCCACGGCATGTGGTCTGGCTGGTGGTCTGACCGGCCTGGGGGTTTTCTACCTATCGGTCAGTACAAATTCAACGGCAGTAACAGGGAGAAGAGACTCACAATCGCTAGATGATTAATTATCATGCCATAAACTTTCCCTGCAGCTTGATCATCCTCGTAAACGAATTCCGAGCGAACCCTCTCAGAGCAAGCCGACAACACACTTAAATCCTTGATCCTACTTGGCCCAAGACTATAAACATGAACGGTCTTGATGTTTTCTATTTCCGCTTTAACCTCTGAACCCGCCCCACATTAGCCATTCACTCACCCCCCCAAACCATCTCCAAGGAAAAAAACAAACCCTCAAGCCTCTCCTCGCCAACCAACTTGACAACCTTCTGATACCTGAACTTCTCCTTCTTTTCCTGCGGCGTAAACCCGAAGGGGCTCCCGCTCATGTCCTCGTCCTCGTCCTCATCTTCGGCCCCATCAATCATCTCTTTCCTCTCACCGGTGATGATGTACGTAGCGTAGACACTCCCATCCTTCTTGTGGCTATTGTGGAACTGGTAGAGCATCTGTTTTGCGACGTTGACATGTACTTCGAGTTTGCGCGCTAGGATGCGGTAAGTGACCTTTAAATTTTCGGTAGTGTTAGCACGCAGCGCACACTGAAAGTTCGGTAAAGGAGGGATGAATCAATGAAAGGGTAAATCCTACGATTTCATGTTCATCAAGAACAGAAGACTCCAGGTATTTCTTGAAGTTTCCCATTGTCAGTTCTTTCTCCCGGGGTCGAGGGGGGGGGGGGCAATGGTGGGAAAGTGGGAAAGTGGGAAAGTGTTGGCCGGTGGGTACGTGGAGGCGAAAGTTTGGGAATGGGAATTGGGATCTGGGGCGACGCGAGGGAGAATGCCAAGATATGGTGCCTCACGCGTTGCGCGCTCGAGGGGTTCTTCCGACTTCTCACTCGACCGGAATATGACGGACTTGATCGCCCTTCTTAAGATCACCATCACAGGTAAAATATCCCTTCTTTTTTTCCACCACTAAAGTCCGGAAATCCAAAAACCTGTACGATCTGTGTGTACTAGTACGGTACTGTACTAGCACACTCGAACCACCTCCCCACAGACGCCAATTCCGAAACTGCTCCCCACCCCCGCCTATGATACCAACCCCTCAGCCCAGTACTCGAGTACTTGTATGATATTTTCACACCCCCCAAACTTAATCAATGGCAAGGCATTCCAATCCACAGTACTAGTATATAGGAAATACACATCCGAGTCTTCTCCGCGAGCAGTATTTAGCGCAAAGGGTACCGTAGCCATCCGAGTCCCGAGTGATCCTTTCTAACATCTACCGTACCGTACGGTGGTCACCCAGTTGATCAAGCAATGCAGATCATTTCCCACTCTCAGCCATATAATAGCTTTCCCTTATAGTTTATGTTGGTCTCGCTCTATTCCAGCGATTGTAATCTACTATCAAGTCCTTATTCCTATAATTATAATACAGGAATAGTCCTATTTCTACTCTCGGGCATCGGTTAAGAAATCTAGATCTCCACTTTCCCTTCTGTTTTTGTTGGGGGAAGGGGTCCTTTTAATCGATCGATTTGGAATCCACGTCCGATAACCCAGGTCCAATGCTCGAGCATAATACAGTGCGTTGTTCTAAACTCCAGCATTTTCTGGACGACCGCGAGAAGTCGGTTTGCTTCCACTTCGTACTGTAGGAGCGTGGGTATTATAGCTGCGCTCCTCTACCTCTTCCTGCTGTCCTTTCCATTACCACTAGCCCAGAGTGCTGTACAGTATATCTAACTATTTATCCCAACTCTCTGCCATCCAGGACAACATGATGCTTCTGTCACGGGCAATGAAGGAAATTAATTCGAGGCTACTATCACAACCCAGAATACAAGTATAATCCGAAATATTAAGTCTAAATCCGATACAAAGATCTAACACCAAGAAATAGCACAGAAATATCATAGTACGGTACTTGTACAACTCCAACAACATAATGCCAACACAACATTGCTAACAGAACAAGAAATCCATTACAAAGTCACGTTCCCTATCCGACAGCACTATGTGCAGGACTATGCTCCACTTTACAAGAGGAAAGGAAATATTCAAACATAGGAAATCAATAGCTGCTAACACATTTTGGCAAAGAAAAGAAAAGGAAACTGTTCTTAATAAATAAGTGAAAAAATAGAAAGTAGCAAAGGTATCGTTGACGACCATCTTGTGTATGACCCTCGGCGCCTCTTATAACACTGACACATCTCAACTACCACGCGGGAAAAAGCAAAAGGAATACTTGCAAATCAGCGAGTATGTTTAAAAGTTCATCAAATCTATCAGATATTAGCAAATCATCAAGCACGCGAGAGAGAGGATTTTATCTCACCTCTGCCAAACAAAGCTCTCTTTCCCCAGTCCATAGCGAGCAGCATTCTCGTTCGAAGGCTGACGCTCTGAGCGAAATAGACAGATCTGGAGATCCCGGTTAGCCGCCGGATGTCCGAAAGTTGGTGCGGGGCGGTGACTTACCTCCAGAGGTATACGAAAATCAGCCCTCCGCCAATGGACAACCCATTGAGATCGAACACGGCAGCATTTCCGATATAAGCCAGGCTTCCAAAATGCTTATATACAAACCCCTTGTATACTGCCTCGTCCAGATCTCCATCTGTCACATTATTCATGGCCAATCCGGGAGCGGCTTGCGCCAGCTTATTGAACTTTCGCGCCAGGTATTGTCCCTGCTGGTGTGCTCGCTGAGCTGTAGCCGGTAAACTCGTAAGCTTGCTGTCAATCTGGCCCAGTAACTCTTTGAGCTCGTCAAAGTCTAAGGTGCCGGATTTATCCACATCGTATTGCTCAAACAAGCGGTCTAGTCGTCTGAGATGATCAGTAGCCTGAGGGAACCTCTTCCTGACTCTTACGGCCACATTCCTCCACATTCCAAAGTCCAAGGCTAGCTTCTCCGGGTCTGCTCCTTTCTCCCAAGCAATTTGCCTCAAAAATTCGGTGATGTGACTAGCGATATTGTTTTGGACAGTGGAGCAATCTCCAATGGCATAGACGTCTCCTAAAGGCGTTCCGAGCAATCTAAGATGCGAGTCGGTCTCTAGTGCATGCTTATTGCGTTGTAATTCGAGCTGACCGGCAATGCGCTCGGCAAAGTCTGTCTGGGCGACACCAGTTGACCACAAACACATACCGAATGGAAGTTCCTTGGTGACGATCTTTCCGTGCCCCCCATCTTTCTGAGTGAATATAACCTTGTCCTTTTCGATTTTCGAAACTCGAGCATTAGTCAAAACATCGACTTGATCACGAGCAAATCGCTCCTACACAAGCCATTAGATTACGTCGCGAAATACTTCTGAGCAGCATACCTCTGCATATCTCGATAATGCCTCGTCATATGTATTCAAGATGTGGCTTCGGGATTGCACAACATGAACAGATACCTCGTTTCGGAGAATTTTCGGATACTAGATAGGATCTAGATTAATCCTGTTAGAGAGCTGCGCACCCGGAAGCCACATACCATGAGAGTGAGATCCTCATTCAGCATATCAAAAAGCTCCGCCGCGAACTCAACTCCGGTAGGTCCACCCCCGCAGATTACAAACGACAGCAGCTTCCTCCGTTCCTCATCGGAAGTGGATGGCAAGCAGGCTCTCTCGAAGCACTCAATAACCTTCGACCTAATTTTCCTAGCATCCGTAACGTTCTTTAGAAATTCCACATACTCCAACCCCTCGACTCCATGTGTCCGAGTTTTGGATCCTGTCACCATCAGTACAGAGGTCACAGTTCCTAGAAATCCCTCGCCCTACTCACCGACGCCAATGACTAGCTTATCGTAAGGCAAATAAAACCTCCTTTCCTCCCCATTGGGTAGCGTCTGGGAAACCTCCACCAACTTGGCCGAGAAGTCCACCTCCTCTGCATTGGCTTTAAGGAAGTGACCTTTCACCTTACTCGTGATTCTCCGGATTGGCTCAACCAAGGACCTAAGCTCCAAAGTTCCAACAGTGGCGCTTGGCAGCAAAGGCGTGTACAGGAAGTAATTGCTCGGCGAAACGACAGTGATATGGTAATTATCCGGGTTTATATTCTTCAACAGAGCAACCGATCCCCAGCCGCATCCTAGAACAACCAACTTGGGCTTACCTCTCTGCTTGAGCATTTCTTCGCAGTCTTCGTCACCCACCTAAGCCAATCCCCCCGAAGTCAGCCCCCCTGTCGTTATACCACCTCCTCTCACTCATGAAGGATGGGTAGGTAGAGAGTGGGATAATACCAACAACTCCGCAATCGGCAAATTCTTAGGACCACCCCTCTTGGGATTCAGCGCCAATTCCGACACTCCGATGTCGTACCTCTCCGCCTCCTCTTTATAAGTGCTAGCATCGTAGATGAAGAATGCAATAACTAATCCCGACACCACTAACCCGGTAAATCCACAGAATGCCGAAGTCCTGTAGACGAATCTCAATATTCTACTGCGTTTGGGTGTCACTGCGCTCTTGGAAGGGGGGGCTGTTGTCGCCGATGCCCGAGAATGTGGCTTGAGTAGCAGGTGGCTTCGTGCGGGGAGGGTTTTTAACGGGGCATTGAATAGTGGTGATGGAGAGGCACGCCGGGTATTTAGTGTTTGGAACGGGCGGGGGAGGGGCGACGGCTTGAAGCTATGGCGAATTGATAGGTTCTTGTGAACGTTTGACAGGACTCGCTGACGAAGCATGGTTGTAGGATTGCTGGAACCGGTGATCAGGGGGATAGCTAGCCGATTCAAAGCAGAGGATGGGGATGAATGGGCTCAGAAGGTGGGAGCTACCAAGGAATAGATAAATACAAGATATAGTAAGGGAAGGTGGGATAGATATGGGGGGGGGGGGGACGGATGGAAGGGGTATGTGTGTGTGGAGAGCACAGTAATATCACCGGGAAATGAGAGGAAGGAAGGACGAGAGGGGCGTGGAGGGTTAGCTGAAGAATTCGGGGGGGAGGTAAAAAGGCGCGATTTCTCCATCCTTCTGCCTTCAGCTCCCTTCCCACTCCTCATGTGGTGGGAATAAATTTCTCGTTGCCTGTAACCTTTGTGACGCAATAATCAAGGGGATTCCTCCATCCCTCCCTTCCCGCCTTCCTCTCCCTGCCGGCAACTCGAGAGAATAGTCGATAGGCGCATCTGGTGGAACGGTTCCAGGAGCTTAGTCCGGTCTGAATTGCAGTAGCGACCGAGTTGTGATATCACCGCGCAGCTCCAACCTCTCTAATGCGCACGCCGTTTTCGAAGCTATCATAGTGAGGGCCAAAGTATTATTGTAGGAGAGCCGTGCCATGGTCTGGCTCTACAATACTACTCGAGCAGAGTAGAGTACCGGTATTGGTGTCTTGGTACTGTATCACTACTCCAATAGTATGGTCTCACTGGTCGATCACCAGTCGACTTAGGTACCATCTCCACCAGATCCTCCGTGCCACCCAAGAGCCTCTGGATTGCCAAGAACCCGCTAACTTGACCTTGAACCACGCTCAAGTTTTGCCTCACTTTCATACATTACCTACAGCAGCAGCACCACACTCCTCCTCTCATCTCCCACGAGCACGAACCCCAATACTCCCACTCTGAGTCCCCCTTGCAATACTAATACCATCCATCCCGCCAGTCTACCAAAAAGTGCCCTCCTAATCACTCTCTAAATCCTTCAACATGAACGCCCCAGATCGGTAGGGATATATTCTCTCTCTCCCACCTTCCGCCCTTCCAACTTGTTACAGACAACAAGTACCCGAAACATTGATCTTTGGATTTTGCATGGGCATAACCGATGCACTCGGGCTGTTGCCCATACATTTATTCAATCCCTTGTGTTCGGGTACCTCTTGTCTGTAACATGTACTCCCCCCCCCGGTCTAGCCCGACTCTATACTGTACCCACCAATGACTAACAACAACCGCTTCCCTTCCCCCCGTCTCTCCAGCTTCGAGCTCTTCCTCCTCGGCGACGGCGAGACCAAAGTCTCCATGGAGCAGGACACGCGCCAGCCCAACGCGGCCATCTTCACCTTCAACAAGGAGGATCACACACTGGGCAACCTGCTGCGCGCCACGCTCCTCCACAACGAGCACGTGATATACTCCGCGTACAAGGTGCCGCATCCGCTCTTCCCCAAGTTCGAACTGCGCATACAGACGGACGAGGAGACGACGCCGAAGGAGGCGTTGCTGGCGGCCTGCCAGAGCCTCATTGGCGACCTGCAGATGCTCAGTCAGAAGTTGACGCGGGAGTGGGAACTTAATAAGATTGCGAGGGATACTAGCTAGGGGAGGAAGTGGAGGGGAGGGGTTTCTAAGGGGATTGTTCTTTGGGATTTGGTTTATGGGGAAGCGGGTGGGCGGGGGCCGGGGGGATCTGGATTATTGGTGGCGGTGTTGCTATTCGTGCCTATCATGTACAAAACGTGGGTTTATGAACGTGGGAAATAATATTCTTTTTTGATGACCGAGCTCGGCGGACATCACGGAGTCGGGAGTTTTTGGCGCATATGAAAGAGTGCGGATTGCCTATGACTGTCGCAATCTCCCTTCACAAGCGGATATTCTCCGGGTCTAGGTATACCACAATACCACCGCCCTGGTCCACCACCCCATCGCCACCAACCGTCGAGCACCAGGCAGCATCGGGTAGTTGGCCAGAGTTCATGCGCTCAACTACCGGTACTCGAGTACTCTCACAGCATGAGTTTTCCTGCATAACATATCACCACCGCTAGCACCCGTCGATGGTAGCTTTCATCCTGAATTTCATGCAAAGAAGCGGACACAGACTAGCCAATGACCAACCAACTAGCTGGCCCCTACAAATATCATATCATAGAACCCCGATCCCACCCCGTCCAATCCTTCCATGACCACATAACACGACCACCGCATCATAAGCGTCGAACAACCACAACAACCTCCACACACCCCAAATCCCCCCTATCCGGGCAGGCAAGCAGGCAAGCATATAACGAGCGATACCCACCCGTGAAAAGAAGAATAATGTATGTAATATAAGAAGGGGAAAGGAAAGGCCCCCGAAAACGTGAGATATTGAATGATATGAGATGGAGAAATCACAAGATAGCACCCGCCCGCCCACCGGCCCCTAAATCCATTCGGCCAGCCAACCAACCACACTATAATAGGAAACTTGGAGAGCGAGAGAGGGGTTTCACGCACAGCACGGCGCAGTGCGCGGCAACCTCACAGACTTCAAGTTAAGGAGAACGAAGGTATGAGAGCAGTGGAGAGAAATGGAAATGAAAGAAAGAAACCTAGGAGATATGGAAAAAAAGAATGAAAAAAACCTCGGTTGTAGCTTAACCAAACAAGAGAGGAACCAGAGAAATATGCCCTGCGTGATGGGTACAAGATGTGAAGAGGAAAAACAAACAAACAAGAGACTCCCACCTCCAGCTGATCCATAATGTTCGGGCTACCTTTTGATAGCCAAATTGGAAGCTGGATACACACTTTCCCGTCTTGGTCGCCATTGCTTCGTATTCAGACAAAACATCCACCGTCCATCAGAAACCCCACGAGCCCACACACCCCGAACAGCTGATAAAGCAAACAGGACAAAACATTATTTCACTACTGGACTGGATCCGCAATTCTCCTGCCTACCCCACCACGCCCAATATGGCCACCTCCAGTGTTCCCTCCTCCATTGTGGCGGTTGTTCCTCAGTCTCTGGGTATATCCCTTCTTATTGCCCGTGTTACGCCTCCCATCACGACTCAACACTTCCATGGATGCGCCCCCAGGAAGATGAACAGGAATAAACTTCTTACCCTCCCCGTTGATGAAATCTCTCTGCACGAATGGTTGGAATATGTTGGTAGTCTGAAGCTGCGATCTCGGGAGAAGCTGCTTGTAAGTTTTCGGCAGGTTGACAACCGAAGTTTTCTTCCCATGGTTTGAACAAATAGCAGGAAGGGCATGAGGGAGTTTAACTGTAGGTGTAGAGCCAAAGTCGCGTTCAAAAAGTTCGTGGAAGAACTCCTCGTTATCCGGCTTGGTGAGAATGGATGCCTGATAGGCGTCATAGTTATTAGGGCTTTCCTCCTCACACTCTGACTGGGGCGGGAGCGAGACTGTCGCAGGCCTCGAAACAACGCTCTCTGGGGATTCATCGTACAAAGGTTTAGTTGACGAGAAGTCCTTTGATGCAGGCCCTTTGGGTGGTTGAGCTTGGAGGTGTGCCGTCTGCTGGGGGGGTGAATGCTTCTGGGTCATGCCCAGAATCTTCTGCTGCACGGCCTCAAAAGCTTGAACCCCCGAAAATTGTGGTGACTTGGGATGGTTCATCCTATGATGTCCGTTCATGTGCAGAGTAGGTGACACTCCTCCGTGCGGATGTTGGTAATGCCCGTGGCTAGAGGGGGGTAGTTGCACAACCCGAGAATTTGTATCTCCGTGAACTGGGTGCTCAGCAGACATCGGAGGTGGCGGGGAGCCTGGTGGGCTAAGCACCTTGGCAGGAGATTGAAAAGGTTTGGGTTGAGTTCCCAAATGCTGGGCAATAAGACTGCCAGCCGCTGCTGGAAAGAATCGAGAGGCAGGCCGAGTCGCTGCCGGCCCACTCGGAACGTTAGGCCCAGGAGCCATGGGATGACTAGGTTCTGCCCTGGTGCCTTCCACACTGGTGCCTATGGTTACAGCCAACGACCCTTCAGGCGGTTTCTCACCAGAGCTCGATTGCTCTCCCCCTTGAGGTGTTTCGCTTTTACCAACGAATTTAGATTCAAGCCCATCTTCATCTGTCCTTCTCCATGTCTCAACCAGCTTAGGTGGAACGGGACCTGGTTTTTTTATACCAGTGGCCGCTTCCTCCGCTTCTTTAGCAATGCGGGCATCTCGGGCCTGTTTCCGTTGCTCGGCTTCATCCTCCAAGATCTTGCCGGGCAGGGCGTTCCAACGGTTAACGGCTTGAGCCCTGTCATCCTGAGATAACCCACCACGGGATAGTCCTGGAGAGATTGGCGGACCTCTGTTATTCCGTCTGTCATCCCTGGGATTCTGTGAATAGGCAGCCGTAGGAGGTGGTCTAGTCGAAAACCCAGAATATCTGTTGTCGAACGTCCCGTTTCCAACACCATTCATGCCTTGAAACTTGGGCTTTTCGATAGGTCCCCACGGGTTGGGCCCAGAGGCTTGGTTATTCTGCTGCGCACCACCCCAGCTAGTATACCTGTCATTGCCCGGAGGCACATGTTTCCACGGTTGGTCCCTAATGGCGGGCGTTGCGAAGTTCTTGTTTGGAGACCGATTTTGCATCGTATTCAAAGAACGCCGGCCTTGAGGTTGGGTAGGATAGCTACGAGGATGCTCATATCGGTCCGATATAGGCATAGCTTCAGCAGCTTTACGAGCTGCTTCTGCTGCTTCTGCTTCTGCAGCTTTTTTCTCCGCGAGAATCCTCTCCTCCTCAGCCCTTCTATCGGCCTCAGCCTTTTCCTCAGCCAATCTCGCCTCTTCTGCCGCTCGTAGTTCAGCCTCTTTTTTCTCTAGAGCCTTTTTCTCCAATTCTTCTAGTTTAACCCGAAGTCTCTCTTTCTTAGCGGCTTCCTCTTTTTCTTCCGCTTCTTGTCTGCGCTTCCTCGCAAGCTCACGACCTTCCTTCATAATCCGTTCCTGCTGGGCAACTAGATCTTCGATGGGAGTCTCTGGAATGACTGGCTTAGCTGGGGCGGTTACCGGAGGAGAGCCTTCAATGTTAGAAGCTTGGTTAGAGTTCTCGAATTTGGCGGGCGGACCGGATTGGCTATGATGATCTTGATATGCATCTGTCGAGTAATGGCTTACGGGGCCGGGTCTTAAGGGAAATCTCCCGTCCTCTGGGGTTAGGGGTTGTTCAAGCCCAAATTTGCTGAAAGACGGCCTCCTTCCAGTACTCCCGCTACCACCGCTAACGTTCGACGATGTCCTCCTACGTCTATACTCATCGGGCCTATGGTGCATCATACTGCTTCGCTGTTGCTGGAAAGCCGGCGAAGGCTCTGCTGGGGGGGGCGGCCCAGTAGGGCGTTGCAACAACGATGGCTTATCGACATTTCCTTCAGCTCTAGCTCTGGAACCTTTGTTCCTAGACTCCTGCACGGGCTCAAGTTGACCTGTTTCGGAATTGTACAATTCCCGCTCTCTAGGCCCTTGGTTATGATTTCCATCACGCCAAGAGCGGCCATAAACGTCTGCAGAAACTTCCTTCATTCCATGAGGCTGACTTGATGAGTGATTTGCGATAGGATCCGTTCCATAGTTGGGACGGCGGGGGGGCTCCATATCTCTCGATTGAGATGTATTAGAAGTCAAAGGCTGAACAGGAGCAGGAGGAACTTTTGCCCACGGTGATGCTCGGACGGTGGGGGGAGGCACCTTCTCGACTGGTTTGGAGCTAAGCCTCTCAGTGACCAATGTTTTAGGGCGGACTTCTTCCTTAGTGGTCCCAGGCAAAGGTGTCTTTGGCGGTGACGTATCGGCAACATCAAGCGGTGTTTGTTCGACCTTTGCAGGGGGAGTCGGAGATGGGGTAATCACAGGTGGGGTTGGCTCAACTGGAGCTAGCTTAAGAGCATCCCCCCATTTCTCAGGGACTTCCGGCACCCAGTCGTCGTCGTCTTCGTCGATATCGGCCCATTTCGCCCCGGTACCTTCGGGGCCAAGTCTAGACGCCATATGAATGCCGTATTCTTTTTTAAGTTCTTCATCCGTAACATCTTTGGCTGGAGGCGGGGGAATTGCTATACAGGATTAGTTGTGACACTCAAGAAGCAGAATTATTGGAAACTCACGTTGGTTCTTGTTCCACACAGGTTGCGCCTGTTCGTTACGCTTTATACCAGTAGATAGGGAAGATCCTGTGCCACCGGGTCTGGACAACTGCAAAGTTCCGCCAGTCTTGACAAGCTTAAGTTTAGATATTGTAGGGCCACGGGGAGCAGGTTGGTGCGAAAACGCTAAGTTGCCTGCGCACAACACAAAGGAAATCAGTTTAAGGATGCAATTTACGTCGCGTGAGGTATAGACCTTTGGTACTAGAAAGAGCGGAGCTTAGCGGGTTGGGAGCCGGTCCACTGGTAGACGTCTGTTCCTTAAGAAACGCCTTATTCAAAGAAACTGGCTTGAATGTAGGTTTTTTGAGAGAGGATTTTCTATCCAGAAGCCTGGAACCATCTGCCTTTGTAGGGGAAACACTCCCGGGTCGAGAGCCAGGCGCGCCGATTGAGTCCGTATTTACCTTCAAACCGGAATCGGCAGAACTAATTCCATTCATGTGACCCTGCCAAAAGAGAATCATTAATTTCCGGCCACGGCGACATGCAGAAAGAAAGAAAGAGGGAGGAGAGGAGATCCTACAATCGCATCCGAGTCCGCGCCAACAGCTCCACTGCCAATACCACCCACCGAAGAAGTTACAATAGAAGTTTCATTGTCATTTTGGTGCGCAAGAGTTTTATCGTTAATAAGCATTCCGCTCGGAGCGGCGATCGGGGTATATTTTGTGTTTGCATCAACGTCGGTCGTCGAGGTCTCGACAACCGACTCCACTAAAGACTTTTCCACATTGCTGAGAATGTTCGAATCTGCCATAACAGTAAGAGGGCCTGTGGGCATCAGCTTTGCGCAATACGAATACGAAACCCTAGAAGACGGATTTTCGTAGTAAGATCCTAGAGAAGTGAATTCGGGAGGCTCTGAAGCCATGGTGCTAGGGATTGCCAAATGGCGACTGTGCTAATAGGTATGATTGCGAAGAAAAAAGTTCCAACCTATTCAAATAGCTTAGACAGAGTCGCCAAAGTAAGTAGGCGCTATCAAAACGGATGTGCCACGAGGGGCCGCAGTAACTCGAACTATAAGGGGGTAGAATGAATAGGAATCAGCTCAGGGGACGTAAGTTGTGAGAAGTGTCCGGAAATTCGGAGGGTGGAGAAAAGGGAGGTCAAGGTGGAGGGAAAGGAGTGGTAGAGGTGGTAGCGGTGGTAGTGGTTGAGATGGGGAGGGCGGAGTGACCGATACAACAAACTAGGGCTTCGGAGCTTAAATCTGGGGGCCACAAACCTTAACTGTGGACAGTAAGTATGGATAGGGACGATGACGAAGGGTTACCGGTATTGAATGGGGTTAGATTGTTGAAAAGGAAAAAGGAAGGGGAGGAGGCGGTGGAGGGGTCGGTGATATTCTATTCTCCAGAAGAGAGGAGGGGGGGGGAGGGGGGGTATTATCTATGAAAGGTAAAGGGAAGAATGGAGAGAATAATAGGAGGGAGGAGGGGGGGGAGGGGCGGAGAGATGGTGGGGAAGGGGCTGAAAGTGAAGCGACGATGGGGGAATGCGGTGATGTCGCTTGGGATAAGGCAGACGGAAGGCGATCCTCAGGCCGAAGACGGGCGCCAAGACATTTAACTAGTAAGGGACCTGCCGTAGGGGACGAGCCGTAAAGTTGGTTGATGGGGCCTGGGAATACTCGTACAGGGACACTGGATTAGAGAAATCCAGTCTCCCAGCACATTTCTCCGGCTCTAATGCGTATGGCATCTGCCTACCAAGTTTCTCCATCCCCACACATCCAGCTCTTCATCCCCTCCCCACCATCTACCCCATCTACCGGCAACTCTTCCACACCTTTTTTGGTCCCCGATCTCTCTCTCTCTCTCTCTCTCTCTCTCTAATCGGGGCCACAGTCGGAACACAGTATCAGCTGCACACTCCCTGTTTTGTTTCAACTGTGCTTTACCTGGAACCAACCAACGGCCCCAGTTGTCTGCGCTCCGCGAGTTATAATTTATACGAAAAAAAGAATACGAAAATCTCTTTAAGACAATTTCTTATTTTCATTTACCCGGGCAGTAGCAACATAAATACTATGAACTCGAAAGTGGTCTATAAGCCCTCGTATTCCACTAGTCTCCAAACTATCGTTTTTTAAGTACAAAAGTAACCGTTCTTGGGTCTACTAGTGGCTAAGTTCTCAATCGCGCCCTGCAGCGCTTAATGGGCGTTATTCTTATGGTGGCCTAATACAAATGTTAGTGAAAACCGGTACCATGGTATACCGGGTGCAATGAGCCATACGGAGATGGAAGTAGTACGCCTGGCCATATCCTATCTATAAAATCAAATCCATTAGTCCCAGTTCTCACGTATTTTGTACCGAGGTTGAGCGTACCGCAATCAGGAACCCGATAACATGAACGATAGCTACACCGATTGTGTCCGTTAGTCGAGCTCAGTAGGTCCACATGCGCTGCACAGAATCGAAACAGAGGTCACGTACGCATGCCACTTGGATTCTTCCCAAAATACCTGGCCTGGTATCTCTCGAACAGGCCGGTGGGTTTCACCTCCGGTGCCGGGCCTATGAGCGAAACATTTGAGTATGAGGAGAGAGAAAACGTGAAAGAGCCCCACATGCACTTTATGTGCTCATTATTCCATACCTGCTGGGAGGCCGCGGTAGAATTCCACGACACGGGCCATTCTAGATGCATCCTTCGCAGCTCCGATCTGCTCCGGGTGTAAAAAGCACAGTCAATTGGGCCATTACAGCGTTCAACTATTTAAAGGAGAGAAAGGTCCCTCTAAATATCCTTAAAGGGCGATGGTAGAATGGAGGAAAAGAGGGGGATTCTTACACCCTATATAGGCCGAACAGTTAGACGGATAATCGTGACACTCCCGATAAACACCGGGAAGAGGGGTAGAACTCACTGATGGCGAGGCAACTTTCGGAGGGATGAGGGTAGAGATTCCACGGCGAAAAGCAAGAGACATGATGGATATTGCAGGATATAAACCGATTGAGCGGAGTGTTGTTATTGGCGTTTATTGAAGAAAGGTAATCCGAGTGCGTGAGAAAAACGTTCGATGAAACCGATGTTGATGCTGGCCAGGGCTGGCCTCTTGACTAAACGCCGCGTCTTTCTGATTGCCGGAAATGCTTAGTAAACAGCCACCAGTTTACAATTGAATACAAGCAAGCACACCTTCTCGGTCCGTGCACTTCCCACAAAATTTATCAAACGTCACCGTTCCCCTTTGCCAAAAATCCCTCCCCCTACATTTTCGCTCAAGGCGCCCGCCCCTAGCGGACACTCTCCAAAGATGTCGTTCTTCCCTGTATCGCGGATGGCTCTCACTAGGAAAGCTCTGCTCTCTGTGTCAAGATCAACGCTTCTCATCCGCTCCAAGGGAACCTCCAGTTCTCCCCCGCTGGAGAGCCCAAGCCACTCTGTGGTCGCCGCAACCCCCGCAGCAAACTCTGCAGCGGCATTCCCAGAAACCGAGTCGGAGGCACCCAGCGACTTTGCCACCAGGTATCATATGGCACAATATTTTCTCTCTCTCGGTTAAGCCATCGTAATTTTGCTAATTGACGACAAAATAACAAACAGCGCATACTCCCCCACCAACATCTCCCCCGCGCAACGGGGCGAAGACGATGCGCTCGATGCTGCATCAATTTCTGGCGCTCCGCTCGATCTACAGGCGAGGACCGTGAGGATTTATAAACCTTCGAAGCCTGCCACTCAATCTGGAAATTGGAATGGAAGGCAGTGGAGGATGGATTGGGACGTCCTCACTAAGGGTACCATCAAAACCCGGCGATCAATTAACACTACTTGAACGCTGACAGTGATTTTAGGCTACAGGTGGGAGAACCCTTTGATGGGATGGCAGTCCAGTGGTGATTCCATGCAAGGAACGCACATTTTCTTCAAGTCTAGTGAGGATGCCGTCGCATTTGCAGAGAAACAAGGTACTTGGGCTACGTAAATATTCTCTGGACGCTTCACTGATGGGGCTCATAGGTTATAAATGGTTTGTTCAGGAGCCCAATGAAAGGGCCTTCAGGTCTAAAACTTACTCTGCAAACTTCTTCGTACGTTTCACTGCTCCTGCCCTTGCAATCACTATTAATGGTTCAATTTAGCATTCCCCTAAGAAGCTTAAGATAATCCGAACCAAGTGAATGTGATCTGTGGCTCATTTTATCCACTAGAGCGCATCACCGTTGCTCAAAATAGGAGTGCCAGGCGTGTGGATTTGTATATAGTTGGATTCTTAGCGGCACCTTATATCGCGCCCATTTGATTCGTTGACAGCCGTGCGTTTTGGTGCTTATGACCTTATATTTTCGGGAGTGGGGGTCACAAGATATGTGTTTTTGGGCTGTTCCAAAACCGAGTTTGGATGCTTGTAACAGAGGAAACTTGCTCAGCCCGGAACGCAGGGGGATACGATATATATAATACAGACAGTGGATATGGGTCGTGCCACTACGCTACGCTAACATCAGGCTTAACGCACATCAAACCATAAACCAATAAACTCTACGATCTGACCTAACTTCCAAAATACCTTTCGTCAATCCACCTTCTCTCAAAACCCTCCTGGATTTTCCCCACAATGATCTTCAGTTTCGGAAACACTTTTGTCAGCCTCCTCAGCCCACCAAGGCCAGCGAGATAAGTAACGAAGACAATCCTCTCTTCATCAACACCATGATCCTTCAGGACCGTTACGGCCATCAAAGCCCCAGCCCCGGTCGCGACTTGCGGATCGAGTACCAGAACGCTATCCTTCGCCAAACTCGAAGGTAGTTTCTGGTAATGTAACTCGGGCTCTCCAGTCCGAGAATTGGACTGAATCAATAGTCTCCCAATCCTAGCGTCAGGAACCACCCTCCTAAGTCCAACTTCAAGAGTGCCTCCAGAGCGCAGAATAACAACTGCGCTAACGCTTTTAGACAGCTCCAATCCCGCATAGGCAATCCCCTGGGGGGTTTGGACCTCTTTAGGCTTGAAAGCCAGATGATCCGACCCACGCTCGACTAGGAGCGTCGCCAGGCGGTCGAAATAGAAAACGAAATCCTCGCGCGTGGTCTCCTCGTCATGCAGGATTGTGTGCATCGCTCGAAGCTGCGGGGTATCCTTTAGGACCTTGACATTTGCTGGGAGGGGCTCGTCGGCGTCATAGCCTTGGCCGAGGGCTCGGAGAGTTTTGATGTGCTCGTCAGATTTGGAGAGGAGGGCTCTTTGGATGTGCTTCACTATCATGTCTGGTTGGGGTTAGATTGCTTTTATTGGGTTCGTGGCATCATGGGCTGGGGAGGGGTGGTGGCGGACCTATTGCGATAGAGTTTTCAATTCCGCGGGGGACCATGATGTCTATTTCTTTGTTAGTGGCAAGGGTTTGTTAAGGATTATGTACGAGCACTTACCCGCATTTTTCTTCTGTGGTTCGACGTATAGTTCAAAGTTTGGTTTGACGAAGGCCGTCCATTGTTTGATTGCCCCATGGACGCTGGTCAAGCTAGTTAGTCTGTCCACGTATCAAGAGAAGGGATTGGTGAAATTACTCTCTACCACGGTGCTTTGTGTCTCGGGCCACTACGATAGTTTGCTTTTAGTAACTATCATACTTTCATTGCAAAAGAGGGGCACCGTAGAACCCACGTCTCCTAGCAAGGCAAACGTCTGCATCTGTGTCGACAAATATCTTCATGTCTAGCAGCTCCAACACCCGAGGATCGTAAAGAGCAAAGATACCCTCCAAGATCAAGACATGGCAAGAGTAGATTGTCGTCGTATGCTCTACTCTCCGATGTTTCTCGAATGAATAGACCTAAAGTATTCCCAAGCCTTTGCCTCAGTCCTACCGTAGCACCTTGTCTATCTACATGCAGGACAAAAAGGATAACGTACAGGGATCTCCGCTTTTCTCCTGTCCGCTGTTCAGCTGGATGTGTTTTTGATATCTATGTCCTGCGGGAAGAATGAGAGAGGAAAAGACGCACCCCTGCTTTAGGTCTCTGAGCTTTTCTACTAGTGTGTCGAAATCCAGAGAGCTTGGGGCGTCGAAGTCGTATTCGTTCCTGAATGCCTGTACGGATTCTTCTGGGGTCAAGTTCTTGTAGAAGGAATCCTGTTGGTAATTCCAAATATCTTTAAAATCACGAACTCTCTCACACTATTTCCTCCATATATTACGAGGGGGTTTAAAAGCTCCCGTTTTGGGGTGGGGGAGTGCTCCGTTGGAAAATATATTTACCATTGATAGAATAACCACCCATGGTAAGTTTAGAGCACTCACGATGCGCACTGCAAGGGAGGTCTTCCCCGAGCCGCTAGAGCCAGCAATGCCAATAATCTGTAGTTTTTTTTATTGCGATATTGGTTAGCTCATGTGTATATATATTTTTCGTCCTAAAAAATGTCTTGGACAGAAAGACTTGTACACACATGAGTATTTGCCCATGGAGGGCTATAATGAACGACCATAGTGCAGGAACTTTTTGCAACCTTGCTTCTTCCCCTAATTTGATAAAGTTTGTGCGGAATGTGGGGGGGAGAGGGGTAGAGAGAAGAGGTCGACAAACCACGTGCTACGAGGAAATAATAGAAAAGTAATGGGGGGGATGAACGGATGTTGCAGTACTCCACCGGTGGAGAAATTTTGTTTTTCCCCTTTTCTCTATCTCTATCTCTCCCTAATTGCAGCTCTGTGGTTTGTGTGCGAGTTTGTGCGGGTGGTGGCGTCGAAGCACACATCGGCCCAGGGTTTGGGTTTACCAGCTGCTTATCACGGTACTGTGCCGTTATCCCATCGGTACTGCTGAGCTGTGTAGCCTGCATCACGCTGGGCTTGATGCGTTCCCAATGAGGGAGGCTCTTGGCACGATTCACATCGCTCTCCACCTTATGGTCAATTAGATCGTGAGCAGCATCTCCTTCTCCTTCCCTCTGAACCTTTTTTTCTCCCCCTTACCCCTTCGCCAGCGAGTACTTGTACTCTTTCACACAAAAACGCTAACCTTAATCCGGACCGCCTCTCGTTCGTTAGTCTGACCTCAGCACAACAAACCCAACCCAACCCTCTCATTTCATCCTTTTTTTTCCTTCCCTCTCTTCCCCTCCACCCCTCTTCTTTCCCCCCCTCTTAACACTCACCCGCTTGGGTGCCCTGTCTGCTGTCCAGCAAATATGGTACGTTCCGAATTCCGAGAACCTTCAATCTACGGGCATTTGCTTATTGGAGTCTTTGTCATTTAGAGTCACTCAACTACTGCCTCCTCGCGCAAGGCCCTTGGTGCGGACTGGGAGAAGAAGGTGGATGAGGTGAAAGTTTCCAAAACGTAGGTCTAGGACAGGCTTCTCCCCACCGCTTTTTTAAACCCCGCCCCCTCATAATACTAGACAAAATGATGCGATGTATGTACAAGTTGGGAATCTCTCTGAAATTACCATGTTAGAGAATATGTTAACTTGCTTTCTGATAATGTCCTCGTTTGCCGTTGGCATTTCTTTTTCTACTAATTCTTATCTATGGGATGGAATTTTAAGCTAGATCAAGTTACTAATCCCTAGAGTGGTAGGGACCTTAACACCTTGGTCATGAATTATCTCATTATCGAGGGATATAAATCTGCTGCAGTCAACTTCGCTCAGGAAGCGAATATGTCACCTCAGGTTGACCTTGATTCCATCCAAGAACGGGTTGATATTCGCCATGCGATCCACCACGGGGATATCCAGACTGCGATTGAAAGAATAAATGAGTTGCATCCAGAAGTCGGTGGAATCTTTCTCTTCAATTTTAAATCCCTCGTTTCTTGCTTCATAATATTATACACACACACACACACATATATATATATGTATTGCGATGATTACTTTCAAGATAGCTCGCTGCGCCTTTCGGCTAGTGATGAAAAATATACTCAAAACTTCAGTCTTCAACATGAGCATACATTGAATTCTTTTTTCGGTTCAGCTTGCGCGTTTATGGTTTTTGCGGCTTACTAACATTTCAAGTTGGCATAGCTTCTCGAGACGAACCTTCCTCTGCACTTTTCACTCCTGAGACTCCAGCTTATCGAATTGATTCGAAACTGCACTCAATCCCCTGACGGTGACATCTCCGAAGCGTTGGCATTTGCTACCACTCATCTAGCACCTCGAGCACCTGGTAACTCAAAGTTCTTGCAAGACCTTGAGCGCACGATGGCGCTTCTATGTTTCCCAATGGAAAATCTAGCTCCTCCCCTTGCAGAGCTGATGGACCCGGCACTGCGAAGGCAAGTAGCGGCTAAAGTCAACGAAGCGATTCTCGAAGTACAAGGCGTACCCAAGGAAGCCAAGATTCGCCGTCTAGTTAGGTTGAGGGCATGGGCCGAGCAAAGAATGAGGAGTGAGCGTAGAGAAATGCCTAATATGGACTTGGGGTTAGATGTTGCATCGCAAACATCGGACGATGTGATGGGGACCTAGTCGTCTCAGTTTAATGACTTAATGAGTGGGTATGGAAATACTCGGTGACCGCTGGTGTTTTTCCCTTTTTTCGTTGTGTTTCACGGAGTTGTGTGCTATCTACCATGGGCTCTTCTCTTTCTCTCAAGTCGGCATGGGGTTGGATCGGCGTTCTCTACTGGTGCAATTGTAACATGTTGCTTAAACAGAAAAAAAACAATTGCAATGATTTTTGCTTTTGAAACTTCATTAGCCTAATTCATTATAATGATATTGCGATATCGGTATCTCTAATAGGAATAAGTTTTTGGGCGGAGCTAGACTATTTATCGCGGTGCTTGTATCACGTTCATAACCCACCAATAGAAATGACATGAACCCGGACAAAAAGACATGATATTAGCAGTAAGTTAGCGCTTCTTGGCATTAAACTGCGCAACGGAAAAATTTCAGGGCCTCTTCCTTTCCAGCTCGCTGTGCCACTTCTCACACCACCGAACCACAAAAAGTCATACCGTTTAACCACCGACTATGGCAACTACTGCGCTTTCGGGGAACTGGAGGCAGCTCCAGAAGACGCTGGAAAAGGCCCCCTCTACCACCTCGCCCAATTCCTTAAAGCGCAAGTCCCCGTCTTTTGGAAGCTCTACCACCAGCAGTAGCTCGACAACCACAAGTGCGAAAAAGACAAAGCGAGCAAGGTGAGTCCAAACACCACCTGGCTGACGCATGGCAGGATGTCATACTAACACACGCAGGGGAACTCCGCATAGCACAACTGCCACCATAACTGACCCCGCAAACCCACCCTCGATACTACAAACTTCTAAACCAACTCCAACCTTAAAAGTACCAAAAATGACCATTACCACTGAAAAATCCTCTGCGACACTGGCACTTTGGGCAGAGGATAATGACATCTCCCCCGCGGATCTACGGAAAGCATACAATCTACCGTTGACCAACACCACCCTTCCATCCCCCACTGGCTCCGCCGTAGAGCCCAAGGCGTCGGGGGCGGCCTCAGCAACCGAAACCGGAAAATACATATCTCTCGACTGCGAAATGGTCGGTGTAGGTGGTCCCACCAACGAGCGCTCCGCACTCGCTAGAGTCTCGATAGTCAACTATCACGGGCACGTAATCCTTGATACATTCGTGCGGCCTAAGGAGAAAGTTACGGATTGGAGGAGCTGGGTTAGTGGTGTTACGCCCGCGCATATGATTCACGGTACCTTACCCCGTTCTTTCCTGCTGCGCGGCAGCAACATAGCTAATGGCGTGGGTAGCTAGGGAATTCGAAGACGTACAAAAGGAAGTATCCGCCATTCTCACGGATAGGATTCTTGTCGGACATGCGATTAAAAACGATCTCGAAGTGTTGCTATTGAGTCACCCGAAGAGGGATGTTCGGGATACTAGTCAACACCCTGGATTCAGAAAGTTGAGCGCTGGACGTCCGCCGGGGTTGAAAAAGCTTGCCCACGAAGTGCTCGGGATTGAGATTCAGGGGGGGGAGCATTCTAGTGTTTGTTTATCCTTCCCTCTCCCTTGATGGTGGGGGGCTAATGAATGGATGGGTGGATAGGTCGAGGACGCACGAGCTTGCATGCTACTCTATAGAGAATTCCGCAATGAGATTGAAAAATTGCATAAGCCAAAAGTGCATAAGCCAAAGGGTGCATCTTCCAAGCCAGATAGGAAGAAGAGGAAAAATAAAAATAAAAATAAAGCTTAAGTATTGTTATGTTTATGTCACGATTTTAATCAATGCCCTTCTATCCTTCCGCTTCTACTTCCACTAGAGCTAGGATAACCGGTCGACCTGTTTACGATAGTAATTTCTCCTCAGTTATAATTCATGGTTATCCCAAATTCCATCAGACTTCTCTCTTTCTTCTTTTTATCTGCGGTGCGGGGTATCATATCGTGTTTGATCGCTGTCGAGCAGCGGCAACAACGAAGGAAATGGAAGTGAAGGAGGAGGATAAAAACATGTGAATCATAAAGGGATGCCCTCGTATAGCTCCATTGTACCTTCCCTTGCTACAGTAAAGATAATGTCGTTCAGGATCTTGGCTTTGAATCCGGCCTCGCAATAGGCAAAGTAGTACTAATTTATATCGGTCATGCCAATCTCCTAAGAATTTCCAGGGAGGCGAAGAAGAAAAAAGGCTGCTCACCTCCCATTTCCTGTTGAAGACCTCAACGTCCTCTTCACTCATCCCCGGATGTTCCTTTCTCAAAGCGGGTGCGATCCGATCGTGGAAGGTCCTGAGGAAGTTCTCCCTCCAGACGCGGAGGGTCCTGATGTAGTGACCGCCAATGTTCTCGACGGAGTCAAAGACCAAGTTTCCGTTGCTGCCCTTATTGACAGCGTTCATGAGCTGCGTATTCGAGGGGAGGTATCCCCCTGGGAAGATATATTTCCTGATAAAACTGCCTTCTGTTAGTAACATTGTCTTTCTCGATTAGTGGAGACGGGGAGGGGGGGG
>Ga0307513_10002542_pt1 | contig 25213 bp, 31 predicted proteins | sample 15_EM_MG_FD_202174 | JGI IMG/M metagenome (GOLD analysis project Ga0307513, IMG submission 202174) | Populus trichocarpa ectomycorrhiza microbial communities from riparian zone in the Pacific Northwest, United States - 15_EM | ecosystem: Host-associated > Plants > Roots > Unclassified | place...
CTTCCACACGTAACTGGTAGCCAACCCACACCGTTATTGGCCATGGCGAGAAAGCTGCGAAAGAATGGGAGGGCGTCACCTAATTCGACACCCGAATGCATGAGGGTTTGGGGCCTACGTCCGAGCCGTCAGCGGACGATATCAAGCCATGAATCAACCATTCGGATGAAGGAGGAGAAGGAGTAGCCCATCGTCATGCGGGCTACTATCGCCTTCATAGTCATTCCCATTCGCCCTGTCGTCCACAATGTGGTTGATTCTCTAGCCGGATCTATACCCGAATGTTATCAATGCACTTACTGCAGGAACCCCTTTGCTGCACTGAAGAAGTGCAATTGTTGCGGCAATGCCTGCTACGGCATACGCTACCTGGTGTGTCCCCGCTCAGTATCAAAGGGATTATTTGCTCACCTACCAGGAAAGTCGAAAGGATCCCTGGAAAGAACCTATATTTCCCCACATTCTTATACCCGCTTTCACGAACTCCATTTCGCTGAACGTTACTAAAAGCTATCGAACCCTTGTACTTACATGCTCACACATTGTTTTTCTTGATATCATGACCTCTCAATGTATTTAGCCGTCGCAATCATGACCATCTCAAGAAGACAAAGCAACCGCATCCTCCCCCATTTCACAAAAAGGTGTCATGGTGAAAGCAGAGGCCATCGACCCTGCTCTGATGGAGTTGGATGCGTCTCCGTCACCTCGACCTCAGCCGACTCCAGCGCGTACCAGGAGTAAGGCCTTGAAAGAAGCATCGCGCGAACCGACGCCTTCGCGCAGTGCGGGCCCTTCAAGGCCAACTGGAGTGCAACATCTGTCATCTCACTCTGCTGGCCCAAGTGCTTCTGCACTGTTGAGTCAAACAGAGCAACTCCAACATGCATTTGCGGATCCTGTGCGTCAGCAAGCGCAGGCGATGGACGACGATGCCGATGAGGACAAAGATCGAGAAGAACTTGACGAAGAAACGCTTGCTACGATGATGTACAATCAGTGAGTATACGCCCTCGAGTTTCTATCACGACTCGCGTCTGACCTCTGTTCTTTAGAGAGCTACTGAGGCACATGTCTGCCAAGCAAGTAGAGCAGTTTGAAGCATATCGTCGCTCCGGCCTGAAAGCCGCAGCTGTGCGCAAAGTAAGTCTTGGGATACTGCAGATAATGTGTGACCGGCACTTAACAGTCATCGAACTCTCGGTACGACTGTAGTTGGTACAGCACACAGACCATCAAATCAATGCAGCAAATGCCCAACTAGTAGCAGGCATTGCGAAGGTGTTTATTGGCGAACTCGTCGCTAAAGGTGACCGTCGCCCTTTCTTCGCCCTACCTTGAACTCTGATCGCTCTATTCATAGCTCGAAGTGTCCAGGAGAGCTGCAGCCAAACAGGTTCTCTTAGCCCAGACCACCTGCGCGAAGCCTATCGACTGTACAAAACCGAAACCGGCAATGTCGGCTCAGCCAAACCTCTACGGGGGAAGAGGCTTTTCCGTCGATAACCTATCTGGAATTGTCTCATTGCTCGGCGAGAGAAGCGTTCGCAAACAATCAAGGAACTGTTTTAAATTTGCTCCACGTCTAAGTATGTGTAATATATGCAACATCCACCCTCTAAAAGTCCTTTCTAACTAATAAGTGAATGGAGCGGTAAATGGCAGCTAAACTGCCTCTCCGAAACCCAAATCTACAGTCCTTCCAGAGATCGCCGAGATGGGCCGATTGCCCGTGGACGTAGATGCAATTAAATCGTGCGTCGACGATTTAGCGCTCTTTGATTCGATTGTCGCCGAGGTGGGGATCCGAAAGAACATGCTAGTGTCTCCTTCAGCACGGAACTTGAGCGCCTCACGGCCTCTGGCACAGTGAAGTCCAGATTCGTATGAGGGGCGTGTTGGTTGACACGTAGGCATGTTCTGCGCCTGTTCGATCGGGCCAAACGCGGAGGTAACTCCAGGAGTGTTTGGGGCAGTGGCCGTCGGAATGTGAGAGGACAGGAGGATTTGATGCTTCTCCTCACCAACGAGCTGTAAACCTGTGTCACCTTCTATGAGAAGAACCCGCTGAGCCACTGAGCTAATGTTAGTAACTTTATATAGATGATTGGAGTGCAACGTACTAGTCATAGCCGCAACGATGGAGAACATGGATCCGATAGATGCAATGCCCTTAACATCAAGGGACGCAAGGAAGCTCAAGAGATTGGCGGTGAAATCAAGGAACATAAAACCCTAGAGAACGTTCAACGACCGAATGAGTGGATAGAAAGGTTCTTACGGCTCCACTGTTATAAACTTGCGTAATAAGGCTTCGCTTATTACAGCAGTCTTTCTTGAGCCAGACATGGTAGCAACTGAGAACGATCGCGAAGATGTCGAAGATCCTGATGGCCAGACTGATAAGTAGAGCTGAGGCAGCACGTGAATCGATACTCACAGGCGGGCCAGGTAAAAGACTGGTCCGGCGTTGAACTTGTGTTCCGGGACTAAAGATGAGCACCCAGACGCCCCTGTTGTAGCATTCGGATAGGAGTATGGTTGACGCAGGATAGTCATCGAAAGGCCCTCAACAGGGACCAGGATCATTAAAAAGCTCATAATGCCGAAGACATTGCGGCTATGCTCCGATGTAGCCAATGTCTGGTAGAAGAAGACCACCTGTGTGACAGATGCTGCAATAACTGTGGCGTAGAAGCTCGCACTGTGTCCGATACTCGTTAACTGGAGAAGCTTGAGACTTACATTGAGTAACTGGTCCAAGGAGGTGCATCTTGCTACATTGCGCCTCTGTCGTCGGGTTGAAGTACAATACCGCATTGCTTATGAGAGCCAAAGTCCCAAGGCTATAGAGAATTAGGGTCACACGTTGAAGGATGGATTCTCCTGCCAAAACTCACTATCGTGCCGAGAGGAATAAGGCCACCTTGGTCGTGTTCCGATTCTTTACTAGCTTGATTTCCTTCGGTATGACTTGTAAGAAACTTCAGAGCGCGTCAGACTTGTCCAGTGGACTCGGCAGGATCAGGCCGGGGCTCACTCGAACAAGGCAACGGAAAGGGCGCTGGGAGATGATATGATACACTGAGTGAGCTGAATTCGTGTCTTTCATTTACGGCGTGCACTCACGCAACGCGCAGCTGCCCGGAGAGGAAAGTCGTATCACCGGTGAAAGACATGAGCGGTCAATGAACCCGGTTTTCTAGGCAGCAAGTGTGTTCGAGCACGAAACCACAAGAAAGTGGTCGTGGTCGAGGGAAGCAACGGGCACAGACAGGCACAGGCGCAACGATCTGGAGAGCCAGAGTGCGTGCAGCGGGGTAGGAAGCAAAGAGGGAAGAGGAAGTAAATTAAGAGTGCGACTGTGGTCACGCGGATGCTCCTCTTTTCGCTCCATTGCTCAGTTCTCAGTTCACAGTTCACAGTTCACACGCGGAGGCAGGAACGGGTTCGGCAGCAAATATCGTCCGGCGCTTCACTTGGCAATGCTCTCACGCCATCGGACATAATGGCGAACGAGGTCGAGAGTCGCCACAGCATCCTCCACACTGCTATGGCCCACGCTCCCATCTCCTCTCTGGATCGACCGTTTCAAATACTCGTGCACCAATACTCGCAACGCCCTTCTGTAAGGAAGCCCGCGTTCGTGGGGGAAGAGCTACCCGCAAACCATCAAAACCGGGTCGGTCCGGTTGCTATCGGGCCGCTCACCTTGATTGTATCTATTACCCGTGGATGGTGGGAGATTCGGAGCATCATAAAGTCGCTCTCCAGGGAGTGTCCGACCATAATTGTCTCTGGTCCAATCAACGTATCCAATGCTTTACGTATCCCTTGTAAGTCAAAAATCGCATTGTCGAGCGAGGTGATGCCTGAAAATCTAGGGAGGGGCATGAATTTGGACCAGTTGCAGGGGCGGACGCGAAAATACCGACCGTGTATTCCAATCTCTGTAGGAGGGCTGAGTCATCATCGACCAAATCACCAATTGAACCTGGGACCTACAGGACCTCCACGCCAGCACCTGGCCGCACCAGCTCGTCGAAAACCGATGTGCCATTACCATCTACTATGGATACACGCGCTACGGTGAGACCTTGAGTGGTATAGATCCCCTCGCAGTCTATCGCGGCTATATCGAGTTGTGTATCCCTCCGCTCGTTACAAGTGGGCGAAAATCCATGACGGCGATGTAGGTCGCTGAGTTGCTTCTCCAGAAATACGTGCTATGAATCCAGCGTTTGTTGCAAGTTCGATTTTATGGCGTATGCGGCACGCACCGGTCCAAGTTGGCAGCCAGGTGAACCCTCTGGTGCGGAACAACACAGGTAAGATCTCTGCGCCTCGCCTGTGTGAAGTGGTGTTAGTCCGCCAACACCCCGAAGCTAGAAGTCAGATACCGTTAGTCACTATCCGTCTCAGTCTCCCCCAATGAAATTGACACGCCGTCGAGTGCATATCTGGCACGATGAGTGCATGCTCTCGACATCTATCACACTGCTTCTCTTGGTTGGCCGCAGAAGGCTCCAACCCGCCGACACAGTCTGGCTCTTCCGGATACCCGAGTTCCCGCATTTCCGCGGGTTTTAAGAGGAGAGGCTCCAGTACAGTAGCAGAAAGGGGCATGGATTCTTTCGGCTCCTCAGTATCTGCTAGTTCAGCTCTTGAGGCCAACATCGCTTCGGTCCCAACAGAGGGGTGCTCAGGATTGTCTGGTTTGAAGCGTTTCTTAATCGTGGCAGCGCAAGAGACTACCGCCTGATACCGTCATTTTCGTGTCAAAGACGAGAACGGACACGACTCACATTGCGGTATGTGGCTTTTGAGTGCCTCGCATGAATTTCCGCCTCTTGTTGCACTGCATGGTCTCGCGCAAGGTTTTGATGCGAGGAATTGAACGCAGAATATAACCCAACGAATATCTTGTAGAGCGTTGTAACCATAGTCTGCCTCGTGTTATAAGGAATCGTTGACGCTCCTGGGTTTATTCGTAGAATCGGCGGGCCACTGGAGCTCGAATTGGAGGGAGTCTTTGCCTGAGCAAAGACTGCCCTGCGGTTTTGTAGAGCAGAAGAAGATGGCCCAGCGTGACTCGGATTGAGACGCGGGACTTTGGGCGGTCGCAATATTGGGTCCGCAGGACTCGCCGGCCTCTTGCTGGCTTGATGCGGGTGTATTTTTGATGCGGAAGTAGCCTGATTGTTCTCTTCCTCCAAAACTGGTTGCACGAGAATAGACAAAAGGGCAACAGGCGACTGAGGCGCATTCGTAACAGGTTCGTGAGAGAAAGGGCATGGAACACGTGTACACGTCCCCTTCTCTGGACAAATTGTTCGCTTCCATAGGCGCAGAGGAGCAAACATAGTTTCACGATTGAGGTGGTTAAGGAAGAACACCCGTACAGAATGCCACTCTATACTCATACATTCGCATCCCGTGTGCTGCATATACTGCACCGTTTCAGACTCAGGAACTAATATACATCTTAATAACCTAGCAGAAGGAACGGCAAACCTCTTTAATCGGGGACAGCCACGTTAAGGGCTTGGTCAAAGTCAGCAATAATGTCCTCAATATCCTCGATACCGACAGAGACCTATTCAAGGGTCAGGGCATTTCTATGTTTTCCAGGTGGCAGGTATGGACGCACTCGGATCAGATCGGGGGTAACACCAGCTGCACGCTGCTCGTCGTCGTTGAGCTGCTGGTGCGTAGTCGTCGCTGGGTGAATGACCAAGGTCTTTGCATCGCCAACATTGGCGAGGTGCGAAGCCAATTTCAGTTTATCGACCACAAGGCTTCCGGTCGTCGCATCTCCCTTTACACCAAAGGAGAGTACACCACCGAAAGTGTTCGGTCGCAGGAGCTTCTTGGCTCGCTTGTGCGAGGGGTGACCTGGAAGACCCAGATACAAAACCCAGGAAACCTTTGGATGTTTCTCAAGCATTTTGGCAAGAGCAAGAGCGTTGTCGCAAGTTTTCTGGACTCTAAGACTCAGCGTCTCGATACCCTGAAGCAGCAGGAATGCTGCGAATGGGTTCAAGGTGGCGCCGACATCTGGAGTGAACAGCTCTGTAAGTAGACCATTCACCCGAATGCTGAATGGCCTACCTCTAAGGACCTCCACACGCAACTTAACAGCAAACGATATCGACCCGAAGGTCTCCCAGAACTTTAGGCCATGATAACCTTCCGAAGGCTCCGTGAAACTCTTAAACTTGCCGCTTGCGGACCAGTTGAAATTTCCGGAATCAACCACGACGCCTCCGATTGTCGTACCATGACCACCGATCCATTTGGTCGCGCTGTGGACTACGATATCGGCCCCTAAAGCGATGGGACGGACGATATAACCACCTATACAACCAATTAGATGCACTTATGATGGTAGAATGTCTCCCTCACCGGCACCGAAGGTATTGTCTACGATAAGAGGAATGCCATGATCGTGAGCAATCTTAGCAAGCCTCGGGATCGGTGCAACGTTATATTTCGGGTTTCCAATACTCCAAATCCATTAGGTCATATGGCAGACCTTTCAGAGTACTCACCTCTCTACGTAAATCGCGCGGGTCTTGTCGTTGATCGCTTGCCGGAATAACTCAGGGTTGTCATCGGGAATGAAGATCACGTGGATACCGAGCCTCTTCAAGTACACTTTAAACTGATTGTAAGTACCGCCGTACAAATATGAACTGACATTGGGCGTAAGTAGCCTGCCATAGTTCAAGAGAGAGGTGAGCACGTAGAAAGAAAGTTATCTCCAGATCCCATAATGGTGGAAATAGCCATGAACTGTGCAGCTTGCCCACTAGAAGCAGCGACGGCAGCAGCGCCTCCTTCGAGGGCTGCCATCCTCTTCTCATACACATCCTAGGGGCTTGAATGAGAAAGATTGTTCCTCGCGTCATGAATCATTACCTACCAAGGTTGGGTTCCCAATGCGACTGTAAACATTGCCAAAGGCTCTCAAACCAAAGAGAGATGCGGCATGCTAGTGCGAGACATGCTTGAATATGTGACGCAAGGGGTAAGGGTAAGACGTACATGCGAGTCGTTGAACACGAAGGAGGTAGACGCATAGATTGGAACGGCGCGAGCATTTGTGGCTGGGTCAGGTTCTTGACCGCCGTGGACTTGGATAGTATCAAATCTGGGAGCCTTGTGGTCAGAGGACATGCTAGGAGGAAGTGTTGAGGGACGGTCGGGGACAGCTCGGGCCTTTAGAGACAGAAAAGCCCCTCAAATTGCGTAATCGCTCGTCACGGCCTCCAGTACGATACACGAGTGCGAGACATGCGCACAGGCATGTGCTTGTAGTATTTATATTCATGCGATACATTTGGGTGGTAACTGAATTCGGCCCGCGGCTTCCCAAAATTCAATTCCACTAGCCGTCCCTTATCACGTCCCGAGCATACTCCGTCACTGTTACCTGCTACCCTTACAAATAAACATTAAATTCTATAAGTTTCTAAAGGCATGTCTTCTGATAGTGTGCAAATTGTCCAACAAAAGGGATAACCACCCACAAATGCAGAACCCACTTCAACCCGCTCAGCAATTACATGCACAACACTATACCGGGGCAAACTAGAAAGCCTTGAAAGATGCACCCTGCTTATCAGAGTCACTAAGGTGCCTCACCCACCTCTATCCACCTTTCAAGTGTTATGATTACAAACCAATATGGGATGCACTTTGCACGATATGTCTACCTATGCCTATCACTGTAATCCCCCGTTCCTGTCCCAATAACCACACGTGATTCACGAAGGACCCGAACAGACTCAAGGACTAAGGAGAAACGCTCCTCAATCTACTCCACTCCCCGTGGCTCACTCTTTACTTCCCATAAGAATGCGTGGCTGGCCCTTGGGCTGTGGTTTTCCCCTCAGACCCTGGCTGTGCCTCCCTGTGCTCGGTTAACTCTCTGGAATATCCCCCAATATTTTCTGTCTGCTGCTATAAATACTAGCTGTTAAGAGTTCTTGCTCTTCTACAATGCACATTTTCACTACGTACATTGCCTGTTGAGAGAGAACCAGTTCTTCACATGGGTGCTACTTCTTCCAGATGTCCAGAGTTGGAAGCAGCTGCTGAACTTGAATGGATAAATGTTGAGCGAGATTTTTTCATCATGCAGGTTATCCCTTGACAAGGGAAGCAATGGGAATGACATTGGGGCAGTGTGAGCCACCACCTACAGGGCCAAACTCTGCTCATCATTGGGATCAAAACACAGGAAGCATAGCAAAACAAGAGAATGCATGGTCAATGCTATATGAAGGTCAAATAATGGTATGTGAATGAAATATTGAGGTCCAGGGTGCGTCACAGGCCACCACAGGCCGCCACAGGCAACACCAGAGCCCCAGAGTGGGAAGAGTGGTGAGTGTCACAAGGACAGGAGAGAATGGGAAGGTTTTGAGGCGAAGGAGAACTTTGGTGCAGTCAGAATACAAAAATCAACAGGCAACCCTTTCCTTAATGGCCCAGTTCCTCAACAAGACAATATGGTATTGCCGCCCTGCTTTTAGCAGGGGTTGTACCACTTATCCGACCTTACGCCACCCGGAAATTCGGAAAAATTATAGCATCGCAATGATCAGTAACCCCATATGAATAAAACTTGAGAGTGCACCTACTGAGTGGATCACGCTTCACTCTGCAAAGCTATGAGCCTGACTCAGGCTCAACCCAAGCGCGCGGCGCTCAAAATGCCCCAGATCACGAGCTTTGATCCATTCTTGTGTTATCATTTCTAGTCTGTATTCGTTCCATTCTTCTGCTATAGACATCATATCCTCTTATACACCTGTATCTAAGGGGGTACTCTTGTACCCATGAAAAGCAAGTATTTTTATCCCCCAGTTTCCCTTCATTTTCCTTTGTGCGCTGTAGGAGAGTCCAGGGGGCCTTTGTATTCACCGCTGAATGCCGCTCGCGTCTCTGGAAGGGATGTGGTCTGGGTTCATGGGTGACTGTCCTGAAAGGTGAGGATGCTCTCCCAGTTCATTGGATCTGGGACGGAGCCACGCCTGCCTGGGGCTGTCTTGATATGTTTGGCTCAAGGTCGTGGATAGGGACAGGAGAGACAGATGCGAGTACGAGTAGGGGGTGTCTGGTTATGTGCTAATGGGGGATGCCGGTCGATTTGGTGTGGTCAGTGTCGACTGAGCAGTCCAAACATCCACAACATTACGAAATTATCGAATAAAAATAGACAATAGTCTTGCGTCAGACCTACTTGAATAAACTACTTCCATCCAGATGGCGAATTTCTCCTCAGAATGATTGGTCTGCCCCGGCTACTCATGGCAACCCGATCTCTTAATCTTGGACATATTCGGAATGGGCCTATGTGATCGAAAGAACTTAGGAAATCAGCTGTATAAGCTGTTATAACAGTTCTTCTCAACAGCTTTATTCGTATTTGGCAACAAACAACAACCAGAGCACATGGGTTTACGCATCATCTTCGGTGTATGCTCCACCAATCCTTCCAGCGGTGATACCAAGGTCCAAACGAACAGTCTCCCAGATCGGGAATTCGTCTTCAGCATCAGGGACGTCCACCTGCAGCGCAGTGGTTAATTAGAGTTTATTCTCTCTACTCAGAGAAACGGCAGAGTACGTACCTTTGTGTGTCCGACACTCAACGAGAGCGAAGGAATTTGCCCACGATCAATAGGGGTACCATCAAACTAGAATGCACATTAGTATATCATCTGGGGCGCCAACCAGATGTGGCGGGTACCTTGGCGACACGCCAGTGGAGATTACGCTTGAGGTAAGGAGAAATTTTTTCAGGCTTCAAGTCATAAACGTTGCCAAACTTGTCTCCCAAGGCCCCAGTAAGGGGGATGGTACCAGTTACGATAGTACCACGTTCGCGATCGGAGATACATTTCTCGCAAGAAGTACCAGGGTTGCTTGTGAAGACGACATGCGACCCGACAAGATTCTTGTCGGTAGACCAGTTATCGGGGTCGGAGTCGAATTCGCCCTACAGCGCGTGCGTCAATGGCAGCGTGTGCGTCCGAGCAGGACCACTCACCAGGAAGAGGTGGATGAAGAAGGTACTCTCAACAGCGTACTTCCTGCAGCACAAGTCAGTCACGCTGTCAAGTAAAAGGGTATGCCTGGCACTAATACTTACTCTACACGGATGTTGGCAATCCACTCGTCATACTGGCGGACTGGATGTCCGTTGATCGTCTTATCAGGGATGATCGCTGGCAGCTGAGCGAGTACGTTTTGGAGTAACTGTCCGCCCTCAGTGACGAGTGCATGAACTTGCGACGACTGGCCAGCGGGACCGTCAATGGTGTAGGCGATCTTGTCGAGGAAGTGAGCAGTCGGACCGCCAATTCCCCCCGCGCGAGTACCCTGAGTACGGCTCTGTACAGTGCCCGCCGCCTGATGGAAAATTGTCCCTAGGGTCGACTGGCCCTTGTGAAGGACATCGCGGGCCTTATCAGCGGTACTAACTTTGGCAGCAGCAGCAGGGGGAGCAGCAGCAGGGGGAGCAGCAGGGGGAGCAGCAGGGGGAGCGTAGGAAGTACCGGCGTGGCCAGAGTCATAAGTTGGGAGGGAAGGTCGCTGGGGAGGGGTGTTCGCAGGCGGAGGCAGCTTCTTCACCGCCTCCTTATAGGCGTCGAAAGATTCACGGTAACTGTCAGTTAGTTAGTGGCAACTTAGAACCAGTGCACATCGAGCATACCCTTGATCGAACTCCCAGGTGTACTGGCTCTGACCCCTGTGCCGGATATATTCGCGCTTCCGATAGTCTCCTTTCGAAGCACCGACTGCAACATCTTCCCAACCATACCGGAAGCCTTCCTTATAATAGCTAATATCAATGGTCCTACCGCGTCCCTTCCAGTAGGATGCATGGCCATTGCTGTCAATACAACTCAGCGTGATGAAAGACAGCGACGCAAGTGCGCACCTATATGTCTCAATTTGTTGCTCGTAGTGTTGTTGGGAGGGCTTGGAAGAGGTAATCGTCTTATAGGCTTGGAAGGCCTCGTTATAGCCGTGATCGAACTCCCAGAGATACTCTCCACCACCATGCTGGGAGACGTGGGCAATCTTCCTCTCTTCGAGTTTCGAGGTGCCATGGGTGCAGTCCTCCCAGCCTTGCTGGAAGCCAGCCTCGAAGCGGTACACCTGGAGATTCTGTACGTTCCTCGCGTGCCAGTAGGCGATATGCACATCACGGTGCTTCGCGTACTGTTCGTTGTATTGTTGCTGTATATTAGCCGGAGCGGATGGACCTCCAGCCGGCTTGACCTCCTTATAAGCTTTGCTAGCCTCATTATAACCGTGTTCAAACTCCCAAACTAAGTCACTTGCGCCGCGCTGGGCGATATGGGCGGTTTTGCGCTCTTCAAGCTTAGAGACGCCGTGACCAGCATCTTCCCATCCTTGCTGGAATCCAGCTTCATAGCGATAGACTTCGAGGTTGTTGACGTTCTTGGAGTGCCAGTAAGCGACGTGAGCATCGCGGTGCTTCGTTAAATGCTCGTTGTATTGCTGCTGTGGATTGCCCGGAGCGGATGGACCCCCAGCGGGTTTTACCTCCTTGTAGGCTTTGCTTGCTTCGTTGTAACCATGTTCAAACTCCCAAACTAAGTCACTAGCGCCGCTCTGGGTGATATGCGCGGCTTTGCGTTCTTCAAGTTTAGAGACGCCATGACCGGTATCTTCCCATCCTTGCTGGAACCCGGCTTCATAGCGAGGAATCTCGAGGTTGTTGACGTTCTTAGAATGCCAGTACGCGACGTGAGCATCGCGGTGTTTCGTCAACTGCTCGTTGTACTGCTGTTGGGTGATCGCGGGACCAGCTGGCTTGGATGTTGTCGAAGTTGAAGGTTGAGATGACTGAGAGGGGAGAGGGGCAGGGACAGAGACAGGGACAGGAGCAGGAGCAGGAGCAGGAGCAGGAGCAGGAGCAGGAGCAGGAGCAGACACTGGGATCTGGGGGGACTGTTGTTGAGGAGGTGGACCAGGAGGTGGTGAAAATTTTGCCGGACCCTTCGCAGCGGGCTGGGCAGGCTGGCTCGAAACAGGCGGGGTGGAGCGCTGGGCGGTCTCCGTAGGAGGAGCAGGGGATACACCAGACGGTTTGGGGGGCGCGGCGGGAAGAACACCGACCCAAGGCTTGCTCGCAGTGCCGGTACCGGTCGTGCGAAGACTGGCGGCAGGAGAGGTCTTGCCGTAGAGAGCGTTGACCTCTGTCCTTAACCGTACGCGCTTCTCTTCAACAGAGAGGCTCTCCCACTTGGCGACTTCCGGATAGGTGTAACCAAATGTACGAGTATCACGCTAGAGAGGAGGGTAAGATGCACCGTATAGAGTTTCTAATATCCACATACAGAATCCTTAGAGGTCCACATCTGATTTTCTGTCCTGCGGAAAGGAGTGAGAGGAGAGTTTTCGTCCTCAACAGTTCCTGGGCGGGTGGTGAAGGTTCCAGCGTTGTTGGGCCTGGGTTGAATCCATGCTGTAGGGTTAATGGCTTGCCAGATTGTTGCAAGACGATCGACGTTAGTATGGTGCAGCCACTAAAATGCTTCGGTAAGTCGACCAATGGACCGTCGGAGAACTGAACACGCACGAAGACGGGATCAAAAGCCGCAAAGTCGACCACGGACATATGCCCATTCTGTCCTGTTAAACCATGGATCTGCCCGTGGATGGATTCCAAGCTGTCATAAAAGATAGGGTTCGAGCGGTTGCCCTGGAAGCCGTCGTTCGAGAAGGCAGCCCATGTGGTGGCCTGCGTGAGTAGGTTGAATGTACGGTCACGGAGTGTGAGCTTGTTATTGCTAAGTTGGGCCTCCAAACGTTCTGGCTGGGATTGGGCAGTCGATGCAGCCTGCGGGTTGTTGGTCGTCGGATAGCGGAGAGTAACTGACCAAGATTCCCACTGTAGTCACGTCAGAAGGAGCGAGCACCGTTTCGAAAGGCACGCACAGTACGTTCGTCCGGAAGGCCATCGCCAAAGTCCTCCGGCATGGGGTGGAATCTACGTGGGATCAGGACTTGTGGTATGCTTCGTTGCAAATGGCGTACTTGTAAGAGTAGAGTGGATTCGGGATCTCCGTGCTTTGCCCTTGAGGGGTCAACACGGTGACTTTTGCTTGCCTCGCGATGATATCCGGTAGTGTAGCGTCCAATGCCCAGTCCCAGTACGGAACTCTGAACTTTGCAGCCGCAGCTTGGAACCTCTGCTTCAGACCGGGGTCGGTGTATTCATTGGCGATCGCGGTGACATGCTTAGAGAGGGTTTGCTCGTACAGAGCGACGTACGGCCTGTGCCAGGTGGGGAAGATGACCGAACTGTGAGTGCAGTAACCACCAAAGGTACCATTGGAGCCGACGCCATCAAAGGCTCTGTACGGTCGACCATGAATTCCGGAGATCTGGAAGTAGGACTCGGGATCATTCTGATCAACTGCTTGGAAACGAGTAAGAGCCCTTTATACGTGGAAGTTGTAAGAAAACGAAGAGATCGACAGCGAAACTACTCACAGAAGGTACAAGTTGGTCAAGTCTGCATCCTGGGTGAATGTCCTGATCTCTTGACGGATACCAATGGTACCTCCTGTGATGCCCTTCGTAATTATGACCATGGTTAGAGCAAAAGGGGGGAGGCTCGAGCACGGAATGTAGTGAGATGCTGACGTTTTATATCCAGTCCGGCGGGGCCAAAAGACCGAAGCGCTTCGGCAAGACCAACGTTTGATCGGGCGCTACTAGGTGTGAAATGAGAATGCGGCATAGATTGCCAATCGCCAAGAACATTGTGCGGGGCCTTATCACGATTGATATCGGAAGCATGCGAAAGAGGGTGATTTACTATGTCCAACAGTCGCAGAAGAGCTCATTTCCTTTGCGCTTGCCACAATTGCCACTGTTGAACAGAGAAGAGACCCCAAGGGCTCGCCTAGACCGCTGCTTCTTAGGAGTCTTTGCTCAGTCTGCAGACATTAAGCGTATCAAGTGACCACTGTATCTCATATGAACCATCGCTTCTCTTTTGCTTGGGATCGATCCGACCGACTGCAGGCGAGTCTCAAGAAGCAATGTATTGAGATGTTTACGATTATCGCGGGGATGTTACACCTCATAAGATGCTAACCAGATGCTAACATTAATTGCTGCAAGGGTTCCTCCCCTTTCCGTCGCCAGCTCATCTAGCAATGAACTCGATCAAAGACACCATTCGGTCGTCAAGTTGGACCTGACATTGGACCTCGCGATCAGGCACCTGTCAGGAACGACGTGCGCCACGTCCCAGGTTCCTGGTCGTCCAAGTGAGATGTTGGCGCAGTGTGAATAAAGAGCCTGAAAGAATAGGCGATCCGAGGGATGGAAGGGCTTTCTTTTTTTAAATATAAGGGAAGCAATTGGACTCCTATTCTTTGTGCACGTAAAATTGAAGACTCGCCATGCTGACCCTGCGAGAGCAGAGGGCGGAGACCTCGGATCCGTTCTGCTCTGACAAGTGTACCCTTTGCAATGAAGCGTACCACAAGGCTTGATCCATTTAGATTCCATGCCGCAGGACTTTGTCGATGACGCGGACGGACGTAGAGTGCCATTTGTAGTAATCCCCGTACATATTACGCACTGTCCGGAAGGAGTCATACCTATTTATAAAATTTAATACCACTGTCCTGGCAGTGGCCTTTTGCTATTGCGGCTTAGGTTTTACTTGTAGATCCAAAGTCTGTAGATCCAAAGTCTGTCCTTTGGCGGGCCACACTTTTAACGGTGGCAGTCTCAAACGGCGGGAGTTGCGGGTAATGAGGATGGGTTGATGGGTTGTTTCCACGATGGAATACGATGGAATACGATGGAATACGATGGAATACGACGGCGAACGAGGTGGTGAATTCAGGAACAAGCTTGGCCTCCGCTCCATCGGTCCTTGATACACTGAATCCGTACAACACAGCTCCTTGACATATAATGACCTCAAAGAAGTCATTTTTAACCAGTTGGTAAATTCACGTTGGGCTTGCTCCCACTGCTTTGTGCTCCATTTTGTCGTTATGGGTCGTTGGATCCCCGGATGGACACAAGGACGTGTGATTTGCACTTGAAAACAACTTGATGTCCACTGTGTATAGTATCTCACTCTGACTCACTTCTAGGCGATTCGATGAGAGTTGATCAAGAAATTGTGGCTATAGTATGGGAGACGTGCTATCAATCTGCAAGGATTCAGCTAATGAGGAGCGTCTGTAGGGCTATCCGTGCGCGAAATTGCGATGTCGTCCGCCTTGTTTGGGCTCTATGATTATGCTACAAGGAAAAGGAGGCGTGCTAGTCTGGGATTAGTCGTAGGTGGCTCACGAAAGATGTCAAAGAAGCCCACCAGAAGGTGTCAAATGGTATCTAACAGATTGAAAGACGATGGGTCAAGATTTGAGCGAAGGAGTTTTCGCCGAGGGCCTCGGAACGCTGTTGGGTGAGAGGGAGGCTGGAAATCCAGGATACATCACCGACAAGTCTATCAGATAGGCCTACAACACAAATCAGTGCGGAGGTTCCGGTCTATGGCAAGCGACGCACCAGTTTGTCGCCAAATATGGACAACCTTGGCATGGATCCAGACGAGGCATCTACTGATAGCTGCTCCTTGATAGATGGTCGAGTTATAGGCGAACTCAAGGCGTGGATAGGACCCCAATCCATGAGACCCCCGTGCATTGTGCAGGTGTGTGGCTATCGGATCATCGAATGTCAACGCGTAAAACTGGGTGGGTTTAGTCATGAAATCAACTGCAAAACGTGTAACTCATACCCGTTCATCATGCCAGCACTGGAACGCCATGCGACCCTCGTCCAGAGCGTCCACCCATTCCTCAGCGAGGAGTATCGCATTAGCGGGAGATTTCACCACTTCCTCATTTAGACAACCATCAAACTGGTGATCGAAAAAAATGGACGCTAGCTCCCTAAAGCGGTTCTGGCACGTTCAATTCGATGTTGGTGAGCAGCGCAACCTACTGGGAAGGACAGGACTTACAAAACGGGTTCTATCTTGAGGAAATGGTAAGATCTGGACGAGATGGACATCTGTGGCCTTGTTCGTGAGAATGCAGGAGGGGCCGTCGCGCTGTTCGACCTTGATGGTAGCGGATCCGTCAAACCACGTTCAGCCTTTCGTCTACGGATCTCGCTGATGCCTTTGAGCATACCTGCACCTGTAGTTCCCACCTCTCCTTCCATTCCAACGCAAGACCGCTCAGTGGCTCTACCTCGACAGTCTCGCGACACCACTCTCCAGCAGCCTCCCACGTCCTTGTGGCCTGCCTCCTCTTGAAGAGTGCTATGCGGCACACCAGGGAACGGCATCAGCGGCAGCCCACTATTATCCCGGCACAACAAATAAAGGACAATAGGCAAATGAAGGACGCACGAAAAAGCAAAAAATCGCATATCCACCGCTTCACTTCATCGTTCACGGCCTCGGCTTCAAACACTGCTTGTTCAGGCACTTCAAGCTCATGTTCAGTGTCGGGCCGAGGACCGCGTCGAAAACCGAGGTCAGGCCGCTCGTGCGCGTATGCGCGACAATCCCAGCAGGTGCACTCCTCAAGGAGCTTGCATATATGCACGTGTAGTGCGGACCGTGCTCGACGCGCGATGTGCTCGACGACAAACCGTGCAAAGACGGGCGGTGCTGAGCACTGGCTATAGAGCACTGCGAGCGCGTTGCGGCTGTCGAGGTCGACCAGTGGGATACTCAGGAGACGCTGCAACTCTGCTTGTGCGCTCGACATTGTCCGTCGTGGCGAGGAGGTTGGTTGCAAGACCTGGGGACGCGGGGACGCGAGTGACGGGTGGGAGGTTTAAATGCCGGGTTGTTGCTTCGCTTTGTATTTGATACCCTGAACGCTCGTGACTTTGAGGTCACCGCGACCTCGCGCGCGCGCGCGCACGCGGATCGTTTATTTCTTCGGAGTTGGGCAAATGACTTGAACTTGATGCGCGCTTTTTTTCTACCTCTTGAAGTCAGATGATTTGAGATCACGCTATTGGTCGATGTAAATGTATTATAGGATTATCCGTCTAATTCTAAGGGAGGCGAGGACGGTGGCAAACCGAGGACGAGTACAAGGTGTTGTTGACGGTTGACATGACGTGTCTGAAATTTTCTATGTTAAAAACGTTGTATAAACTTCGTAACCATAACTAATGAGTACACTGTAGTCCGCTCACGCAGAACAGGTCCTACGTCCCGGTCTCCTTCATCGTCTGTTCGTACATCGATAAACCATAACAGAACTGTGTAGATCCAATGAGATGCAATACGGGTATGCAAGGAAGATATCGAAGTTTATATGTGTGCATCAGAGAGCAGTGCAAGTGCATCATTTGTTCAGCCTAGTTCTTAAGCTTGCCAGGGTCTTCTGGCTCCTCTGGTTCGGGCTCTTCCGGCTCGGGAAACTCAGGCGTTCTGCACTTTAGGGCAACCTTGTAGCCGTCGGTGCGGGCACCTCCACCCCATGGGGTACGGCCTTTGACGGTGGCATCAACACCCTGCGAAGTCGACCATTGTTAGTTCAAGGTCGCGAAAAACAGAAGAGAGAGAAGAAGAAACGCAACGTACGAGACCACGCTTGGCAAATGCCTTCCACAACAAGCAGTAGTTCTCTCCGCCTGTGAGGTTCTTGTCCGCCTGGATGATCGCGTCCCTCGCCTCGAAGAAGCCAGGTCGGCACGGCTGGAGTTTCATGCCGTCAATCACGAGCTGGACGACGAGCGAGTTGCCGTGGCGGGGGATGAGGCGCTTGGGCTTGTCGTCAGCGGCGAACTGCTGCGGGCGGTAAAAGTCGTTCTCGGGCATGCTGCCGTCCTTGAGTGGCACGGGTGGGAAGAGTGTGTCGGACCACCCGTACTCACCAATCAACTCGTTCGAGACAACGAAGAGCATCTCCGCCCAGACCTCACCGATGGCATGGACGCCCCAGTAGCCACCTTTGTCGAGGGTGTGGTACGTCGACGGGTTGGTAGTCATGTTAAGCGAGTAAGGGTAGTTGCGAATGCCGTCCGTCTCGTTGGCAGCCCAGGAGCCCATCGGCCAGTCGTGGTATGTCTTGGTGCTGCGAATGATGGTAGCCAAGAAGTCACCCCAGCCTTCGCCCATGCCTCCCGACTCGCCCCATCCGAGGCAGCCAGAGTTGGCGGGACCACCAGTAAGACGAGTGGAGAGTCCGTGCGAATATTCGTGAATAACGATTCCGGCCTCGAGATCACCATCACGGTAGGGCTGTCCATGGACGTTCCAAACGTACATACGCATCCGTCCATTCTGTCCATCGGGCGGGGTCATAAAGTTGGCGTTGTTGTTGCCAGATCCATCCTGGGCATTAGCAATAACGGCATCGTCGCCCTTGCCACCACGACCAAAGTTGAATTGTTGGAAGTTACCCGCCTCTTCGGTGAAACCGTAACGGTGGAATAGCTGAGGCAAAAATCAGGAGGAAATTGGCAGCGCGGATGGTGAAGGCTCACGTCGTGGATCATGTTGCAGGTATAGAACAGTTGGGTAACTGCGAGGTCAATGTAGCTTGTGGGAGGAACCCAACTGCCGTTCCCAGTCTGAAGCTCGTAGGTGTAGTTGAAGACGAGTTCCTTTCCACCATCCGGGCGGTAATTGTTCATCCAGTTCGAGCGGCCCTCCCAGTCCTCGTGAGCGAAGACATTGTTACCAAAGGTGGTCGTATCGTTAATGATGGTCCCAGCGGCGAAGCGTTCGTTGGTCTTTCTCGGGTCGTTCGAAGCGGGTAACGAGTGCCAGCCGAGAGGGGATGCAACATCGTCATAGGGCGAGATCTCAAGTGAGCGGTCACCACATTCAGGATCGTTCAGTCCCCATTTCCAGACATAGTAGCTGCTCGCGATCTTCTCCGACGACACGCCGGCATCCGCAGCCCAATCGAGGACTTCGACAATGCGAGTGGCATCCGACATGGAAATGGCAGCTTCGTACCAGTTCTATTTGGTAAGCCGGTCAGTTAAAGTTCGGGCTGCGGTTCGGATAGAAGCGCGGGAACTGCGACTCACGTTCTCCATTGGGACCTCAAGCTTCCACACAAGCGCGAGCTTAGTGTGGCAGTCATTCTCTGGAGTTTGCACGTAGGCTGGGCGCGCGCGGACTGGGCCCACAGTGCCAGGGACGTTGTGGAGGAACTCGACATACGAAGGGCTACCTTCGCTATCACCGACGAAATGGGTCTCGGTGGTGCTTGAGATACCCGCGAGGTGCGCATCAAAGTTCGCGACAATGTCGTCTGAAAGGTTCGAGTCAGGCGTGGCGGCAATCATGAATGAGAGCGCAGCGCGGGCTGGTTCGACCATCTCCCTGTGTGCTTGGAGCCGAGGGATGCGAGTAGCACAATTGTGCTCATGGATGGTGGCGAGATGGCGGTTGGGCGAGTCGATGATAACCTGACTGTTATCGTTGACATTGAGGCTGGAGATTGCTTCGGAGAGTTGAGCGCAATAGGTGGCCCGATGGGACGAGTCTTGGTCCATTGGGTCTATATGAGAGGGTGGGGCGACACCCTTGTAGAACTAGTGGTCGGCTGCGTCAGCACGAATGATAGGTGCTGTGCATGGGAGTCACGTACAGAGTCGCCATAGGAGATGACCTTTCCGTCGAGGACGTTGACATTGACGTTGCCGTCTGCGACCTCGATACCGTTTACGAGCTGGCGGAGGTAGACGTGGGTGACGCCTGTGGTAGAATCGGTGTACGAGTCCGCTCGGACGACATACGAGTGCCGTCGGGCATCCTCCTTTGGCAAGATGACCTCGTTGGCGAACTGACGTGCAAGCTCAATCGGGTCCCGCGAAGTTGCGTGGAACGATGGCGGAAGCGCGGCAGGCTCAACTGTGAACTTTGCGAGCGGGTGGACTGGGCCAAACGAGAGTGACTTGCGGGGGGTCAAAGGAGTATCAGCGAGGGTAGAAGACGCCCCGAGGGCGAGTGCCACGAAGGAAACGAGCATACGGTCGACCCCAGAATGTGGTGGGGGGAAAGAAGCGCGAGTGGCTAAAAACGGCAGCGGCTCTGCGCCTTTCTATGCGACACGCAACAATGCAGGCGACAATCCCCAAGCTACAATTTACAGTACTGCTGACCGTGGCTTGCGCAATGGACACGTGAAGGTCCCGGATCTTTGACGTATCACACACTGGATGGTTGTGACGGCAGTTTGAATCCACCCGTATACAACAGAGCCCTGCACAACATTAAATTATGCAGGAGCCGACAAACTCGGGCTGTGATACGTGGCGACAAATGACGGGATGCGTGTCAGCGGCGAAACGGACCCGTAAGAGCGCTGTGACCGGAGGACGGCAGAGGGCGTGCTCCAAGCAGTCGAAAAGCATGGGTATATGTTGTCGAGCACACTGTTTCAAAGCAACTGCCTGAAGGAGCTGGGCTCGAGGGAGAGCTGTAGGTTGTGGATTATAGGATGGACGCAAGGCAATCAAAACGATTCGTATTTGGGAATATCCTTGTGACAGACACTAGTACGAGTGTCGGTAAAGTGCTATCGAGACATCCGGAGCTCATCGGTCCAGTGCTGGCGTAGGAAAGACGAAGACTAGGGGAACCTCGAGTGCAGTTGGAAGAGTGGACGTCTGAGACGGATCGATTCAAATATTGCAAGTGGGGCCAAGGAGCGGTCCTTGGTCATAAGACTATGATTCGCTACATTCGCCGACTGCTGGCAGAGAGTCGAATAAGATATAAATCATAGCAGTGCAGGGTGGGCACCATGAGCTTGCCTGCTTGCTCACCCATGGACGCGCAAAGACCGTATCGGTCGCACAATCGCTCCCTTCTTGTACGAGCCTCTAGCGCGGCCGACGAAGTACCGACGCTCCATCTTAGGCTCCAAAGAGGAGGAACACTTGGGTCTGAGTAGTGGAGGTGGAGGAAGCCCTTCAGGGCGTTTCCCACCCTCTCAGGTTGCCAATCCCCTTCTGTTACACAACACTAACCCTAAGCTACCAAGCTACTCACCCTTCGAATAGTCGAGCTTGGTTGGGAAATTAGACCAGAATCATAGCATTGTGCGACATCAGAAATCTGGACAAATTACAGCATCGTAATCATCAGTACCTCCGTATGGTCATAATGTAAATATGTACGTACTGAGCGGATCACGCTTCATCCTACGAGGACGCAAGCCTCGCTCAGGCTCAGTCTGTTCTCGTTGCGCCCTCAATCGCTGCCTCAATTAATAATTGTGTCATAGTTTCTCGGTTTTGTTCGTTAATCTGGAGACGTAATTGCCTCTTATACGCCCGTATATGTGGGGTATCCATCTGTACGTAAATTCAGCCTCCCATTCTACTCCCAGATTGTCTCCACACAATCTTAGCTTGTTCCACAACGGGTGGAAGTAACTATTCCAGGGGTAAATAAACCGGGAATAGTCCTGAGAAAAGACCTTCTGCATGATTGGCTACTCACCACCTATTCCGCACCTATTCCAACAAAGAAACAACCCAGCAATTCCCCAACCTTTGGCGTCCAAACAACCCATATGGTTGTTATATGGTTGTTTGGACGCCAAAGGTTGCTGGGTTGTTTCTTTGTTGTTTCTTTGTGTGGAATAGTGGCGGGTGCTTGGAATATCCCACATTGTAGATGATCTTTTTCTCAGACTATTCCCGATTTATTTACCCCTGGAATAGTTACTTTCACCCGTTATGTTCAAGTATATCTCTGGCGCTCCTCGTCACCCCTGCGACTCGGTATTCCAACCAACGGACGCACCAACCTTGGTTCTCTGTGCTTATCCCCTGTTGATAGTTAAAGGCGTAGGAGTGCCAGTTCAGATAAGGAATGAGGCAACCCCAGTTATCCGGGCTATAAAGGTAACAAATATTTAATGCACCGGATATCAATCTCCTTACCTGTACGCCGCAGTTTCCGACGAAGGAAGCGATTCTCCAAGCTGCGCATGCGGATTTTTAAAATGGAAACCACAAGACCTTCAGACAATAGACAATATGACAGAGTAGCGACACAGATCACTTCCAGTATGCGTAACTTCGCATCATGTAAATGAAGGACTGGGTGGTGGCTGTATGTCTGTGTGCTGAAATACAACATCGCATTTGTACTTCACGTATAGTATAACCATTAGTATAATATTGGACAGGTATGAAAAGTCTAAGTGCGCTGAACGAGCAGGGTTATTCCTCCCAAAGGATCCTGTGGCAAGGGTTGATATATTCAAAGTGGGTGATGTGCGATGGGCAATTCAGGAAAAGTAACTAGCTTGGAGATAGACTCAGAATAGTAACTGCGTCCCAATACGTTCCAAGGGTCCTTAAGCCTTCATCTTTCCGCACCGCACGCACTAGACCCCGCCCGTGAATGATGGGCTTTAGCCGCTTTCGAGCCTCAGTGGTACCTCACCAATGCTTATATTATTGACTGCCATTAGGGTGTTTCTAACCATGATTCATCTTAAATACCTTGCATCCATTCCATTATGTTTAAGCTGCCCCATGAATTGCTCTCCCCTTCTTGAGGCAGCTACCTTAAAAGATAACCACTAGATGTGCTCGACGACATTTCTATATGCTTTTAGACTGCTCAGAGAGAATCCCCGAGCCCAATTCGGAATTCGAATAGCCGCAAGCGAGCTTCAGGCCCTTCCGTAGCCACAGTTCTCCGCTTGGAACGGTCACTCTGTGCTGTTTTGTTATTTCCCATAATTGATGTTGTGTGTGGATTGTCGTTTAAAGGTCTATGATGCTGAGTGACGGGGGAGTTGAGGTACCATCTGTACATAGTACAATGAACAAAAGTGATGGCTGTGGTGAGCCTGATGTAAGCAGAGGATGAGGCGAGAGGGGTCGAATACCATAGGTGCGTACTCGGAACGACATAAGATTGAGGGGGACGCGAGACCGACACCGTAAATGGCCGTCCGTTGAGATACAGAGTCACTGGGAACGACGAGGTGATATGGCAGCTGCACAACTTTCTGCTGAACATGCGCGGTCGAATCTCCACTCGCACGCGATTCGAACCAAGGACGCTACACTTCTCGAAATACTTTCCATAGAAACAGGGGCCTGGGTCACAAGACTGACAGGGAGTCATAGAGAAAGACAGACTCTTTGTTAGCCCAGGGGGACTTTGGAAACTGAGTGAGCAGGCTAAGTAAGCTTAGTTTATATTCAGTTCAGGTCTGAGACGGCGGAGGTGCAGGCGCAGGCGCAGGCGCTCGCGGTTTACGCGGTTTACGCTCGATTTTCTTGGGGACTGACCTCCAACCCGGTTTGTCGGGGCCAACGGGAATTAGGGCATCTGATGGGTGGAGGAGGCTGGAATTGGGACCGTAAGGGTGTCTGGTCAGAGGTAGCAGCAGTATTTAACCCACAGCAGGAGCCCTGGGAAGGGGACTGTCAGTGATGCCTTCAAAGAATAGGGAATAGCGCACCATTCAAGAGAGAAACTGCCACCAGGACCATGCCGACTCTATAAAGAACATATACGTACCCAAAAAAATACGTATCCAATCGACCGAGCTATTCACCGTTACGGCCAATAACTCAGCAACTTCAAACTGTAATTGGCGGCGCTCATTCCTGAGCTTTCCAACCTCTTGAAGTAGGGTTCTGACTTATTGCGGGAGTGCTTTGCTAGAATAACCCAAGTGCAACGCTCGTCAGCTTCGCCATCGGACGAGCCTAGGGCCGAGGGCAATAGCCACCCAATTTGTCGCAACTGACCTGAAATCGTTGATATATCTGGGGTTCGTCAGTAAATGTTCCACCGGTTCGTTGTCGTCGTGGGCGTCGACAAAGAGTAGATTACGAGTAAAGAGACCGGCACGGGAGGAGTCAGACGCAAAGGTCCACAAGGCATTCGAGGTGGGCGTAGAAAGGACGAAGACCAGGAGCCCGCGAGACCACACCACTTTGGAAGTGCCTCGGCCGACGAGCAACCGACGCTTCATCTCTCTCTTCGGAGGCCCCAACGATGAGGACCACTACTTGGACCCTGCTAAGCATTGTGGAGGTGGAGAAAACCCTCCCACTGGAGGAGCCCCACTTTTGTTCAACCGTTTAAACACTAATCCACACCCAAAAATACTTTGGGACAAGAGGGCGCATGGCTGGACAAAGCACCTGAAGCTCGTAACCACTTGAAGAAAGAGCTGAGCTCGTCAGAGGACGGCTTATATAGGTATAATGAGTTGAAGTAGAAGCATCTTTATGGCAGACAATAATACAAGCATTGGTGAAGATGTACTTGAGGCGCAAAAGCGGCGAAGGCTGATCATTCACGGGCGGGGTTCAGCGTGGACATGGAAAAGACGATGATTTGAATTACGGGTGGTGGTGTTTCAGAATGGGCGATGCATAATCTACACAAAGGGAGTGGGTTGGGTCACAAGACTGACAGGTAAGTCGAGGTAAGACAGTCTTTAGCATTTTTGTCCAAACGAAGTAGAAATGCTAATTAAGCATTGTATGGTTGAGCTCTGCAGCCGGTTCACAGCCGGTGATCCGGTAAACGGACTTGCTCGCTCGCTTTGTATATCCCTGAAGCCTTCAACGCTCAAGGCTTCTTGGACCCACTCACATTGTGCGGCCGACGAGTAAGCGACGGTTCAACTCGCCTCTACGCCCCAGTTGACAGTTGAGCACACACATCGTGACCTGCTGCGAAGAGTTCTCCAAACGATCAGGGGCTGGAGAGTTGTTCCCGAGTTGGGCCCGCCCGTGGCGTGGGCCGCATGTGATTCTTGAGCTTTGTTCGCTGACCTTTCTTCGCCATCGCGGAACGGGGACGGGCTTCTCGTGCCTATCCTGTGAATTTGCGGATTGCGTAGAATTGCGTAGAGGGTACTAGGAACATGGCTTCACGAGATGCACAAGATGCTGCCACAAATCCAGCCACAGGTCCTCGATCCATTTCCGCCGGCCCCGCTTCGCCATCGCCGACATTTCACCGCTCGTCGTTGTTGTCATCTATACCATCACCCTGGGACACCTTGCGATCGCCGACGTCGGCGATAAGCTCCGAGTCGGAGACCAGACAACGTGTTTCCACCGACGAGCAAGTGCCAGAGCCAGGCAACGTGCCAGGCAGCAGCGGCGAGCGAGGCCGCGATCGGAGAACACCTTTCTTAGGCGCACCGCT
>Ga0307513_10002543_pt1 | contig 25210 bp, 15 predicted proteins | sample 15_EM_MG_FD_202174 | JGI IMG/M metagenome (GOLD analysis project Ga0307513, IMG submission 202174) | Populus trichocarpa ectomycorrhiza microbial communities from riparian zone in the Pacific Northwest, United States - 15_EM | ecosystem: Host-associated > Plants > Roots > Unclassified | place...
ATCTGCGGTTCCGACTTTATCCAGGACAACGTGTAGCTGGCCGAGAGATCGAGCTGGCCGCGCGCGTCGGTCATGAGTCGCGCATTCGGGATGCCGTTCTGATTGGCGCCGGAAGCGATCATGTCGTCGCTCCAAGTATAAGAAAGACGTACCGAAGTGTTGTCCCGTTCCCAATACACCGTGCCATTCCACAGATTGGGCGCCACGCCGACTGCCACCGCGGGTATCCCCTCGCCCTCCGATTTCTGGTCCACGTGCGTGTAGTTGAGGCTGAAGCCCAGGCCATTGATAAAGCGGTCGAGCGGCTGAACCCAGATCGCCTCCACACCGCGGATGTCCAGCACGCCGTCGGCATTGACCTGGGTCTGGACGTCGACGGTTGCCACATTCGGACCACCGCGCTGATTGAGCCCCGCCTGCTGGATGGGCAACAGATCTTCGTACGGTATTCCCAGCTCCAGGAACGGAATGCGGCGAACGCCGTTGACGGTGAAGCCTTCAATGCGCTTATTGAAGAGCGTCAACCCGACGAACCCTTCGGCCCCGGTGTACCACTCGCCACCCAGGTCGAAATTGGTGGACAGATAGGGGGCCAGTTCCGAATTTCCCTGCGTGGCCGTCTGAGCGGATGGATCGCTGAAGTTGGTGTTAGGCAGCATCGAGCTTGGATTGGGCCGGGTGAGCGTGCGCGATCCGGACATGCGCAGCACAACGCTATCGGCCACATCCCAGGCGATATTGAACGATGGCAGGATTTCCCTATAGTCGGACTCGAGCACCTGTTGACGGCGGATGCCGCTGATGGTCACCGGACCGCTGATGGTCTGGTCGGTAGTCACATAACGTATGCCCGCGTTGAAGCGCATATTGCGGTCCCACACCTCGGCCTCACCATTGGCCTCCACGTAGAAACCCAGGTTCTTCTCGCGGATTCCCCCAGTAGAGGCACCCGTATTGGCCGAATTGCTTTCTGGCGCGCTGTCACGCAGTGCGTAGTAGTTGGTGTCGCTCAGGAACCGGTCGAAATCCACGGTGATGAAACCATGCGGTCCTGGACGCAGATAGGACGCCAGATCTGCCTGCGGGACCGCCGAGCCCGGGCCGCCATTGCAAACCGTCCCCGCCCCGCGGCAGACCACCGTTTCCCAGGCCACGCTGTTGTCAAACCCCTGGATCCGGCGCTCGGCTTCATCGAACGCGACGCCAACCTTGACGTTGCGGCGATCTTCGCCGAACTGCAGATCGGCGCGCGCGCCCTTGGTTTCGGTGACGCGCTTTTCGTTCTGTATGTTGACGCGGCCGCCGGCCCATTGCCAACCCAGATTGGGGTCGTTGAGATCCAGATCGGTGGCGGCAAGCGGGATGTCGCTCGTATTGCTGTAGGTGACGTTGGTGAATGGCGTGGTCACCAGAATGGTGGGCGACTCGCGGCGCATCCAGCTGCGCGTCATGTTGGCTTGTAAGTTTAACTTGATGTTTTCGTCTTTGCCGAACAACAACTCCGCTCCCGGGTTGATGCTCCAGAACTTGACCTCTTCCTCATAAGGGCGTGCCTCGAGGAAGAATTGGGCGTTGCTGAAGGTGGCATTGGTGACCACGTTGTTGGCGTCAAGTTCCATGGCGGTCGGGATCATGTTTCCGTTGCGCCCGATCAGATTCATGCTGATGCGTTTGGAAGAGCGGTTGGCCTCCGAGTACAGCGTGTCCAGGTAGAAATGAGCGTTGTCGCTGGGCCGCCACTCGAAAGACATGGCAACGGCATCGCGATCGCGATCGCCGGACATGTGCACCGGCCGCCCAAGCCGCGGAATCAAGGCATCGCTGATCTGCCCGATGGTCAGTCCAGGATTCAGGGCAAGCAGAAGATCGCGATCGATGAGTGTCCCGGGCGTCAGCCCGGCAGCGATGGTGGAAGCATTGTTGGGCACCGTGTCCGGGATACGCCAATTGCCGCCGCCGTTGACGTTGCAGGCGGCTGGTTGAATGGTAGGAGCCGTGCCGATGGGTGGGGTCAGGCCGCACTGGGTGTAGGTCAGGCCCGGATTTGTCCAACCTATGCTCTCGTACCCTTCCACGCCCATCTTGCCGCGAACGGACGACACGCCCACGAGCGCGCCGAATGTTTGCTGTTCGTTGGTCCAGCTTCCTATCAGCGAACCGCGCGGCGACGCTTTTTCGCTGGTGCTGTTCCAATCGCCCTGCAACTGATAGGTCAGATGACTGCCCGGACGATCGAACGGACGCGCGCTGCGCATGTCGACGACACCGGAAACGCCGCCTTCCAGCATGCTCGCCGTCGGCGTCTTGTTGACCGTCAATTGGGTGAAGAATTCGGTTGGAAAAAGATTGAGATCGACCTCACGATTCTGGTTTTGCGCATTCATGCCAATGGAAGCAGTGGCAATGCTGGAACCATTGAGCGTGTTTTTGGTGAAGCTGCTGCCCAGGCCGCGGATGGCGATGTTCAACCCCTCACCGTTGACATCGCGCGCGAGCTGCACACCGGGAATTCGGTTCAGCGACTCGGCGATATTCATGTCCGGGAACTTGCCGATGTCCTCGGCGAAGACCGTATCGCTGAAGGTCACCGATTCGCGCTTGGCGTCGGTGGAGAACTGTATGCTTCGGCGATATCCGGTAACGGACACACGATCCAGCTCAGTCACCGCCTCCGACTCGCTCGCAGCGCTTTGCTGTTGTTCGGCAGATACCGGCGGTGTCGCCTGGGGCTGCGCTTGCTCCTGCGCAAGCGCCGCGCTGCTGAACATCCCGACCAAGGCCAAGCTCAACGCATGGGACAACCTGGTTCTTGCAATATGGATTCGCACCGTACCCCTCCGGTCTCTGGCGGCTGGCTGCCAGCGGCGCTGACATTGGATGAAAGGTCGCTCCGCATCGCCCCGGCGCTACCGACCCGATAGCACCTCGACAATGTCCACCGATGGTAGCGCTACCAAACAATAGGGCGCACGCTGCGGAGCAACATGGATTCCTGGACCCGCATGTCAGACAGATCTCGCCGCGCTGCAACATCATTTTTCCGCTTTTTTTAAGCTTTTATTCCGCTGCTGCACCGCGGTAAGCGTAGGGACGAAACCTGCGCTTATGATAGCGCTATCAACAAACTGGCCATCGCTGGACACGGAGGAGTGGATGACCTGTATCCGCAATCAGGCGAGCCATGTGCTGCAGGACAGCATGATGCGCTGTGCGATTCCAGCGGTTCTCGCGCAACTGGCACAGACATGAGTTCCGACGGACAAATGGCGGGCGCGTCCGCAGCGAAGCTGGGCATGTATCGCTGGCGCGTCTGCGCCATGCTGCTGGCCGCCACCACGATCAACTACGTGGATCGGCAGGTGTTGGGCGTACTGGCGCCGTTTCTACAGACCGAAATAGGCTGGAACGAGATCCAGTACGGTTACATCGTCACCTCGTTCCAGGCGGCCTACGCAATCGGCCTGCTCTGCATCGGAGCGATCATCGACCGGCTAGGCACGCGCGTGGGTTACGCGATCGCTATCAGCGTGTGGAGCCTTGCCGCCATGAGCCACTCCCTGGCCGCCAGCGTTGTCGGCTTCATGCTGGCGCGATTCGTATTGGGCTTGGGGGAAGCGGGAAATTTTCCCGCCGCCATCAAGACAGTTGCGGAATGGTTTCCGCGCCGGGAACGAGCGCTGGCTACGGGCATCTTCAACTCCGGCTCCAACGTCGGTGCGATCGTCGCACCGTTGATGGTTCCCATCGTTGCCGTGACGTGGGGCTGGCAGGCGGCTTTCATGTTTACCGGCGCGCTTAGTGCGCTGTGGTTAGCCGTCTGGTGGATGACTTATCGTGCACCCGAGGATCAGCCCGGCCTCTCCAGCGAGGAACTGGCCTATATCCGCAGCGATCCGCCGGAACCGACGGTACGGGTTCCGTGGTCGCAGATTCTTCGTCACCGCCAGGCCTGGGCATTCGTCGCCGCCAAGTTCATCACCGATCCCATCTGGTGGTTCTTCCTGTTCTGGCTACCCAAATTCCTGCATGCCGAATACGGATTGACCCTGATGGGTCTGGGGCTTCCGCTCGTCGTTATTTTCGTGCTCGCCGATGTTGGCAGCATCGCCGGCGGGTGGCTGGCGGGTCGCTTCATCAAGCGCGGCTGGAGCGTGAATCGCGCGCGCAAAGGCACGATGCTGATCTGCGCGCTGGCGGTGGTCCCGATCGTGTTCGCTGCCCAGGCGAATAACCTGTGGCTGGGGGTGGCTTTGATCGGGATGGCCACTGCAGGCCATCAAGGCTGGTCGGCGAATGTGTTCACCCTAACTTCGGATATGTTCCCACGCCATGCCGTGGCCTCGGTGGTCGGTATCGGTGGTTTTGCCGGTGCGGTCGGCGGCATGATGATCGCGACTTTCACCGGATTCCTGCTGGAAACGACTGGCAGTTATGTGCCGGTATTCTTGATGGCGGGCTCGGCCTATCTGCTCGCGCTAGTGGTGGTGCACGCGCTTGCGCCACGGTTGCAACCCGCACTGCTGGATAATCCTTCCGCCACCCGTGGAAGCGCCTGATTTCGGGAACCACACCATGAACAAGCAATGCCTCCTCGCCGGCTTGATCCTGCTCGCAGCGACTTCGCAAGCGCAGTCCGCGCCCCTGGCCCGGGACCGGCCCAAATTTCTGGGTAGCGCTTACAGCGCAGCGCAGGCGCATGACTTTGCCGAATACTGGAACAAGGTGACGCCCGAGAACGCCGGCAAATGGGGCGAAGTAGAGGCCGTGCGCGATGAAATGAATTGGACGCTGCTCGATCAGGCCTACCGTTTCGCGAAAACCAATGGCTTCGCCTTCCACATGCACGTGCTGGTATGGGGCAATCAGCAACCCGAATGGATCGAGACCTTGCCGCCGGCCGAGCAGCGCGAGGAGATCGAGGAATGGTTCGCCGCGGTAGCCGAACGCTATCCCGACCTGGACTTCGTGGAAGTGGTGAATGAGCCGCTGAACGACCCGCCCAGCAAAGACGACGAAGGCGGCGGCAACTACCTCGCCGCGCTAGGCGGCCAAGGCGACATCGGCTGGGAGTGGGTCCTGCAATCCTTCCGCATGGCGCGCCGGCACTTTCCCGACAGCAAGCTGCTGATCAACGACTACAACATCACCAACAAGCCGGAGAACACGCGACGCTACCGCCAGATCATCGAGTTGCTGCAGAAGGAAAACCTGGTCGACGGTATCGGCGTGCAGGCGCATTCCTTCGCCACCACCAGCGAATGGCCGATGCAAGTGCACCGCACCAATCTCGACTACCTCGCCGAAACCGGCCTGCCCCTCTACGTCACCGAGATGGACATCGATGGGCCCACCGACGCCGAACAACTGGCCAGTTATCAGCGCGTGTTCCCGGTGTTCTGGGAACATAGCGCGGTTAAGGGCGTCACCCTGTGGGGTTTCCGTCCCGGTCTTTGGCGCGAGAAGGAAGGCGCCTTCCTGGTCCGTACAGACGGTAGCGAACGCCCTGCCCTGACTTGGTTAAAGCGCTACATCACTTCGAGTTCACCGCGATGAACAAACACACCCCACTCGCCCTGGACGAAGACCGTCTTTTCTCTTCCGATCCGACCCAACGCGCGATCGCGCGTCGACTGTACGTTCTGGTAGCGAAGCTGCCGATCATCAGCCCGCACGGACACACCGACCCGGCCTGGTTCGCCGGCAACGAACCCTTCGCCAATGCGACCGAACTGCTGCTGATACCGGACCACTACGTCTTCCGGATGCTCTATAGCCAGGGCGTACCGTTGGATGCGCTTGGCATTCCGCGCGGCGATGGCACGCGCGCGCCGGTCGATCCGCGCGAGGCTTGGCGATTGTTCGCGTCCAACTTTCACCTGTTTCGCGGAACTCCTTCGGCGCTCTGGCTGAACCACGTCTTCCACGAGGTATTCGGATTGCGTACGCGCCTGGATGCGACCACCTCCGACGACTACTACGACACGATCACCGCATCGTTGCAGACGCCGCAGTTCCGTCCACGCGCCCTGTTCGAGCGCTTCAATATCGAAGTGATCGCCACTACCGAATCGCCACTCGATCCCCTGCACCACCACGCCGCGATCCGTGACAGCGGCTGGAGCGGCCGTGTGATCACCACCTACCGACCGGACCCGGTGGCCGATCCCGAGCACGAGCAGTTCTCCTCGGCGCTGGAACAGTTCGGTCAGATCACCGGCGAGGACGTCCATTCTTGGGAAGGCTACCTGCGTGCGCATCGCCAGCGTCGCGCCTTCTTCGCCAACATGGGCGCGACCTCTACAGACCATGGCCACCCAAGCTGCGCGACCGCCAATCTGTCCGAAGCCGAGGCGCGTAAATTGTTCGAGCGGATCGTGCGCGGCCAATTCAGTGCAGAAGATGCGGAAACCTTCCGCGGGCAGGTCCTCACCGAAATGGCGGCGATGAGCCTGGACGACGGACTGGTGATGCAGATCCATCCCGGCTGCTTCCGCAACCACAACCACGGCTTGTTCGCGCGCTACGGCCGCGACAAGGGAGCCGATATCCCGCTGCGCACCGAGTACGTGCACGCACTCAAGCCATTGCTGGACCGTTTCGGCAACGAGCCGGACTTCAAGCTGATCCTGTTCACGCTGGACGAAAGCACTTATTCGCGCGAACTCGGTCCGCTGGCCGGCCACTATCCCTGCCTGTTTCTCGGCCCAGCTTGGTGGTTCCACGATGCTCCGGAAGGCATGTGGCGTTTCCGCGAGCAGACCCTGAGCACCGCAGGTTTCTACAACACGGTCGGCTTCAACGACGACACACGCGCCTTCCTGTCGATCCCCGCGCGCCATGACGTCGCCCGGCGCGTGGATTGCGCGTTCTTGGCCAAGCTGATCGCCGAGCACCGCCTGGCTGAAGATGAAGCGGCCGAATTGGTGGTCGACCTGGCCTACCATCTGCCGAAACTGGCCTACAAACTATGACGTTGTGGCCCGTACCTCGCCGCATCCTCGGTGCAGCGGGCTCATGGCGCAACGGAGGGTGCCTAGCCTTCAGCACTTTGCTTGCCGGCATAGGAATGCTAGCCGGTTCCGGCACCATGACCGCAGACGCATCGCCGCGCGAGCGCGTGTCGCTTGAGGAGGGTTGGCGATTCCACAAGGGGGATCCCGAAGACTTCGCGGCCAGGCTGAATTACGACGTGCGGCCCGAAGTCGCGCGCAGTGCGGATGGCAAGGAGGCCGATACGCGTCCCGAGCAAGCGATAAGGATTCCAGCCGGATCGAAGGACGTGCTCAAGCCATGGATCCTGCCGACAGGCAATGCCTTTCTTCGCGACAAGACACGCTGGCATGTGCGTCCACCGGGCAATCCCGGTGGTGACCATCCTTTCGTGCAGACGGACTTCAACGACAGTACTTGGCAACCGGTGACGCTACCGCACGACTGGGCGATCGCTGGCCCGTTTCTGAGCGACGGGCCTTACGGCGGTATGGGTCGACTGCCCAGCTGGGGCATCGGCTGGTATCGCAGGAAACTCGATATTCCCGTCAGCGATCGGGGACGCTCCCTCTTTCTGGATATCGATGGCGCGATGTCCTACAGCGCCGTCTGGGTGAACGGAAAACTCGTCGGCGGCTGGCCCTACGGCTACAACTCTTGGCGAGTGGATCTCACCCCCTATGTGGTGCCCGGCGGCGTGAACCAGCTCGCGATCAGGTTGGACAATCCACCGGATTCGGCGCGCTGGTATCCCGGTGGCGGCCTTTATCGCAACGCGTGGCTGACCAAGACCCAGCCGGTGCATGTTGCGCAATGGGGTACGTACGTCACTACGCCCCAGGTGTCGAAACAAGCGGCGACGGTCCAGGTGCAGGTCAGCGTCGATAACGATGCTGCGGCCTCCGCGAAGGTGGACATCGTCACCGCCATCCATGCGCTCGACGAGACAGGCGCGAAGATCGGAGCCGAAGTCGCACGCATAGCGCCGGTCAGCGTCCAGGTGGACGCACGCGATAACGCGCGCGTCACCGCTTCCATCATCTTGTCGCGACCACGCCTGTGGGGACCGCCGCCTACCCAGAAGCCGAACCGCTATGTGGCCCTGACCACGTTGTCGCGGGAGGGCGAAGTCGTGGATCGCTACGAAACGCCGTTCGGTATCCGTTCGCTGCGCTTCGACCCGAACACCGGCGTCCACGTCAACGGCGAGCGCATCGTCATCCAGGGCGTGAACAACCATCACGACCTGGGTGCGCTGGGCGCGGCGTTCAATCGACGCGCGGCCGAACGCCAGTTGGAAATGCTGCGCGAAATGGGCGCCAATGCCATCCGTATGGCCCACAACCCGCCGGACCCGCAATTGCTGGAACTGACCGACCGCATGGGCTTGCTGGTGGTCGACGAGATCTTCGACTCCTGGGAGACCAAGAAGACTCCGCTGGACTTCCATCTGATCTTTTCCGACTGGCACGAACAGGATCTGCGCGCAATGCTGCGGCGCGACCGCAACCATCCCTCCGTCGTCTTGTGGAGCGTCGGCAACGAGGTGGGCGAGCAATACACCGACAAGGAAGGCGCCGCCATCGGCCGGCGCCTACACGACATTGCGCGCGAAGAAGATCCGACCCGACCCACGACGGCGTCGATGAACTGGGCCAAGCCGGACATGCCCTTCGCTGCCGCCTTCGACGTGGTCAACCTCAACTACCAGGGCGAAGGCATCCGCCAGGATCTCGAGTTCGAAGGCACCGAACGCATCCGTACGCCGCCGCAGTATCCGGGCTTCCACCAGGCGTTCCCCGACAAGGCGATCCTGAGCAGCGAAACCGCCTCCACGCTGAGCAGCCGGGGCGTCTATCTGTTCCCCGTGTCGGACAAGGTCAGCGCCCCCGTGCGCGATGGCCGTGGTGGGGACTCGAAGACCCGGCAAGTCAGCGCGTACGAACTGCATGCGGTGGATTTCGGTTCTTCGCCGGACAAGGTATTCGCCTCGCTCGACCACCACCCGTACGTGGCCGGCGAATTCGTCTGGACCGGCTTCGATTACCTTGGCGAACCGACGCCCTACTACGAGGCGCGCAGTTCCTATTCGGGCATCATCGATCTGGCCGGCTTCCCGAAGGACCGCTTCTATTTGTACCAATCACGCTGGCGAGCGGACCTACCGATGGCGCATCTGTTGCCGCACTGGACCTGGCCAGGCCGCGAAGGTCAAATCACGCCTGTGCACGTGTTCACCTCGGGCGACGAGGCTGAATTGTTCGTCAACGGCCAATCGCAGGGCCGCAAGAAGAAAGGACCGTTCGAATACCGCCTGCGTTGGGACGAAGTGGTCTACCAGCCCGGCGAACTGCGAGTGCAGGCCTATCGCGACGGCAAACTCTGGGCCAGCGCCGAGACGCATACTGCCGGCGCGCCTGCCAGACTGGAGGTCGCTGCCGACCGAAACGTGATCCGCGCCGACGGCAAGGATCTCTCCTTCGTCACCGTGCGCGTGTTGGACGAACAAGGCCGTCTGGCGCCCACCGCCGATCCGCGCCTCCGCTTCCGCATCGACGGGCCTGGCGAAATCGTCGCCACCGATAACGGCGACCCGACCGACATGACCTCATTTGCATCGCACGAACGCAATGCGTTCAATGGTCTTAGCCTGGCGGTCGTGCGCAGTGTCCCCGGCCGCACCGGAACGATCACAGTGCGCGCGGAAGCGGATTCCCTGCGAAGCGCCAGCGCCTCCATAAAGTCCGACGCGGAGCCAGCACGATGAGTCGACGACGGGAACGCGGCACCCGGCGCTACGCAATGACCTGGCTCGCGGCCGTGACGTTCGCCCTGGCCATGCCGCTGCAGGCGAAGGAGGATGCCGGCACGCTCAAGGAGGCTTATGCCAATGCCTTTCTGGTCGGCGTGGCCGTCAACGACGACATCGTGGCCGGCCGCGATACGCGTTCTCAGGCGTTGGTACCAATGCATTTCAACGCGATCACGGCCGAGAACGTGATGAAGAACGAGGTCATCCACCCGCGGCCGGGCGCCTATGATTTCGCTGCCGCGGATGCCTTCGTGGATTTCGGCGAGCAGCACGGCATGTTCATCGTCGGCCACACCCTGGTCTGGCACAACTAGACCCCGGAGTGGTTTTTTCAGGATGCCGGCGGCAAGCCGAACACGCGCGAGGCGCAGATCGAACGCATGCGCGACTACATCGACGTGGTGGCCGGTCGTTATGCCGGACGCGTGGACGCCTGGGACGTGGTCAACGAAGTCATCGACGAGGACGGCGGTTATCGGCCCACCACCTGGGTCAAGGCCATCGGCGATGGCGACGAGCTGGTGCGCTTGGCCTTCAGCTTCGCCCAGCGCTACGCGCCGGGCACCGAGCTCTACTACAACGACTTCAATGCCTGGCGACCGGAGAAGCGCGACGGCATCGTGCGCATGGTGAAGATGCTGCAGGCGGCCGGCATCCGCATCGATGGCATCGGTATGCAGGGACACTGGGGCTTGAACTATCCCAGCACCGAACACATCGAAGCGGCCATCGACGCATACGCGGCCTTGGGGCTGAAGGTGATGATCACCGAACTGGACGTGGACGTGCTGCCGCTGACCAAGGAGGGCCAGATCATCGGCACCGGCATGACGCACCCGCAATTCCAACGAGAGGAGTTCAAGCGTTTCCTGGATCCTTATCCGAACGGCCTGCCCATTGAAATGCAACAGCGCTTGAGCGAACGTTACGCGGAACTCTTCCGGATATTCCACCGCAAGCGCGACAAGATCTCGCGGGTCAGCCTGTGGGGCGTGCACGACGGCATGTCGTGGAAGAACGATTACCCGATCCCGCACCGCACGAACTACCCGCTACTGTTCGATCGCAAGCGCCGGCCGAAGCCCGCGTTGGAGGCGGTGCTGCGCCTCGCCGCCGAAGGCAGCACGCGTTAAGACGCCACCACCTCTCAAACCCGGTACTTTCAGGGATCGCGGAAACTCGTCAAGGCGACCTAGGTGCCGCATCATGCCCACCAGACAACAACATAACGGAACCGACATGCCCTCTCCACTCCGCTTCGCTCCTGCAATCCTGTTTGCTGTCCTGTTGGCGGCCTGTGCGACGACCGGAGCCTCCCGGCAATCCTTTCCCACCCTCGGGCGGCTGACCGTATTCGATGACTCGTTCCGTGACGTGGTCGCGCCCGATGCCAGGATCGAGAAAGTCGCCGAGGGTTTCACCTGGGCCGAAGGCCCGGCCTGGGTCCGCGAAGGGAATTACCTGCTTTTCACCGATGTGCCCGAGAACACGCTATATCGCTGGACGGAACGCGAGGGAGCGTCCGTTTTCCTGAAGCCTTCCGGACTGGCTGACCCCGACCCGGAGATACTGCGTGAGGCCGGCGCCAATGGCTTGTATGCGGAGCCGGCCGGGACGGTCGTATTGGCCGACTCCGGGACGCGTGTCGTGGCGAGGCTCGACCCCAAGACGAAACTGAAAACCACGTACGGAGGAAAGAAGTTCAACAGCCCGAACGATGTGGTCAGGCGCAGCGATGGCGCGGTGTTCTTCACCGATCCTCCGTACGGGCTGAAGGGACTGAACGAGTCCCCGGCCAAGGAGCTGAAGTTCAATGGCGTATATCGCGTCGATACCGACGGCACCGTCACTCTGCTGGATGACGGGCTGAGCTTCCCGAACGGCATCGCGTTGTCGCCGGACGAGCGGACGCTGTATGTCTCGAACTCGGACCCGAAGCGACCGGTGTGGATGGCTTACTCGCTGGATGCACAGGGCAATGTCACCGGCAAACGCGTGTTCGCCGATGCTTCCGATCTGCTGGGGGAAGGCGTTCCGGGGCTGCCGGACGGCATGGCCGTTGCCGAGGACGGACGCCTGTTCGCCACCGGACCCGGCGGTGTGCTCGTATTCGACGCCAGCGGCAAGCGTCTTGGCCGCATCGAAACCGGCGTGGCGATCTCCAACTGCGCTTTCGGCGGCGACGGGCGGACGCTCTACATGAGCTCGCATACCCTGGTGGCGCGTGTGCGCTTGAAGGTCAGGGGCCTGCAGTTTCGTCGGTAGAACAAACTAGAACGGATTTGTATCGTTCTGAAGCAAGATACAAACAAGACAAAAAAAGAATCGTCATCCCAGCGGCTTTTAACAGCCGAATGGCTGGTCAAGCTGGGATGACGATCCGATATTTGTATTTGTGCAGTGTTCCCGTGAGCCGTCCTAGACCGTCAGTACGCGCAGCACCGCCGATGCCGTCGCATCGCCAAACCCAGCGTAAGCATCGCGCAACGCCCCCACGAATCGCGGATCGCCGCTGAGCGACGAAAATACCGAATCCAGCGTGAGAAAGGCCGCGACGTCGCGCGCTGCATCGCTCGTCGCTTTGCAGCCGATATCGGACAGGACTTTGTCGAGAGGATCCACCAGCGGCACTCCGTTATTGGCCTGCCGGCGTACGAAGTGCATCCAGGCCGCAACCGGCAGACAAAGCGCGTCGATGGGCCGATCGGCAGCCAGCGCATCGGCGATCGTACCGAGCAGGCGCACCGGCAGCTTCTGCGAGCCATCCCAGGCGATCTGCGACAACTTGTGGCGGATGGCGGGATTGCGGAAGCGCTCCAGGATGGCGCCGATGTACGCCTGCGCGTCGAATCCTTGCGGCGGGTCGAGGTTCGGCGCGATATGTTCGCGCATCAGTCGTTCGACAAAGCCGGCCAGCTGCGGCTGCCGCATCGCGTCGGCAACGGTCTCGATCTCCAGCAGCGAGCCGAGATAGGCCAGTGCCGAGTGCGGCGCATTGAGCAGGCGCAATTTGGCTCGGTCGTAACCAGCGATGTCGTTGCTCATGGTCACGCCGACACGTTCGAAGCCGGGACGGCCATTGCAGAAACGATCCTCAACGACCCATTGCGAGTAAGGCTCACGCTGGATCGGCCACGCGTCGATGCAACCGAGTTGCGCGAACACCTGTTCTCGCAACGCTTCATCCGTGGCCGGCGTGATGCTGTCGACCATCGAGCGCGGGAACGCGACTTGGGCTTCGATCCAGTCCTTCAACGCCGGATCGATCCGCAATGCGTACTGCAATACCGCACGGCGCAAGCGCCCGCCGTTGTCGGGCAGATTGTCGCAACTCAACACCGTGTAGGGCGCCATGCCCTGCTGCCAGCGCCGTCGCAGTCCGGCCACCACGTAGCCGATGGCGCCGAGTGGCGCATCGGGCGAGGCGAGATCATGGACGATTTCCGGATGCGCCAGATCCAATTCGTCTCCAGCCAGGCAATAGCCTTTCTCGGTAATGGTCAGCGTTACCAGCCGGGTAGAGGAATCGGCAAGCCGTTCCAGAACGGCGTGGGACTCTTCGCGCGCGTACAGCACTTCTTTCAGCGCACCAATCAGCCGCAGGCTGGAGTGTTCGCCGAGCAAGGCCAACGTGTATAAGCCGTCCTGTGGCCGCAGGGCATCGCGCACCTCGATGCTGTGCAGCGAGACGCCGCAGATCGCCCACTCCGGTTCGTCGGCCAACAGGCCGTCGACGTAGACGGCCTGATGCGCACGATGAAAAGCGCCGACACCGATATGGACGATGCCGATGCGGGTGTCGCTGCGGTTGTAGGTGGGCGGCGCGACTTCTGGCGGCAGCGTCGGTAGCGTCGCATCGCTCAAGCGGGAGGTAGCGAGGGAAACTTGATGGGCCATCAGCATTGCATCTCTGAAACCCCTCTCCCCGAGGGGAGAGGGGCGTGAACTGCCAAGCCTATTCTTTGACTTCCAAGCGCTGCTTCAGGCGGATATCCGCGCTCGATGCTCCCAACTGCACTTCATACGCACCGGCATCGACGGCATACGCTTTGCGTTCGTCATCGTAGTGCCGCAAGGCCATCTCCGGCGTAAAAGTAAACGACACTTCGCGCTCCTCGCCAGGTTGCAGGCTCAAACGCTCGAAGCCGCGCAGATCCTTCAAGGCACGCTCACGCTGCGGCTTGAGCGGATGCAGGTACAGCTGCACCACCTCTTCGCCAGCGCGCTGGCCGCTGTTCTTCACCTTCAGCGATACCCTTACCTGCTCCTTTGGTCCGGCATTGCTACGGTCCAGACGCAAGCCGGAATAAGCGAAACTTGTATAGGAGAGCCCATGTCCGAAAGGAAACAGCGGCTCGCCACTGAAGTAGCGATAGGTGCGCCCCTTCATGGCGTAATCATCGAAGGCAGGCAATTTCTCGTCCGCCTTGTAGAACGTTACTGGCAGGCGTCCGGCTGGGTTCGCGTCTCCGAACAGAACGTCCGCCACCGCGTTGCCGCCGCGCTGACCGGGATACCACGCCACCAGGATCGCCGGCACATGCTGCTTGGCCCAATCGATGGCGAGCGCCGAACCCGTGGTCAGCACCAGCACCACCGGTTTGCCAGTGGCGTGCAATGCTTCCAGTAATTTGCGCTGCGTTGAAGGCAAGCGCATGTCCGTGCGGTCGCCGCCGGCAAAACCCGGGTAGTTGACCGTCATCTCTTCGCCTTCCACATCGCCAGTGAGCCCACCGACGAACACCACCACATCGGAGCCGCGCGCGGCTTCCAGTGCTTCCTCGAACGGCGGCTTAGCGCCCGGCATGTTCCAGGCCAGGCGAACGCTGGCGTCGCGCTCGCCGTCGTAATACTCCATCTTCACATCGTAGGCGCGGCCGGCTTCCAGTTTCACACTGACGCTGTCGGCACGCAGCCGGTCACTGGGCTGCCAATGATCCAGCAACAGGCGTCCGTCCAGGTACAGGCGGAAACCGTCGTTGGCCGCGGCTTCGAACCGGTAGGTGCCCGACACCGGCGGCAGCAACTGGCCGCTCCAGCGAATGCTGAAGTTGTCGGAGGGCACGCCCTGGCTAGGACCGGCTTCGCCGCGCGCCATCAAATTGTCGGTGGGCGAACCACGATCCCATCGGAAACCGATCTGCGCATCCACGCGTACCAATGCTGGCGTGCCGGACAAGTCGTTGCTGCGGAAATACTCGCCGCGCAGGCCACGTTCGCTGCTGCCCGCCGCCGGGCGCAGATATTGCGCTTCCACCAACGGCGTTGCTGCGGGATCTTCGCGCCCTTCGACCAGATCGACGCCGCGCGCATGAACTACCTCTACCTGCGGCGCGGCATCGCGAATGCCTTGCAGAATGGTCACCGGCGCTGCCGGCGTGCCGTAGTAATTCCCCAACAGGGCCATGGTGTCATCGGCGGTAGGGCCGACCACGGCGATGCGGCGCAGCTTGCGCGACAACGGCAGCACGCCGTCGTTCTTCAGCAGCACTATCGAAGCCTGCGCGGCCTTGCGCGACAACGCGTCGTGTTCCGGCGACTGATTGACGGACGCGGGGATGCGCGCCCAACGCACCATTTCGGGTGGGTCGAACATGCCCAACCGCATCCGCGCCGTGAACAGCTGCGTCAGTGCGGCGTCGATCTCGGCCTCGGTGATGAAGCCCTTGCGTACGGCGTCGGGCAAGGTGGAATACTCCTCGCCGCACTCCAGCTCGGTACCGTTCTTCACCGCCAGCGCAGCCGCTTCTTCGCGCGTGGCCACGATCTTGTGGTTCTTCCAGATGTCCACGATCGCCCAGCAATCGGACAATACATAACCCTTGAAGCCCCAGTCACGGCGCAGGACGTCGCGCAGCAGGAAGTGGCTTGCGCTGGCGGATTCTCCGTAGACCCGGTTGTACGCGCCCATCACCGCATCCACCTGCCCTTCCTTCACCAGCGCCTCGAATGCCGGCAGGTAGGTCTCGTACAGGTCGCGCGTACTTGGCTGCGCATCGAAGTGGTGGCGATCGGCCTCGGGCCCGCTATGCACGGCGAAATGTTTGGCGGTGGCATCGAGCTTGCGGTACTTGGGATCGTCGCCCTGCAGGCCGCGTACGAAACTCACGCCCATGCGCGCGGTCAGGAACGGATCCTCGCCATAGGTTTCCTGCCCGCGCCCCCAGCGCGGATCACGGAAGATATTGATGTTCGGCGACCAGAAAGTCAGGCCTTGGTAGCGGCCATGCTCGCCGCGCCGCAAAGCCTCGTGATGCTTGGCGCGCGCTTCGTCGCTGATGGTTTTCGAGACCTCGTCCATCAGCGGCACGTCGAAAGTCGCCGCCAAGCCGATGGCCTGCGGAAACACGGTCGCCGCGCCGGCACGGGCGACACCGTGCAGCGCCTCGTTCCACCAGTCGTACGCGGGCACTCCCAGGCGCTCGATCGCAGGTGCGTTGTTCTGCATCTGCGCGGCTTTTTCTTCCAGCGTCATCCGCGACACCAGGTCGGCCGCGCGCTCCTCGAAGCTGCGCTGCGTGTCCTGGTAGACCAGAGATGCTTGCGCCTCGGCGGCTCGAACGTCCTGCGCGTGCCATGAGACCGCTATCAGCACGGCCAGAAAACTACCGCGCACCGTCATTTTTAACAGCATGTTTTCGTGATTCATCGCTTGCCCCTCTTCATTATTTCTGCGCTATTCGCGCGTGCGGCCCTATCACGGCACCGATAAAACCACCCGCCACGTCGGTACTGAGCAACGTACCGTCCTCGCCCTGTTTCAACCATTGCCAACCCTGGCCTGCATCGAAGCCGAAGGAATAGTCGGCGCCGTCGCCGGCGATCTTCAGCTTCAGTGAATCCGAGGCAGACAATGTCGAAGTGGCGACGATGCGCCTGCCTTCGTTACTGTTTTTTTCCAGGAACAGCTCGACACCCTCACCTTTACGGCGCACGCCGAAGAAGTACCAGTGCGTTTCGTTCTGGAATGCCGCGATACCCGCCTCGGTGCCAGCCTCGACCGGCACCCGCAATGCGGTGCTGGCTTCAAAGGTCGTGTGCTGCTGGCGACGCGCCAGGAACGCCGGGTTGCGCAACGTATCCAACCCTTCCGCCAGGGGCCGCATGGCCAACTGGCCGGCATGGCCCGCCAGGTCGGCCCAGGGCTGCTTGGGCACGCGCACATACATCCATGCGCGATCCAGCGCCGGTTTGTCGAACTCGTCGCGCCAGGTGAAGTTGCCGCTCGATGGGGCCTGCGTGCCGGTGCGCGACATGAAACTCGGACCCGGGGCGACGTACGCAATCTCGCGACCTGGGTTGAGGATCATCGGCCAGCCGTCCTTCCATTCCACCGGCAGCAGGAAAGTCTCGCGGCCAGTGTTGTAATGCACACCGCCGTAGTTGCGACTGGCCAGAAAAGTGGCCCACCAACTGCCATCCGCCGCTTCGACCAAGTCGGCATGACCGGCGTTGGTGATCGGATGGGCGCGGTCTGCCGGCAGGTCGCGTTGGGTCAGGATGGGGTTGTTCTCATAGGGCGTGTACGGTCCCCACGCCTTTCGGCTGCGCAGGATCACCTGCGAATGCTGCGGCCCGGTGCCGCCCTCGGCGCAGTGCAGGTAGTACCAGCCGTCGCGCTTGAAGATGTGCGGCCCTTCGATCCAGATAGGATTCTTCGAAGGATCGACCCCACCATCGATCAGCACCTTGCGCGGACCGAACGGCTGCATTTTGGCGAGGTCGAATTCCTGCATCCAGATCGCACGGTGGCCGTCGTAGCGTGGCTTGCCGACCGGTGCGTCGTTGTTGAGGAGATAGGTGCGCCCATCGTCGTCGAAGAATAACGAAGGGTCGATCCCGCCGATGGTCGGCAGCCAGTGAAGATCGGACCACGGGCCAGCCGGATCGGTGGCCGTAGCGATGAAGTTGCCGCCGCTGTCCACGGCGGTATTGACTACGTAGAAGGTGCCGTCGTGATATTCGATGGCTGGCGCGAACACTCCTCGAGACATGCCCAATCCATCGAAGTCCAGTTGCGACGGGCGATCGATGACGTTGCCGATCTGGCGCCAGTGGACCAGGTCCGTGCTCTCGAACACCGGGATGCCGGGAAAGAACGCGAAGCTCGAGTTCACCAGATAGTAGCGGTCGCCTGCCCGCGCGATGCTGGGGTCGGGATGGAAACCGGCCAGCACCGGATTGCGATAGCTTCCTTCCGGCAGCGGCGTTTCGAAGACCGCGTCCTTGCCGCTGTACTCGAACCAATCGAACAGGACCGGCTTCGGTTCCGACGCTTGCGCCTGCGTTGATAGCCCAATGAGTATCAACAGCCCTGCGAAGCACCCGCGAAAAACCGAAGTAACGCGCCTTTGCCCCCTTTGAAAAAGGGGGCCGACATCGGCGAAGCCGGTGGCGGGGGGATTTGCTTTTGCTTCTGAAGGGCAAGAGCAAATCCCCCTTAATCCCCCTTTTTCAAAGGGGGAGGTCAAGCGACCCTTTTTTTTGAAAAAGGTTAGTGGCTGATGGAAAAGTGCCATGGCGCTCACCAGTCCCACATCGAGCCGTCTTCCAAACGCGCGATCGGCAGTTGCTTGGGCGCATACGGGTACTTCGCGGCGAGCGCTTCGTCGATATCCACGCCATGGCCCGGCGTGTCGCCGACATGCAGTCGGCCATCGCGGAACACGTAGTCGTGTGGGAACACTTCGTTGGTTTGGTCCGAATGGAACATGTATTCCTGTATGCCGAAGTTGGGTGCCCAGGTATCGAAATGCAGCGCAGCGCCCATGCACACCGGCGACAGGTCGGTGGCGCCGTGGAAGCCCGTGCGCACCTGATGCAGCGCGGCGAAGTCGGCGATGCGGCGCACATGGGTGATGCCGCCGCCATGGACGAGGGTGGTGCGGATGTAGTCGATTAGCTGGTTCTCGATCAGATGCTTGCAGTCCCAGATGGAGTTGAACACTTCGCCCACCGCCAATGCCGTCACCGAGTGCTGGCGGATCAGTTCAAACGATTTCTGGTTCTCGGCGGGGGTGGCATCCTCCAGCCAGAACAGGCGATACGGTTCCAGGTCGCGCGCGAGCCGCGCGGCCTCGATGGGAGTCAGACGATGATGCACGTCGTGCAGCAACTCGACCTCGTTGCCGTGGTCTTCGCGCAATTGTTCGAACAGCTTTGGTGCGATTTCCAGATAGCGCGGCGTGTTCCAAACTGTCTCGGCCGGCAGTTCGCTCTCGGCCGGCTCGTAAGGTTTGGTGCCGCTGGAGATGCCGTAGGCCTTCTTCACGCCGGGGACGCCGCATTGGGCGCGAATGGCCAGGAATCCCTGCTCTCGGTACATGCCGACCTGGTCGCTTGCTTCGGCGATATCGCGGCCATTGGCGTGCGCATAGACCAGCGCGCCGTCGCGCGAGCGGCCGCCCAGCAATTGGTAGACGGGCATTCCGGCCATCTTGCCCAGGATGTCCCACAGCGCGACGTCGACGGCGGCGATGGCAGTCATCGTCACCGGTCCGCGACGCCAGTACGCGCCGCGATAGAGGAACTGCCAGAGGTCCTCGATGCGTCCGGCATCGCGGCCGATGAGATTAGGCACCACGTGATCCTGCAGGTAGGACGCCACCGATAATTCGCGGCCGTTGAGCGTGGCGTCGCCCAGTCCGTACACGCCGGAGCGCGTAGTGATCTTTAGGGTGACGAAGTTGCGTCCCGGGCAAGTGACGATGACCTTGGCATCGACGATCTCGCGATCGCGCGATGAACCGTGGGTGCCGGTTTCGGTAGGGGATTGCACGGTAAAGGCTTGCTCGGTAGGGGATTGCGTAGTCATCAAGATGTCCGTGGTAAGGAAAGCATCAGGGAACCTGGATCTCGAACGGCCCCGCGGGAAGGTCGGCGCTGTCGAACAAAGTGACGACCGGGCTGTCGGCCCAGCCGTAGCGCACCCGCGTGGCGGGAGTCGCCAATGGCGCGCGCAGGATCACATCGTTGCCGCGAATCTCGGCGCTGGCATAGCGGCAGGAGCCGGGCGCGGCAGCGCACAGCTCGAAGCCGACCGGGCCGTCGGCGCCGTACGCGACCAATTTGCCGCTCACGTCGCCGAAACTCATCGCCACCGACTCGCCGTCGCGTTTTGCCGATAGCGGCACAGGCCCGGATGCCGGCAGCTTTTCGCCGTAGACCACGCGGCGCGCCGCACGCGCCAGCCTGCGGCCGAGCTCCTGTTTGTTGGGTGGATGGATGTCGTAGCGGTCGCCGATATCGATGGTGACGGCCAGACCCGTCTTCGGATCTTCCGAAGCCGCTTGCCGTTGGGCCTCGCGCAGCGACGCCGAACCGCTCTCGGCGGGGGCCGCATTCGGCTTGCCATAGCTGGCCAGTTGCACGATCAGCAGGGGCAGATTCGCATCGAAACGAGCACGCCAGTCGCTGCGGAACTCCCGCAACAACGCGTGATAACCCGCCGCTTCGGTCGTGTTGGATTCGCCCTGGTACCACAACACGCCGCGCAAACCGTAGCGACCGATGGGCGCGATCATGCCGTTGTACAACGTGGACAGACCGCCCGCCGTCTGCCACGGCGCACGCGGTGGCGTGTCTTCGCCCGCAATGCGGTATTTCCATCCGCCGTCCAGTGGCACGCGGGTTCCGTCCTGCAATCGAAGTGCGTAAGCCGAGGCGGGACCGGCCAGGCCACCGTCGTGATAGGTGTCCAGCGCGTTGATGGCGACGACGTTCTCGCCGGCGCGCAGCAGGCCCGCGGGAAGCGCGTATTCGCGGTCGGAACCCGGTGCATAGGCACTGCCCACCCCGCGGCCGTTGACCCAGGTCATGTCGGTCTCGTCGATGGAACCGAGCATCAGCGTGGCTTGCTGCGCCGCCTGCTGCGCGGTCAGTTGGACCTTGGTGCGATACCAGAGCATGCCGTTGAAATCCGCCAGCTCGGGTACGCCCCAGCGTTCCCACGCGCCGAGCTCACGCGGTGCGTCACGCCAGCTGGCACCCGTCGAATAGGCAAGGCTCCAGGGCTCGTCTCCAGCGACAGCGCCGGTGCGGCCGCTCCACCAGCGACCCCAGAGTTCGCCCCAGCGGCCGGTCGCCGTTACCGGGTCGCTGGCGTACGCCGCCAACACGTCCAGTTCGTCGTTGTAGCGACCGCTGGCGCGCAACGCATCGCCACTGATCCAGGCCTCGATGCGCGAACCGCCCCAAGCCGAATTGACCAGCCCCATAGGCACGTTGACGGTCTTCTGCAGTTCGCGCGCGAAGTAGAAGCAGGCCGCGGAGAAATCGCGCAGCGTATCGGAGCTAACCGTTTGCCATCGCGTGGGAGTCGGGAAGGTTTCCAGCGGCACCGCGCTGCCGGTCTGCGGCACCGTCAGCAGGCGGATGGTGTCGCCGGCCGCATCGGCGATCTCGGCGCGCGCATCGAGCGTGCGCCAGACCTGCAACTCCATGTTCGATTGGCCCGAACACAGCCACACGTCGCCGATCAGAACATCGCTCACCGTTTGCGTGATATCTCCCGCGGTCGCGGTCAAAACGTAAGGGCCGCCGGCTTTCAACGCCGACAGCTGCGCTTCCCAGCGACCCTCGTTGTCGGAGCGTGCACGGGCTTTCTTTCCGGCCAGCGCAATGCGCACTTCTTCAGCGGGCTTCGCATGACCCCACAGGCGGATCGGCTTGTCCCGTTGCAGCACGGCGTGATCCTGGAACATGGCATGCAGCAATGGCGCATCGCCCTGCTCTGCCGCGCTTACGGCGAACGCGACGAAGCACAACCAGACCGCCAGAGATGCGCCGACGACGCGGCACCACCACAACTTCACTGTCACTGGAAATCTCCTCACCGTCCACTTCCCGGCGCGTACGGGAATTCCAGCGACTGGTAGTACTCCAGCGTATGCGCCGGAGCCGTTTCCCCGGCAGGCAGCGGACGTCCGGAGATCGTCTGGAAGTAAGCGAGGCTGGCATCGCGCCACCACTGCGCCTCTTTCTCTTGAATGCCGAGGAAGGCGGCTATCTGCGCATGTCGCTCAGCGTCCACTTTGCCTTCGAGGCCACTCCACGTATTGCGCATCCCCCGCACATAGTCGACGCCGCTCGTGTACCGGTGCACCAGTTCGTCCCACAACGGGCGGCCCGAACGGGTTCGATAGTCCCACGGCAGGTGATGGAACCAGAGCAGGGATTCTTCCGGCACGCGCTGCAGGTCGCCGAATTCGCGCGCGACGTAGGGGGAATACTGGGCAACCGCGTTGCTGCCGTGCGCGGTGCGGTCGAAACCGATGCCTTCGCGGTTGGCACGGTGGTAATAGACCGAGGTCCAGTCCGCACGCGGCCCGCCTTCTACCCACGGCCCGGGGCCGTAATGGTGGCTGCGCCCCATCAGGTGGTGGAGGCCCAGCGGCGTCATGTAATCGACGGCAGCCTCGCGCGAGCCCATCATCATCTCCACGACGGGAGCGACCACGCTTTTCTCATTGGAAAACGTCATTCGCACCCATTCTTCGGCGATCGCGCGCGAAGAAAGTGTCGGGTTCCAGGCCAGGCGGCCGTAGACGTACCAATTGGCCTGATCGAAATGCGAACCGCTCCAGTTGCGGTCCGCACCGATGTTGGCCACGCCGGCCATGCCGGTCAGCGCATGGCCATCCAACGAACCATCGATCACTTTCGTGACTGTCGAACCTTTCCCTTTCGCGTAGGTATCGGCCTTGAGGGTTTCCTCGTAGAGCGGCCCCAGATAGACCAGATGGGTGGCGAAACCAAGGTATTCCTTGGTGATCTGGAACTCCATCATCAGCGGCGTCTTGGGCATCGCTCCGAACAAAGGATGGAAAGGTTCGCGCGGCTGGAAGTCGATCGCTCCGTTCTTCACCTGGACCAGCACGTTGTTGCGGAACTTGCCGTCCAGCGGTACGAACTCGGTGTAGGCCTGCTTGGCGCGATCGTCTGGCTCTTCATGCGAATAGACGAACGCGCGCCACATGACCGTGCCGCCATGCGGCGCCAGCGCATCGGCCAGCAGGTTGGCGCCGTCGGCGTGCGAGCGGCCGTAATCTTGCGGACCGGGCTGACCTTCCGAGTTGGCCTTGACCAGGAAGCCGCCGAAGTCCGGAATGACGCGGTAGATTTCATTGGCTTTGTCGCGCCACCAACGCTTTACCGCGGGATCCAGTGGATCGGCGGTCTTGAGACCGCCGATTTCCATAGGCGCGCTGAAACGAGCACTGAGGAAAACGCGGATGCCGTAGGGACGAAAGATCCCCGCCAGCGCCGCCGCCTTTTCCAGATACGCCGGGGTCAGGCTAAGCGCATTGGAATTGACGTTGTTGAGCACCGTGCCGTTGATGCCCAGCGAGGCGTTCGCACGCGCGTAGTCGGTGTAGCGCGGATCCAGGTAGTCGGGCAGCTTGTGCCAATCCCAGATCGAGGCGCCCGCATAGCCGCGTTCCACATGGCCGTCCAGATTGTCCCAGTGATCGAGCAATCGCAGCTTCACCCGTGGCGTTTCGCGCAGGTCGAGCGTGGCGATCGACTGCCCTGTCTGCAGCAGTCGCAGAAAATGGAAAGCGCCGTACAGCGCGCCAGCGTCCTCATTGGCGGCGATCACCGTGGCGGCATGACCGTCGATCACAACGCTCCGGATCAGATAACCCTCTGGCCCCAGACGCCGTGTATCCAAGCGCAGTCGGGCGATCGTCGGCGAAGACGCTGGCGTTCCCACCACCACCGCTCCCGCCTGGGTGACAGTGTTCGTCAATGCGGGTGTTGCGCCAAGCATGCCGTGCAGGCCACGCAACAGTTCCGCCTGTATCACGGCCTGCGTTGGCGTGGCGTCCGCAGCCACCAATTGTGAGATGTGCGCCTGATATGCCGTGGCATGTGCGGATTCAATCGGCTTGTAACGCAGCCAAAGATCGTAGCCGTCTTCGGCATGCGCGGCAGGCACGCATGTCATGGCGGTCGCGCAGAACAGGAGGACAGCCATGCCAAAGCCACGCAGGTGTGAGCTTGCCTGCTGGCTATCGTCGCCCCAACGGGTTAGCGTTAACATTCTGAGCATCCGGAAAACCGTTCCGCGGCTGGATCTCATGAGCTGAATCTCATAAGCGTTCCCCATGACACAAATCGGCTGCGGCGTCTCCGCCCGCTAGCCGAATGAAGGAAAGAGCGTTGGAAAAGCCCAGGAAATCCGTACGCCGCAAGAGCAGCAGCGTCACCATCGACGACGTAGCGGCGCTGGCCGGCGTCTCGCCGATGACGGTATCGCGCGTGATCAACGGCCAGGGCAAGGTGCGCGATACGACTCGCGAACGGGTAATGCGCGCGGTGCGCGAATTGGACTACACGCCCAACCTGGCCGCCAGCTCGCTGGCCGCGGCCCAACACACGCGTATCGCGCTCATCTACACCAACCCCAGCGGCGCCTATCTGCGCGAACTGCTGGTCGGCCTGCTGCGCGTGGCCTCGAGTACCGCCATCCAGTTGGTCATCGATTACTGGGACGACCTGGATGCCGAGTCCGAGCGCAAGGCGGCCCGCAAACTGGCCAAGAAAGTGGACGGCGTGATCCTGCCGCCGCCTCTGTGCGACTCCCGTGCTGCGGTCACCGAATTCGTTCGCGCCAACGTGCCCGTCGTCGCGATCGCTTCGGGCCGTTTCAGCGACGACATTTCCTGCGTGCGCATCGACGACTTCCAGGCCGGCAAGGAAATCGCCGAGTACCTCACCAAGCAGGGCCACACCCGCATCGGCTGCATAAAAGGCCGCTCCGACCTGAGCGCCAGCACGCGTCGCTTCCAGGGCTTCCACGCCGCACTGGACGAAGCGGGCATCGCCCTGGACAGCACGCTGGTGCAACAGGGCGACTACACCTATCGTTCCGGATTGAAGGCCGCCGAAAAACTGCTGGCGCATCGCCGGCCGCCCAGCGCGATTTTCGCGAGTAATGACGACATGGCTGCGGCGGCGATCTCGGTGGCGCACCGCCGCGGCCTGGATGTTCCCCGCGACTTGTCGGTGGTGGGCTTCGACGACACCTCGGCGGCCACCACCGTCTGGCCCGAACTGACCACCATCCACCAGCCCATCGCGTCGATGGCCAACGCCGCCATCGACGTGCTGTTGCGAAGCATCCGTCGCAAGGATCCCAGCACGCGCGTGCTGGTGGACCAGGTTGTCCCTCATCGCCTCATCGTGCGCGACTCGGTGGCCGCCCCGCCCAAGCGGAAGTAGACCGGCCGCATCCACCTGGGCGAAGCGCGCGCTCATCGTCTTAGCGCAATAGATACTGATTCAACAGGTTTTCGTAACGCTCCTGCTTGCCACTGATCTGCTTGGGTTCGCCTTGCTTGCTGGCCAGATCGCGCAGATCGGCCAGGGCCAGCTTGCCCTGCTCGAAGTCGCGGCCGGCGCCGC
>Ga0307513_10002544_pt1 | contig 25207 bp, 24 predicted proteins | sample 15_EM_MG_FD_202174 | JGI IMG/M metagenome (GOLD analysis project Ga0307513, IMG submission 202174) | Populus trichocarpa ectomycorrhiza microbial communities from riparian zone in the Pacific Northwest, United States - 15_EM | ecosystem: Host-associated > Plants > Roots > Unclassified | place...
GGCCTCGCGCACGCCGGGCCTGCTGACCAAGGTGGGCCTGGGCACCTACATCGACCCGCGCCTCGAAGGCGGCAAGATGAACGCCGCCACCACCGAAGACCTGGTGAAGGTGGTCGAGTTCGCCGGCGAAGAGTGGCTGTTCTACCCGTCGCCGAAGTTCGACGTGGCGCTGATCCGCGGCACGCTGGCCGACGAGAAGGGCAACATCTCGCTCGACAAGGAAGGCGTGCTGCTGGAGACGCTCTCGATCGCGCAGGCAGTGAAAGCCTGCGGCGGCATCGTGATCGCGCAGGTCGAGCGCATCGTGAAGACCGGCTCGTTGCACCCCAAGTCGGTGAAGATCCCCGGGCTGGTGGTCGACCACCTGGTGATCGGCAAGCCCGAGAACCACATGCAGACCATCACCACGCAGTACAACCCGGCACTGAGCGGCGACATCCGCGTGCCGGTGAACGCGCTGCCGCCGATGCTGCTCGATGCACGCAAGGTGATCGCGCGCCGCGCGGCGGCGGAGCTGGCGCGCGGCGCGGTGGTCAACCTGGGCATCGGCGTGCCGGCCGGCGTGTCGGCGGTGGCGAATGAAGAAGGCCTGGCCGACGCGTTCGAGCTCAGCGTCGAGAGCGGCGTGAACGGCGGCGTGCCGCAGATGGGCGGCGACTTCGGCCTGTCGCTCAACGCCGAATCGATCATCGAGCAGCCGCTGCAGTTCAACTTCTACGACGGCGGCGGCATCGACGTGAGCTGCCTCGGCCTCGCGCAGGCCGACCTGCACGGCAACGTGAACGTCAGCAAGTTCAGCGGCCGGCCGGTGGGCTGCGGCGGTTTCGTCAACATCACGCAGAGCGCGAAGAAGCTGGTGTTCTGCGGCACCTTCACGGCCGACGGGCTGGAGCTGGAGGTGGGCAATGGCGCGCTCAAGATCGTCAAGGAAGGCGCGGTGAAGAAGTTCATCTCGCAGGTCGAGCAGATCACCTTCAACGGCCGCGAATCGGTGCGGCGCAAGCAGCAGGTGGTGTTCATCACCGAGCGGGCCGTGTTCGCGCTCGGCGAGCAAGGCCTGGAACTGACGGAGATCGCCCCGGGCATCGAGCTCGAACGCGACGTGCTCGCGCACATGGACTTCCAGCCCATCGTGAAGAACCTGAAGCCGATGGACCCGCGGCTGTTCTCGACGCAATGGGGCGGGCTGGCCGAGGCGATGGACAAAGCGCGCCCCTGAGCGCTCCTGCACACTGAGCGCTGCGTGAAGCCCGCTCGCCAAGACGGGTCGCGCGGCCACCGCGCCGCAGCGTCAAGTCCGCTTGCGGCAGCGCGCCACCTTGTGCAGCAGCTCGACCAGCATTGCCCTTTCGGCGGTGCTGAGGGTCGAGAACGCATTGCCCTCGCCCTCGAGCAAGCGGCTGACCGACTTGCGCGCCAGCGCGGCGCCCGCCGTCGTAGCGCGGATGTGCTGGGCTCGGGCGTCGGTGCTGCTGCGCTCGCGCTTGACCAGCCCGCGCTTCTCCAGGCGGTCGATCCACACCGTGATGTTCGGTGGCGTCACCGCGAGCGCGCGAGCCAGCTGGCGCGCCGACACGTCGGGGTTCTCGTGGATCAGGCTCAGCATCGTGAACTCGACCGGCCGCAGCTCGAAGGGCGAGCCGACCTGGTCGGCGAACACCTGGAGCGTGGTGATCGCGGCCTGCGCCAACTGGTAGCCCACGACGTGGTGCATGCCGGCCTCGCTCAGGCGCGCAAGAGGTGTCTGGTCATCGGGGTGTGCGCTCATGGCGCGATTGTCGCGCGCCGCGGCACGCCGAATGCTCCGATCGCAATCTGCCAAACAAGTGCATTGCCTGAATGATTCTGCATTCGCCGCCACAGCGGGATTACCCGGTGCGCGCGGCAAAACTGATTCACTACATTAACTATTCAGGCGGTCGTGCTCGACCCACAAGAACCGCCACCAGGAAGCTCAACACAAGGAGACAGTCAGATGAAATGGAACCCTCTGCGCGGGCCTGCGCTCGCTTTTGCGTCGCTGCCGGCGCTGCTGATCGTCAGCGCCTGTGGCGGCAACGATGACGACGCGCCCGTCACGCCCGCCCTGCCTCGCCTGAGCGCGGCCACGCCGGCGGCCCTGTCGGGCACCTGCGCCGACCTGGCTCCGAAGCTGGCGACCCTGGCCAACACCACCATCACCGCAACCACCGATGTGCCCGCCGGCACCTTGACGGTCGGTGGCCAGCCGGTGGCCGAGCATTGCCAGGTCACCGGCTCGATGTACCAGCGCGTCGGCATCGACGGCAACAACTACGCCATCGGCTTCGAGATGCGCCTGCCGCTGAACTGGAACGGGCGCTTTTTCTACCAGGCCAACGGCGGCATCGACGGCAATGTGATCACCGCCACCGGTGGCGTGAACGGCGGCCCCGGCTTGACCAACGCGCTGGCCCAAGGCTTCGCGGTGATCAGCTCCGACGCCGGCCACAGCGGCACGCTCGGCCCCAACTTCGGCATCGACCCGCAGGCCCGCCTGGACTATGGCTACCAGGCCGTGCAGAAGCTGACGCCAATGGCCAAGAGCCTGATCCAGACGGCCTACGGCAAGGCTCCGGACCGCTCCTACATCGGCGGCTGCTCGAACGGCGGGCGGCACACCATGGTGGCCATGGCCCGCTACGCCGACCAGTACGACGGCTACCTCGCAGGCGCACCGGGCTACAACCTGCCCAAGGCGGCCATCGCCAACATCTTCGGCGCCCAGCGCTATGCCACGGTGGCCACCAACCCGGCTGACCTGTCGACTGCGTTCACGCCGGCCGAGCGCACCACTGTCGCCACGGCCGTGCTGGCCAAGTGCGATGCACTGGACGGCAGCACCGACGGGCTGGTGCAAGACGTCGAAGCCTGCCGCACCGCGTTCAACTTCAAGACCGACGTGCCCACCTGCACCGGCGCTCGCGACGGCACCTGCCTGTCGGCCGCGCAGAAGACGGCGATCGAACCGATCTTCACCGGCGCGACCACGAGCACCGGCGCCTCGTTCTACGCCAGCTTTCCTTATGACCCGGGCCTGGCCGGCAGCGGCATTCCGTTCTGGGAGTTCATCGCGCCGGTGGCGCTCGACACCGGCGGCGTCGGCCTCATCTGGAAGGTGCCGCCCGAAGCCGTGGCCACGTTCAACGGCCCGGCCTTCGCGCTGGGCATGAACATCGACACAGCGCTCGGCTGGATCACCGCGACGGATGCGACCTACACCGAATCGGCCATGAGCTTCATGACGCCGCCGAGCCCGACCAACCTGGCCACGCTGAAGAACCGTGGCGCGAAGGTGATGGTCTATCACGGCGTCGCCGACCCGATCTTCTCGGTGGACGACACCAAGGCCTGGTACACCGGGCTGGCCTCGGCGAACAGCGGCGACGCAAGCAACTTCGCGCGCTTCTACCGCGTGCCGGGCATGGGCCATTGCTCGGGCGGCCCTGCCACCGACCAGTTCGACATGCTCACGCCGCTGGTGGCCTGGGTGGAGCAAGGCCAGGTGCCCGAAGCCGTGGTTGCTACCGCGCGTGGCGCCGGCAATGTGGTCGCGGTCAACGCCGACGTGCCGGCCGGCTGGTCTGCCAGCCGCACGCGCCCGCTGTGCCCGTATCCGCAGGTGGCTCGCTACAACGGCAGCGGCGACATCGAGGCGGCGGCCAACTTCAGTTGCAAGTGACACGGGTTCGATGGCAACGTGAGTGATGGGGTGGCCCACGCATGCGCGGGCCTTTTTTCTTGCAGCCACCGCCACCGGTCAATCCAGGAAAGCCGGCGCCCGCGGCAGCTTCGCGAACGCCGCCGGGTCGTGCTGCACGACCACGCGGGCGTGCAGGTTCTTCGCGATGCGCTCGATGCGTGCCATCGAGGCCAGCGTGTCGGCCCGGCTCGCGTTGACCGTGGGCACGAGCTGCCGGCGGCGCGCATCGTCGGAGAGATAGAGGTCGCCCGACAACAGCACCGCGTCCGCCTTGCGCAGCCGCAACAGCAGCACCGCACTGCCCGGCGTGTGGCCCGGCGCATGCAGGATGAGCACGCGGCCGTCGCCGAACACATCGTGGTCGCCGTCAATCCACTGCAGCCTGGCCCGCGCCGAAGCGCTGAACCACTGCGGCTGCATGCTCACGTGCGCCGGCTCAGCCTTGGCCCACGCGAACTCGCTGCGGTCGAGGATCCAGGTGGACTGCGCGAACTGGTTGGCATTGCCGACGTGGTCGAAGTGCAGGTGCGAGAAGGCGATGTAGTTCACGTCATCGGGTGTGATGCCCAGCACCCGCAGTTGCTGCGACAGCGGCGGCGCAGGCGTGATGCGAACGCCGGGCAGCTGCGTGGGCTCGCCCGGCGGCAACCCGGCGTCCCACAGCAGCCAGCCCTTCGGGTGCTTGACCAGGAAGCACGGGTCGGCCAGCTCGGCCGGGTGGCCGTCGAGCTCGCCGGTGTCCGACGCAACGCCGATGTCGTCGAAGTGCGCGTGGCCGCAGTCGAAGGTGTAGAGGCGGATGTCGTCTTGCGCCGCAGCGGCGAGCGGCACAAACACCAGCGCCAGGCGCAACAGGTGGCGGAGAAGCATCGAGTGCATGGCATGGCTCGGGAGAGTGGGGTTGCGGTCACTGTGCAATGCCTATCGCGGTTGATAAAGTCTGCTAGGGTGGTTTGATTCAAAACCAATGGTGTGGAATCGTGGACAAGATCGACAGCATGCGGGTCTTCGTGCGCGTGGCCGAACTGGGCAGCTTTGCCGCTGCGGCCAAGGCGCTCGACATGTCGCCGACCATGGCCGCCAAGCACGTGCAGGAGATCGAGTCACGCCTGGGCGCGCGCCTGCTCCACCGCACCACGCGCCGCCAGAGCCTCACCGAGGTCGGCCGCATCTACCTCGAGCGCAGCAAGGGCCTGCTGGCCGACTTCGACAGCGCCGAGGCCTCGGCCACCGAGCTGCAGGCGGAGCCCCGCGGTGTGCTGCGCGTGACCGCTCCGGTGGTGCTGGGCACGCACGGCCTCGCGCCTTTGCTCGGCGAGTTCATGGCGCTGTGCCCGCAGGTCAGCGTGGAGCTGGCGCTGCATGACCGCGTGGTCGATCTCGTCGACGAAGGCTTCGACGTGGCGCTGCGCTCCGGCCCGTTGCCCGACTCCGGCTTCGTCGCAAGGCCGCTCGCGCCGCTGCGCATGCTGCTGTGCGCCTCGCCCGACTACCTGCGCCGCCACGGCACGCCGCGTGCACCGGCCGACCTGGCGAAGCACGAGTGCCTGGGTTTCGCGCACTGGGTGCACAAGGACCGCTGGCGCCTGATCGGCCCGGCCGGCGAAGAGCGCGCGCCCGTGAAGGGCCGGCTGCAGATCAACAACGGCGAGGCGCTGCGCCAGGCTGCGCTGGCAGGCGCCGGCATCCTGATGCAGTCGGAGATGCTGCTTGCCGACGACCTGGCCGCCAAGCGCCTGCTGCGCGTGCTGCCCAAGCACGCACCGCCCGCGCGCGAGGCCCACCTGCTGTACCTGCCCGACCGCCACCCGCGGCCCAAGCTGCAGCGCTTCGTCGACTTCGTGCTGGAGCGCCTCGGGCCGAAGCGGGCACGGTGACAACCCGGGGGTGGGGCGCAGGCATCGGCTGGCAAACTGCCTTCCTGCACGCGCGCCGCGTCGGCCGCCACCGGAGCCCCCATGTCACTCAATCTCAAAGCCACGCTGGTCGCCGCTCTGTGCGCGCTCGGCCTCACTGCCCACGCCCAGCAGAAGCCGCCGCTCAAGGTCGGCTTCATGCTGCCCTACACCGGCACCTACGCGAGCTTGGGGCAGATGATCGAGAGCGGCTTCAAGCTCTACGTGCAGGAGCAAGGCGGCAAGCTCGGCGGGCGCGAGCTGCAGTACTTCAAGGTCGACGACGAGTCCGAGCCGTCCAAGGCCACCGACAACGTCAACAAGCTGATCAAGCGCGACCAGGTCGACGTGCTGGTCGGCACGGTGCACAGCGGAGTGGCCCTAGCGATGGCGCGCGCCGCGAAAGAGAACAACACGCTGCTGATCGTGCCCAACGCCGGCGCCGACGCGATCACCGGCCCGCTGTGCGCGCCGAACATCGTGCGCAGCTCGTTCAGCAACTGGCAGCCGGGCTATGCCGCCGGCGTGATCGCCGCGCAGAAGGGTCACAAGCGCGCGATGACCATCACCTGGAACTACGCCGCCGGCGCCGAGACGGTGAAGGGCTTCGCGGAGGCCTTCGAGAAAGGCGGCGGCAAGGTGCTGAAGGACCTGACCGTGCCCTTCCCCAACGTCGAGTTCCAGGCGTTGCTGACGGAGATCGCGGCGCAGAAGCCCGACGTGGTGTTCGCCTTCTTCGCGGGTGGCGGCGCGGTGAAGTTCGTCAAGGACTACGCGGCTGCCGGCCTCAACAAGACCGTGCCGTTGGTGGCCTCGGGCTTCTTGACCGACGGCACGCTCGAAGCGCAGGGCGACAGCGCACAAGGCATCCTGACCGCGCTGCACTACGCCGACAACCTCGACACGCCGCGCAACAACGCCTTCCGCAAGAGCTTCGCGCTGGCCTACAAGACCAATGCGGACGTGTACGCCGTGCAGGGCTACGACGCGGCGCAGATCCTCGCCGCCGGCCTCAACGCGGTGAAGGGCGACCTCGCGCAGCGCGACGCACTCGCCACCGCGATGCGCAAGACCAGTGTCGACAGCCCGCGCGGCAAGTTCACCCTCTCGGCCGCCGGCAACCCGGTGCAAGACTTGTACATGCGCGAGGTGAAGGGCAAGTACAACGAATCGCGCGGCGTGGCCGTCAAGGCCCTCGCCGACCCCGCGCGCGGTTGCAAACTCTAGGCCCTAGTCGACCTTCAGTCCCAAATCCTTCACCAGCCCGCCGAAGCGCTCGCGTTCCTTCACGTGGCGCTCGAGGAATTCATCGCGGCTCATCGGCGCGGGCTCGGCGCCCAGCAGCTTGATGGCGTCAGCCACGGCCGGCAGCTGCAGCGCCTTGTTGATCTCGGCGTGCAGGCGTGTCACCACGGCGGCTGGCGTGCCGGCAGGCGCGTAGATGCCGAACAGCGAATCGGCATCGAAGCCCGGCAGGCCGCTTTCCGACAGCGTGGGCACATCGGGATACAGCGGTGAACGCTTGCCGCTGCCCACGGCCAGCAGCTTGAGCTTGCCTTCCTTCACATGCTTGAGGCCAGGGCCCGGGTCGAACCAGAACTGCAGCTGGCCGCCCAGCACGTCGGTGAGCGCCGGGCCGGCGCCCTTGTAGGGCACGTGGGTCGCATCGATCTTCGCCATGCGCTTGAGCATCTCGCCGGCGAGGTGGGGCGAGCTGCCTTGCCCCGGCGAGCCGAAGCTCAGCTTGCCGGGGTTGGCGCGCGCGTAGGCGAGGAACTCCTGCACGTTGCTCGCCGGCAGCGAGGGGTTCGTCTCGAGGAACACCAGCACCCGCGACACGGCGGCCACCGAGACCAGGTCTTTCTCGGGGTTGAAACTCATGTTGCTGTAGATCAGCGGGTTGATGGTGATCGCACCGCCCGAGCTCATCAGCAGCGTGTAGCCATCGTTCGGTGACTTGGCCACTTCGCCCGAGCCGAGGTTGCCGCCGGCACCCGGCTTGTTGTCGATGATGACCGGCTGCTTCAGCGCCTGCGAAAGCTGCGGCCCCAGCGCGCGCGCGATCACGTCGGCCGCGCCGCCGGGCGCGAAGTTCACCACCAGGCGGATGGGCTTGGCCGGCCAGGTCTGCTGCGCCCACGCGGGGGCGGTGAACAACAGGCTGGCGAGCAGGGCGAGGCCGAGGCGGCGCCTGGTGTGGTCGAGGTTCATGGTTGTCTCCTTGTTTTGATCTCTATCTCAATGCTGGAACCACCTCAGCCTGAGCCGGGTGTTGGCAAGGTCAATCACTCACGCCACTTCCACCTCGACCAGCACCGGCCTGGGTGATCGCAGCGCGGTCTGCAACGCATCGCGCAAGCCTTCAGCCTGGGCCACATGCACGCCCTCGCAGCCTTGGCCACGCGCGAGCGACACGAAGTCGATGTCAGGCAGCGCGGTGCCCTCCACCGCGGCGCCCGGCGCATAGCCGAACACGGGTGCGAAGTCCTGCAGTGCCGCATAGCGCCGGTTCTTGAGGATGATGAAGGTGATGGGCAGCTTCAACTGCGCCGCGCTCCACAGCGCCTGGATCGAATACATGGCCGAGCCGTCGCCGATCAGGCCGATCACCTTGGCCTGCGGCTTGGCGAGTGCGATGCCCACCGCGGCCGGCATGCTGTGCCCCAGGCCGCCGCTGCACATGGTGTAGAAGGTTTCGCTGCGCGTGATCGGCAAATGGGCCTGCATCACCGAGCGGGCACTCGGCGCTTCTTCGACCACGATGCTCGACGCGTCGCGCAGCTCGGCCAGCGTCTGCAGCACATAGGCCACCGACATGCGCTCGCCGTTCGCCGGCGGCTCGACGCGCGGTGCCCGGTTGCGTGGTGGCGGCAACGGGCGCGCGGGCGGCGCCGGGCGCGCCAGCAGGTCCAGCAGGCCGAGGCGGATGCTGCCCACCGCCGCGGTGCCCTCGGGTGCCCATGCGGCGATGGCCGGGTCTTCGATCAGCTGGCACAGCGCGGCGCCCGGCGGCAGGTGCGGCCCCGTGCCTTCGACGTGGTAGGTGAACGCCGGCGCGCCGATGGCGAAGACCATGTCGTGGCCGGCGAGGGCTTGGACGATCTTCTCGCGCATCGCGGGCAGGAAGCCGGCGAACAGGCGATGGTCTTCCGGGAAGCCGCAGCGGCCCGACATCGGCGCGACGAACACGCGCGCGTTGTGGCGCTCGGCGAGCTGCACCGCTTCATGCCACGCGCCGCCGCGGTCGACCGCGGCGCCGATCACCAAGGCCGGACGCCGGCTCGCGTCGAGCGCTGCGCCGACCTGGTCCAGCACCGTGGCATCGGGCCGTGCCTGCGAGCTCACCACGCGCTGCGCGACGAGCGCAGCCGGCTGGTCCCAGTCGTCGGCCGGTATCGACACGAACACCGGGCCGCGCGGCTCCTGCATCGCGATGTAGTAGGCGCGTGCGATGGCGAGCGGCACGTCTTCGGCGCGCGCCGGCTCGCAGCTCCACTTCACGTACGGCTTGGGCAGCTCGGTCGCCTGGCTGGAGAACAGGAAGGGGTCGAACGGCAGGATCGAGCGTGCCTGCTGCCCCGCGGTGATGACCAGCGGCGTGCGGTTCTTGTGCGCGGTGAAGATGTTGCCCATCGCGTGGCCTACGCCGGCCGCCGAATGCAGGTTCACGAAGGCCGCGTTGCGCGTGGCTTGCGCGTGGCCGTCGGCCATGCCCACCACCACCGCCTCCTGCAGGCCCAGCACGTAGCGAAAGTCGGCCGGGAAGTTGCGGAACAGCGGCAGCTCGGTCGAGCCCGGGTTGCCGAAGATCGAGGTCATGCCGAAGCGGCGCAGCAGGTCGAGCACCGCGTCGCGCACGGTGGTGGCAGGGGTGGCGGGGGTCGGCAAGAAAGTGTCTCCGTGGGCGTGATGCAGTGAGGTGAATGCAGTGAGCGGGCCAGTATTACGATCGGCCACTCATCCAGCAATGCGATAGACCGTCTAAGTCATATCCATGCCATGCATATCAACGACCTCGACATGAACCTGCTGCGCGTGTTCGACGCCGTGTACCGCACGCGCAACGTGAGCCGCGCGGCCGAGGTGCTGGCCTTGTCGCAGCCGGCCACCAGCCAGGCACTCACGCGGCTGCGCCTGCTGCTGAAAGATGCGCTCTTCGTGCGCGCGGCCGGCGGCGTGTCGCCCACCCCCAAGGCCGACCGCCTGGCGCAGGCAGTGCGCACGGCCATCAGCACGGTGGAAGCCGCGCTCAACGAAGCCGAGCAGTTCGACCCCGCGTCGTCGCAGAAGATCTTCCGCTTTCACCTGAGCGACATCGGCGAGGCGCGTTTTCTGCCCGCGCTGATGGCCAGGCTGCACCGCAACGCGCCCGGCGTGCGCGTGCAGAGTTCGCCGCTGCCGCATGGCGACATATCGGCCGCGCTCGACAGTGGCCGGCTCGACTTCGCCATCGGCTTCCTGCCGTCGGTGCACGACACGCAACGCGTCGAACTGCTACGCGACTGCTACGTGGTGCTGCTGCGCAACGGACACCCGGTGTTCGACAAGAAGCAGGCCCGCGCCATCGGCCTCAAGGAGCTGGCCAAGCTGGAGTACGTGGCCGTGCGCTCGCATGCCGAGACACTGCGCATCCTGCAACTGCTGCGGCTGGAAGACCGGTTGCGGCTGACGGCCTCGCACTTCCTCGCGCTGCCGGCCATCGTGCGCAGCACCGACCTGGGCGCGGTGATGCCGAAGGAGATTGCCCTGGGCTTTGCCGCCCGTGGCGGCTACACGCTGGTGGAACCCCGCTTGCCGCTGCGTGATTTCACGGTCTCGCTGCACTGGAGCCGGCGCTTCGACGCCGACCCGGCGCAAGTGTGGATGCGAGAGGCGCTGCTGGCGCTGTTCAAGAATGTCCCGTAGCGGGCCAGTCCCGATGCGGTTGCGGGTCGGTCGTAACGGCTGGGCCGCCTCGGCTTTTCACCCACCCTTTGGCCTGTAAATTGCTTTACAGTTTATGAATCTGTCTGGAACTGTGTTTTCATGATCGCATCGCCTTCCGATGGTTGGGCCGGCCGCTTTGCCGGGCTGCCAGTGCTCCAGCAAGTCGCCGCCCGCATCCCTGCGATGCCGGCGGCGTTGACGCGCATGGGGCAGGCCGTGTTGGCTCATCCGTTTCGGGCGGCCACGCTCAACATCGACGAATTTGCCGGCGAAGTGTCGGTCTCGATCGCCACCGCAAACCGCTTTGCGCGGGCGATGGGCTTTGCCGGCTACCCGCAGTTCCGCGCTGAGCTGGCGCGTGGTTTCGAGGCCATTCTGGCGCCGGTCGAAAGCCTGCGCAGCAACCTGCAGCGGACGGCGAGCACCCAGCAGGCCATGGCAGCGTCGATGCAGGAAACGCTCGTCAACCTCGAGCGAACGGTGCAGGCTTTGCAGCGCCAGCCATGCGAGCAGGCCGTCAAGCTGATCGCGCAAGCCGACCAGGTGCTGACGCTTGGGTGGGGCAGCAGCGCTTATCTCGCGGGGCTGTTGCAGCATGAACTGGAGCCTTATTGCCCGCGCGTCGGCAGCCTAGCCCAGGCCGGCGGGCCTTCGCATGCGGCGCGGCAACTGGTCAAGCGCGGGCCCCGCGATCTGGTGATTGCGTTGGCGTTTCCGCGCTACGTCGAAGACACCATCGTGCTGACCCGGCTCGCACACGAGCGCGGGGTGAAAGTGCTGGCGTTGACCGATGAGCCCACGTCGCCGTTGGTGCCGCTGGCCGACGTTACCTTGTATGCGCACGTCAACCGGCAGATCGCCTCGACCTCGAACGCGACCGTGCTCGCGTTGCTCGAAGCGCTGGTGGCTGCGCTCGCGCACCGCACCGAAGGCGCCGTGCAGCGCGCCGAACAAATGGCGCATGGCGTGCTGCCCTGGCTGCAGGTCGACCGCAGCAACAGCGCTGCGCCGGCAGCCAAGCGTTCAGCTGCCCGTGCGCGCCGGCGGGGCATCGCATGAGCACGAACCACGGACACACCGGGCGGCCTGTGATCGCGATCCACGGCGGCGCCGGCACGCTATCGCGGGCGTCGATCTCGGGCGAGCAACAGGCCCGCTATCGCGCCGCACTCGACGAGATTCTGCGCAGCGCGCAGGCGCTGCTCGCCGACGGTGCGGGCGCGCTCGACGTCGTCACCGAGGCGGTGCGCCAGCTCGAAGAATGTCCGCTGTTCAACGCCGGCCGCGGTGCGGTCTACACCGCCGACGAGCAGCACGAACTCGACGCCTGCGTGATGCGCGGCAGCGACCTCGCCGCCGGTGCGGTGGCCGGCGTGCGCACGTTGCGCAACCCGGTGCTTGCCGCACGTGCCGTGCTCGATGCGGCCGGCCCGGTGCTGTTGATCGGGCCGGGCGCCGAGCGCTTCGCTGCCGAGCGCGGCTGTGAGATCGTCGCCCCCGGCTGGTTCGGCACGCCCGAGCGGCTGGCACAGCTGCGCGCCATGCAAGCCACCGGAGGCTCGGCGCTGGATCACGACGCCGCGCGAAGCGCGGGCAGCCAAAGCGATGCAACCCTGCTCGACGAGCGCGACAAGTTCGGCACCGTCGGTGCGGTGGCGCTCGATGCCCACGGCCACCTGGCTGCCGCCACGTCGACCGGTGGCATGACCAACAAGCGCCCCGGCCGCGTCGGCGATTCGCCACTGGTCGGTGCCGGCTGCTACGCCAACGATCGCACGGTGGCGGTGTCGTGCACCGGTGTCGGCGAGTCCTTCATCCGCGCTCTGGCAGCGCACGACGTGTCGGCGTTGATCGAGTACGCCGGCCTGCCGTTGCGAGAAGCGGCTCGCCGCGTGGTGATGGACAAGCTGCCGCCGCTCGGTGGCCGCGGCGGGATGATCGCGGTCGACGCGCACGGCCACGTCACGCTGCCGTTCAACACCGAAGGCATGTACCGCGGCTGGGCGCGCGTCGGCGAGACGCCGGTGTCCGCCATCTATGCGGATGAACCCGGTCCTGATCCGTCATGAGCGACATCACACCCGCTACCCGCCGCGTGCTCGACGTGCGCAACCTGAGCATCAGCTTCCGCGTCGAGGCCGGCCGGCTGGAGGCGGTGCGTGCGCTCGATTTCCACGTCGATGCCGGTGAGACACTCGCGATCGTCGGCGAGTCGGGCTCGGGCAAGTCGGTCTCGTCGCTCGCGCTGATGCGCCTGGTCGAGTACGGCGGTGGCCGCATCGACAGCGGCGAGATGTGGCTGACCCGGCGCGATGGTGAGCGCGTCGACCTCGCGCAGGCCAACCAGCGCCGCATGCGCACACTGCGCGGTGCCGACATGGCGATGGTGTTCCAGGAGCCGATGACCTCGCTGAACCCGGTCTTCACCGTCGGCCAGCAGGTGGCCGAATCGATCCAGCTGCACCAGGGCCAGTCGCAGCGCGAGGCGATGGCCGAGGCGCTGCGCCTGTTCGACCTGGTGCGCATTCCCGAAGCGCGCGAGGTGCTGGGCCGCCATCCGCACCAGCTCTCCGGTGGCATGCGCCAGCGCGTGATGATCGCGATGGCGCTCGCCTGCCGGCCCACGCTGTTGATTGCCGACGAGCCGACCACCGCGCTCGACGTCACCATCCAGGCGCAGATCCTGGCGCTGATCCAGCAACTGCAGCACGAGCTGTCGATGGGCGTGATCTTCATCACCCACGACATGGGCGTGGTGGCCGAGATCGCCGACCGCGTGCTGGTGATGCGCCGCGGCGACAAGATCGAAGAGGGCGAGTGCCGCGCGCTGTTCGCGAATCCGCAGCAGCCCTACACGCAGGCGCTGCTGGCCGCCGTGCCGCAGCTGGGTGCGATGACGGGCCAGGACCTGCCGGCGCGTTTCGCCTTGCCAGGCGATGCGCAAGAAGGCGCCATCACGATGCCTGACAGCGTGCGCGCCGACCAGGCACCGGTGCTGACGGTGCAGGGCCTGGTCACGCGCTTCCCGCTGCACAGCGGTGTGTTCGGCCGCGTGAAGCGCCAGGTGCATGCGGTCGAGCAGATCAGCTTCGAGCTGAAGGCGGGCGAGACGCTGGCGCTGGTCGGCGAATCGGGCTGCGGCAAGTCGACCACCGGGCGGTCGCTTGCGCGCCTGGTCGCGCCGCTGGCCGGCCGCGTCGAGGTGGCGGGCCGCGACATCGCGCCGCTGCACGGTGCCGCGCTGCAGGCCTTGCGCCGCGACATCCAGTTCGTGTTCCAGGATCCGTACGCCTCGCTCGATCCGCGCCTCACGGTGGGCTACTGCGTGATGGAGCCGTTGCTCATCCACAAGCTGATGCCGCGGGCCGAGGCCGAGGAACGCGTGCGCTGGCTGCTCGCCAAGGTGGGGCTGCCGCCCGAGGCGGCGCACCGCTATCCGCACGAGTTTTCTGGCGGGCAGCGCCAGCGCATCGCGATCGCGCGCGCGTTGGCGCTGAACCCGAAGGTGGTGATTGCCGACGAGGCCGTGTCGGCGCTCGACGTGTCGATCCGCGCGCAGATCGTGAACCTGCTGCTCGACCTGCAGCAGGAGTTCGGCATGGCCTACCTGTTCATCTCGCACGACATGGCTGTGGTCGAGCGCATCAGCCACCGTGTGGCCGTGATGTACCTGGGCCAGATCGTCGAGATCGGCCCGCGCCGCGCGGTGTTCGAGAATCCGCAGCATGCCTACACGCGCCGGCTGATGTCGGCCGTGCCGGTGGCCGACCCGACGCGCCGGCGCAAGCGCGAGCTGCTGTCCGACGAGATCGCGAGCCCGGTGCGCGCGATCGGTGATTCGCCCACGGTGGCGCCGCTGCAGCAGGTGGCACCGGGGCACTTCGTCGCCCGCCATCCGGTCGGCGGGGCCTATTGATTTCGAAGACGATTTCCCGTACCTGATCCCCCAGATGTTCCAGCAAGGAGAACTTTGATGAACCGACAACGCCTTTCTCGCCTCGCCCTCGCCTTTGCGGCCATGGGCATCGCTTTCGCTGCCCACGCGGCCAAGGACATCACCGTGGCCGTGGCCTCCACCTTCACGACCACCGACCCCTACGACGCCAACGACACGCTGTCGCAGGCCGTCGCCAAGTCGTTCTACCAAGGCCTGTACGGCTTCGACAAGGACATGAAGATGGTGCCGGTGCTGGGCGAGAGCTACACCGCCAGCAAGGACGGCCTGGTCTACACCGTCAAGCTCAAGACTGGCATCAAGTTCCACGATGGCACGCCCTTCAATGCCGAGGCGGTGAAGGCCACCTTCGACCGCGTCACCAACCCCGACAACAAGCTCAAGCGCTACAACCTGTACAAGAACATCGCGAAGACCGAGGCGGTCGACGCGGCCACGGTGCGCTTCACGCTGAAGGAGCCGTTCTCGCCCTTCATCAACACGCTGGCCCACCCGTCGGGCGTGATCATCTCGCCGGCCGCGCTGGCGCAGTACGGCAGCAAGGGCATCGCGCAGCATCCGGTGGGCACCGGCCCGTTCAAGTTCGTCGAATGGAAGGCCACCGACTACCTGAAGGTCGAGAAGTTCGAGGGCTACTGGCGCAAGGGCTACCCGAAGGTCGACAGCATCACCTGGCGCCCGGTGGTCGACAACAACACCCGCGCCGCGGTGATGCAGACGAACGAAGCGCACTTCGCGTTCCCGGTGCCGCCGGAGGCGGTCGAGACGCTGCAGAAGAAGCCGAGCCTCGAAGTGACTGCCGCGCCGTCGATCATCCAGCGCTACCTGTCGATGAACACGCAGCAGAAGCCGTTCGACAACCCGAAGGTGCGCGAGGCGATCAACTACGCGATCAACAAGGACGCGCTGATCAAGGTTGCGTTCTCCGGTTTCGCCATTCCCGCCGAAGGCGTGCTGCCGCAGGGCGTGGAGCACGCGGCCAAGCTCGGGCCGTGGCCCTACAACCCGGCCAAGGCGCGTGAGCTGCTGAAGGAGGCCGGCTACCCGAATGGCTTCGAGTCGACGCTGTGGTCGGCCTACAACCACACGACGGCGCAGAAGGTGATCCAGTTCGTTCAGCAGCAGCTGGGCCAGGTGGGCATCAAGCTGCAGGTGCAGACGCTTGAAGCCGGCCAGCGCGTCGAGCGCGTCGAGAGCGCGCAAGACCCGGCCACCGCGCCGGTGCGCATGTACTACGTCGGCTGGTCGTCGTCGACCGGCGAAGCCGACTGGGCGCTGCGCCCGCTGCTGGCCTCGGAGTCGTTCCCGCCGAAGCTCTTCAATACCGCGTACTACAAGAACGGCGTGGTCGACAACGCGATCGCCAAGGCGCTGGTAACGACCGACAAGGCCGAGAAGGCGAAGCTCTACACAGAAGCGCAGAAGGAGATCTGGAAGGACGCGCCGTGGGCCTTCCTGGTGACCGAGCGGCTGGTGTCGGTGCGTGCGCGCAACCTCGCCGGCTTCTACGTGATCCCGGATGGCAGCTTCAACTTCGACGAAGTGGAGTTGAAATGACCCACCCCCGGAGGCGCTGCGCGCCACCCCCTCAAGGGGGCGCCCCCAGTGGCCCGGCAAAGCCGGTTCCACGGGGTCCGCTCGGGAATGCACGACTTCGCTGACCATCGTCTGATCTCGCCATGGCCGTTTATTTGCTGAAGCGCCTGCTCGGCCTGCTGCCGACGCTGCTGATCGTCGCGGTGCTGGTGTTCGCCTTCGTGCACCTGCTGCCGGGCGACCCGGCGCGGCTGGCGGCGGGCGTCGACGCCGGCCCCGAGACGGTCGAACTGGTGCGGCGCGACCTCGGGCTCGACCTGCCGCTGCCGCAGCAGTTCGTGCGCTTCTTCAGCCATGCGCTGCAAGGCGATCTCGGCCATTCGATCCGCACCAAGCGGCCGGTGGCCACCGAAATCGCCGAGCGCTTCGGGCCGACCTTGTGGCTCACCGTGGCCGCGATGGGCTGGTCGGTGGCGCTGGGATTGGTGTTGGGCATCGTTTCGGCGATCTGGCGCAACCGCTGGCCCGACCGGCTGGGCATGTCGCTGGCCGTCTCGGGCATCTCCTTTCCGTCGTTCGCACTCGGCATGGTGCTGATGCAGCTGTTCTCGGTGCAGCTGGGCTGGCTGCCCACCATGGGTGCCGACAGCTGGCGCCACTACGTGCTGCCCTCGCTGACCTTGGGCGCGAGCGTTGCGGCAGTGATGGCGCGCTTCACGCGCAGCTCGTTCATCGACATCCTGAAAGAAGACTACGTGCGCACCGCGCGCGCCAAGGGCGCGGGCGAGGTGTCGGTCATCTTCAAGCACGGCCTGCGCAACGCGCTGATCCCGGTCGTCACGATGATGGGCCTGCAGTTCGGCTTCCTGCTGGGCGGCTCGATCGTCGTCGAGGTGGTGTTCAACTGGCCCGGCATGGGGCGGCTGCTGGTCGACGCGGTCGAGATGCGCGACTATCCGATCATCCAGGCGCTGGTGCTGCTGTTCTCGCTCGAATTCATCCTCATCAACCTGGTGGTGGACGTGTTGTACGCCGTCATCAACCCGACGATCCGATTCCATTGAACACGACCTCTTCTGCCGAACCCGCGCCCACCGCCGTGCGCACCCCGGCCTCCGAGTTCTGGCGCAAGTTCAAGCGCCAGCGCGTCGCGCTGGCGGCGGGCGGCTTCGTGCTGCTGCTGGTGCTGGTCGCAGCGCTCGCGCCGTGGATCGTGCCCTTCGACGCCGAGAACTTCTTCGACTACGACGCGCTCAATTCGCCACCGTCGGCCAAGCACTGGTTCGGCGTCGACTCGCTCGGGCGCGACATCTTCAGCCGCATCCTGATGGGCGCGCGCATCTCGCTGGCCGCCGGCTTCATCTCGGTGGCGGTGGGCGCCGTGGTGGGCACGCTGCTGGGCCTGCTGGCCGGCTACTACCAGGGCTGGTGGGACCGCATCGTGATGCGCATGGCCGACGTGCTGTTCGCCTTCCCCGGCATCCTGCTGGCGATCGGCATCGTTGCGATCCTCGGCAACGGCATGGTCAACGTGATCCTCGCGGTGGCGGTGTTCAGCGTGCCGGCCTTCGCGCGGCTGGTGCGCGGCAACGTGCTGTCGCTGAAGCACCAGACCTACATCGAGGCGGTGCGCTCGATCGGTGCTTCTGATGCGGTGATCATGCTGCGCCACCTGCTGCCCGGCACCGTGGCCTCGGTGGTGGTGTACCTGACGATGCGCATCGGCACCTCGATCATCACGGCGGCCAGCCTGTCTTTCCTCGGCCTGGGCGCGCAGCCGCCGACGCCGGAGTGGGGCGCGATGCTGAACGAGGCGCGCGCCGACATGCTGAACGCACCGCACGTGGCGCTGTTCCCGAGCCTTGCGATCTTCGTCACCGTGCTCGCCTTCAACCTGCTCGGCGACGGCCTGCGCGACGCGCTGGATCCGAAGCTGGACAGGTATTAACCATGCAGGCACCAGGCGGGACTTCGATACCTCGGTCCGAACGGAACCAGAGGAAAGTCTGAGACCGAGATGCCGATGGAACTGACAACGCTCGGCGCCCCGCGTGTGGGCAGCCTGCCCAGCGGTGCGCTCGATGCGGTCAACGATGTGCCGGGCGTGTCCGTGGGCCACTGCACGCTGGACGACGGGGCCACGCAGACCGGCGCCACCGTGCTGCTGCCGCAGCCGGGCAACCTGTTCCTGCACAAGCTGCCGGCAGGGCTGGCGGTGATCAACGGCTTCGGCAAGAGCGCAGGGCTGATGCAGGTGCAGGAGCTCGGCACGATCGAATCGCCGATCGCGCTGGTCAACACACTGGCAGTCGGTACCGCGGCCACCGCGCTGGTGCGCGATGCCATGGCGCAGAACCCGGAGCTGGCGCGCAGCCTGCCGACGCTGAACCCGCTGGTGTTCGAATGCAACGACGGCTGGCTGAACGATGCGCGAGCGATGGCGCTGCAAGAACCGCACGTTGCGCAGGCATTGGTGGCGGCGCGCGGGGCGCAGCACGGCCGCTTCGCACAGGGCAGCGTGGGCGCGGGGCGCGGCATGTCGTGCCACGGGCTGAAGGGCGGCATCGGCAGTGCGTCACGCCTCGTGGCATGGCAGGGCCGCGGCCACGTACTCGGTGCGCTGGTGCTGGCGAACCAGGGCCGCCCCGAGGCGCTGGCGATCTGCGGCCGGCGCATCGGCGCGCAGCTGCAGGCGCGGCTCGCGGCGCACGATGGCCCGGAACGCGGCTCGATCATCGTGCTGCTGGCCACCGACGCGCCGCTCGATGCGCGGCAGCTCAGCCGCGTGGCACGCCGTGCCGCGGCGGGGCTGGCACGCACCGGCTCCGACTACGGCCATGGCAGCGGCGACATCGCGCTCGCGTTCTCGACCGCGTGGCGCGTGCCGCAGTTGGCGCACGAACCGATGCCCGCCGTCGCGCTGCTGCACGAGGCGGCGCTCGACGGCTTCTTCCAGGCCGCGGCCGAGGCCACCGAACAGGCGATCCTGCATGCGCTGTTCGCTGCCACCTCGGTGAGCGGCCGCGACGGCCGCCGCCGCCATGCCCTCACCGAGCTGGCGCCCGATTGGCGGGCGCTGATGGCCGACTCTTGAACCGAAAGACGACGATGAAGACACCGACGATCCTGGTGGCCGTGGACATCGAAGGCGTGGCGGGCGTCTGGCGCCCCGAGCAGACGCAGGCCGGCAACGGCGACTACGAGCGCGCGCGCCGCTGGATGACGAAGGAGGCCGATGCCGCGGTACGCGGTGCGTTTGCGGGCGGCGCCGGCGCGGTGCTGGTCAACGATTCGCACGGCCACTTCGGCAACCTGCTGGCCGACGAACTCGACCCGCGCGCCCAGCTCATCCAGGGCAAGCCACGCCAGCTCGGCATGATGGCCGGCGTGGACCAGGGCGTCGACGGCGTGCTGATGATCGGCTGGCATTCGCGCGCCAAGAGCCGCGGCGTGCTGGCGCACACGACGAACAGCTTTGCGTTTGCCCGCGTGTGGTTGGGCGGCCTGGAGCTGGGCGAGGTGGGTCTCTATGCGGCGCTGGCCGGTGAGTTCGGCGTGCCCATGCTGATGGCCAGCGGCTGCGACGTGATGGCTGCGGAAGTGCGCTCGCTGTTGCCGCACGCCGCGTGCACGGTCGTGAAGTGGTCCGACGGTGCACGCAGCGGCCGTTCGCTCTCGCCGGCCGCGGCATGCGCGCTCATCGAAACCGCTGCACGCGATGCCGTGCAGGCCCTTGCATCGCCAGGGCCGCGAGCATGCACGCCATGGCGCCTTCCCAGCACACCACCCACGCTGCGGGTGCAATGCCAGAGCCCCGCGCTGGCCGACGTGTTCGCACTCTGGCCCAATGTGCAGCGAGAAGACGCGGAGACGGTGGTGGTCGCCTGCGCGAGCGTGCACGACGCCGTGCGCAGCCTGAACGCGCTGTCGGTGATGGCGAGTGTGTTGCGCTGAGCCCGATCGCGCTTGCCGCGACGGGGCGTGATCACGGGTCCTATGCCGCAGGCCAGGGCCAGCCCCGTGCGGCCAGGGCGGCGGCTGCGACAGGGGGCTCGCGTTGAAACTGGCTGGCCGCAAACGACCACGCCATGCTCGACGCATCGGGGCCGCGGCTGTCGCTGTAGGGCTTGCGCGCCGCTCCGCCGCTCCAGGCGTGGCCCAAGGTGTCGACCTCGACCAGCCTGGCCACCGGCTCGCCTCGGCGCTTGTAGTCGGTGACGGTCATGCCGTGGCGCTGGCCGCGCTGCACGCGGCGCGGCGCGCTCGCCTGGGCGCCAGCCGCGTCGGCCCAGAGGCTTGCACCCAGCTGCGCGTTGCGCGACGACACCACGGTGTCGTGCTCGCCGTGGATCAGCATCAAGGGCGGCAGGGCATGCGTGGCAGTCAGCGCCGGCAGCGGGCGGCGGCCGCGCATGGCGCGCAGGGCACTCGCCGTGGAATCGGCCGCGCCGGGCGGCACGCCCGAGTGCATGACGACCGCCTTGAAGCGCGCGGGGTAGCGCGTGGCCAGCAGCGCGGCCATGCTCGCGCCGGCCGAGAGGCCCGACACCGCGACGCGCGCGGCGTCGGCCGGGTAGAGGAGGCACACCTGGTCGATGGCCTTGAGGATGAGCGCGGCTTCGCTGTATGCGCGGCCGTTGCGCGTGTCGAACCAGTTCCAGCAGCCGTGCGGGTTGGCCACGCGGTCTTGCTCGGGGTAGAGCACCAGAAAGCGCTCGCGAGCGGCCAGGCGGTTCATCCGGGTGCTGATCGCGAAGCCCTTCGCGTCTTGCCCGCAGCCGTGCAGCATCACCATCAGCGGCAGGCGCTCGGCATGGCCCACGTCGGGCGGGCGATACAGGTGAAAGCGCAGCAGGCCGGCGAGGCCCACGGCCACGCCGGGCAGCCAGTCGCCGGGGCCGGGCGGAGGCTGGCGTTTCGCGGCAACGGCCTTCGTGGTGGCCTTGGCGGCCTGGCCCATCTGCTGGCGGCCGTGGCGCAGGCCTTCACGCGCCCATACCGCCAGGCTGCGCTCGAAGGATTTCGTCCACATGCTGGCGAGACTGCGTTTGGCCATGCGGCCAATTCTGCGGGACGCGGCCTTGGGCCTGCCGAGGGAAAGGTTACGCGGCGCGGCGGGTGGCACGCCCCTAAACTGAAACCATGAAACTCAACATCGTCGTCTACTCGAAGTCGGCCTGCCCGCAATGCGACACGGCCAAGATGCTGCTCAAGTCGCGCTTGCTCGACTATGAAGAAATCAAGATCGACGACGAGGCGGCGCGGCAAGCCTTCTTCGAGAAGTGCGGGCCCTCGGTCCGCCAGATGCCGCAGATCTTCATCAACGATCAGCGGGTGGGCGGTGTGGCCGGCCTGCAGGCCGCGCTGGCGCAACTGAGCCGCTAACCGCTGCAAGCCGATCGCGTGGCCGCTGGCAAGGCCGACCATGAGGCTCGACCCGTTCGTCTCGTTTGCCGGCTGCGCGTTTTCGCTGCAGCGTGGCGACGTGGTGCAGCGGTGGGGTGCGCCGAGCAGAGCCGGGCGCAACGAGGTCGGATTGAACGAGCTGGACTACGGTGACGTGGTCCTTCGCTTTCAAGATGGCGGCAGGTTGGAAGAGATCACCGCGCAAGCGCCTGTCTTGCACCTCGGGCCGGTCGCCATTCCCTTCGAGAACCTGCAGCCGTTCATCGCCGGCCAGGACGCGCGGGCATTCTGGCGAGCCAGGTTCCTCATCAGCCCCGCGCTGGGCCTGGCCTTCGCTCCCACGGAGCCGGCATGGATCACCGCGTTGGCCAGGCACTGCCTGCCCGAATGGGAGGCGCTCTGAACCAGGGGTACGACTCGGCACGGCCCAGCTGCAGGCGTTGCTGTGCCGGTGCATGCTGCGCTATCGTGGTTGCCCCCGCCTCAACGGCATGAACCATGAAATACGAAATCACCCAGCAAGGCGACCGCCTGGAAGCTATTGGCGCGCACAGCGGCTACCGCATCCGGATCTCGACCGTGCTGAGTACCACGGTTGCCGTGTGGCCCGTCAGCGTTCATGTGCGCGGGTCCGAAAGCGAAGCCGAGGTTCAGGTCGATTTGCCGAAACGGCATCTGTCGAATGCGACCGAAGCGTTCGACTACGGGTATGAATGCGCCGCCCAATGGATCGACGCGCAGGATCACCGCCTGTGATGCAGCGCAAGCCCGGCAGCACGGCGCTCGCTTAGCCGACCGAGACGAACCACTCAACCATCGTGTCCGCCAGCGCAGACAGAACGGCGGCATCGGTCGTGCCGCTGCGCACCCGCACATGAAAAGCGTGGTCGGCATCGTCGAAAACCGCCAGGCTCGCTCGCTTGCCCAGCGACGAGAGCACGGTCCGCAGCAGGCCCATGTCGGCCAGCGCGTCGCGCGTGCCTTGCATGAAGAGCATCGGGCATTGCACATCGGCCAGGTGCGCCGCTCGCTCCCGCCCCGGCTTGCCGGCTGGGTGCAGCGGGAAGCCCACGAACGCCAGGCCCTTCACGTCTTCGAGCGGGGAATTCGCCTGCGCCTGCGACGTCATGCGGCCGCCGAATGACTTGCCACCGGCGAAGAGTGGCAAGCCGGGCAGGCGCCGTCGCGCTTCGGCCACGGCAGCGCGCACGGCGGCTTGGGCGACGGTGGGAGCATCCGGCCGCTTCGAGCCTCGCTCCATGAACGGAAATTGGTAGCGCAGGCTGGCGATGCGTCGGTGCGCCAGCTCGCCGGCGAGGGAGGCCATGAAGGGATGCGCCATGCCGGCGCCAGCGCCGTGGGCGAAGACGTAGCAGGCGACGGCGTCGGCAGGGGCCGTGAGCAGCGCCGAGACAGGGCCTGCCTCAGAGAGGGGCAAGGTCAGCGGCTGGGTGTCGTCCTTTGGCACGGGGCCGTTCTCCTCGTGTCAGGGCGTGACGGGCATGCCCAGCGCGCTGGCGGCCCGCGCTGCCTGGCGATGGCCACGAACAGCGGTCGGCACAAAACCGAACCGGTCGCGAAAGCGCACGGCAAACTGCGACGGCGTCTGGTAGCCGACCGCGAGCGCGATCTGCGTGACGGGCTGCGTCGTCGACTGCAGCAGCACCAAGGCGAAAGACATGCGCGCGTCGACCAGGATGGCGCTCAGGCTGGTGCCTTCGTCGGCGAGCTTGCGGCGCAGCGTCGCCTCGCTCATCGCGACGGCAGACGCCACGGCGTTTGCGCTCCAGTCGCGCGCGATGTCTTGCCCGATCAGGCGCCGGACCTTGACCGCCATCGTCAGCGCCTGGACCTGCTCGAAGCGGCGGCCGAGCGTGCCGATCCACTGCAGCAGTTCGCCCAGGCGATGGCGCGCGATGGCGGCGGGGAGCCCGTCGTCTTCCACCGCCTGAGTCGCACGGCGGAATGCGCAGGCGAACTCCTCCGACGCAGGGGTGATGGGCAGCGCATGCCGGATGACCGTCAAGTGGGGGTGCGCGTCGGCATGCGCGGCGAGCAACGCGTCATCCCACACCAGCCAGTGGGCGCGGTAGCTCCCGTCGTCTTCGGGCCGGTTGGTGATGTCGACCGACTGCCCTCCCGCGAGGGCGATCGCCTGTCCGGCGCGGATGAGGTATTCGCCGCCGGGCCAGCGCATCGCCTTGATGCCACGCTCGACGAAGATCAGCACGGGGTTCTCGATGAACAGGCGCTTGAACTCCAGGTCCTGCTGTTGCAGCACGCCGGCCGTCACGCCGACGCCGGGGCGGGCGACGATGCGTGGCCCGCCATCGGCTGCACTGGAGCTCGCAGGGATTTCACTCGCTTGTGTCATGTTGAGTCTCAAGCCACCACGCCAGGCCGGATCGGAACTGTACGCGCCCATGGGGCACCGGCCCGCTGTGCCGCCACCCCGATGAGCGCCCTGCCTCAGCGGCTGCCCAGCACGGTCAACTGCGCCTTGGCCAGCGAGGCGCCCAGCGTCATGAAGCCCAGCATTGCAGGCGTGACCTGCGCCGGCAGCTCCAGCTTGTCAACCTTCAGGGCGTTGACGGTGATGACGTAGCGGTGCGTCTCGCCTGCCGGCGGGCACAGCCCGGTGAAGCTCGGCATGCCGCTGTCGCCGCGTACCTGGAGTGCGCCCGCAGGCAGTGTGCCGGCCGTGCTGCCGGCGCCTTCCTTCAGCTCGGTCACGCCGGCCGGAATGTTGGCGACCACCCAGTGCCACCAGCCGGAGCCGGTGGGAGCGTCCGGGTCGTACATCGTCACGACGAAGCTCTTCGTGCCCTGCGGCGCACCTTGCCATGCGATGTGCGGGGAAACGTTCTTGCCGCTGCAGCCGAAGCCGTTGGCGAACTGGGCCGATTGGAACCGGCCATCGACCGGGCTGTCGCTGAGGACTTTGAAATCCTGGCCGTGCGCGGCGCCGCAAAAGAGCACGAATGCGAGCGGTGCACTCGCAATGAGGGAGGTCTTGGGCATGTCGGGTCCTGTGTGGTTCAAGGGAGCGACGCCAGTGTCCTGGTCGGGGCGACGCGCTGCCGCTCGCAGCCGATCAAGTTTTGTCGCCATCCGCTCAATGTGAGCGGTGGCCCGGCCGCAAAGATGTCTCGAAGATCGAGATGCCGCCAGTGCGACACGACAGGGCGCACCGCACTGCGCTATCCCGGCGATTGCGAGAGGCGAATGGCCAGCCCGTCGAGCCGTCCGGACAATCACACGCATGAGAGTTCACAACCTGGGTCACCTGGGCAAGACGGGCAGCTTCGCCGTCGTGCACCTTTTCATCGCCGTGTCGCTCGGCTATCTTTTCACCGGCAGCCTCGTGCTGGCCGGGCTGATCTCGCTGATCGAGCCGGCACTCAACACCGTCGCCCACGCCGTGTTCGATCGGTGGTGGAGCCACCGGCATGGCGAGGAGCCGGCGCTGCGCAAGACGGCGCTGTTCGCGATGATCCACTTCGTCAACGCCGCCGCGGTGGTCTGGGTGATGACCGGGAGCGTCGCGATTGCCGGCGCACTGGCGTTGATCGAACCCTTGGTCAACGCGGTGGCGCTGCATGCCTTCGACCGTTGGTGGGCGGCGCAAGCGAAGCGGGAAGCCCGCAGCGTCGGCAGCGCAGTGCCGGCGTGACGGCAACCCCTCGGCGACGCGACGTGCGGGCGCTCGGCGACGAATAGAACCGCGAACAGGCGACCGCGGTCGCCTGCGACTTATCTCTTGAGCAA
>Ga0307513_10002545_pt1 | contig 25202 bp, 33 predicted proteins | sample 15_EM_MG_FD_202174 | JGI IMG/M metagenome (GOLD analysis project Ga0307513, IMG submission 202174) | Populus trichocarpa ectomycorrhiza microbial communities from riparian zone in the Pacific Northwest, United States - 15_EM | ecosystem: Host-associated > Plants > Roots > Unclassified | place...
AAGACCAAAGAAAGAAACAAACAATGCTCAGCCCTCGCCAGTGTTACATGACCATTCCATACCCGGAATCCTAAATATAAACTTCCAACAAAGCAAACTAAACATAGCAATACGATAGCATAGCCTACCTGACTCAGAGGCAGTGGCGGAGCTGAAATCAAATCAAATAAACCAAATATAAATCACCTAAACATAGGAGATCCTGCACTGCCCGCTCCTGTGTACCGTTACCGGAACATGTACACATGTTACAGGAGGGGGCGAGGGGGCGAGATGGTTGTAGCCTTCAGGGCACTTTCCATTGAGGCCCAGGTGGTCACGGCCCAATTCGGGGTCGCGGGGGGAGCTTGCAGCAATGGGGCCTCAAAGCGGAGCAGGATCGGGATATGGTCAGAATCAGTAGATGGTAGAGGATCGGACCACTCTGTGATATACAGTGCGAGGAGAGGACAGGCAAAGGCAAGATTGAGGACCGTGACGCCGGGGCGCCCAATGAGTGACATGGAGAACCGAGTAAACACGCCCGGGGTGTTGAGGAGGGAGAACCCTACGTCTATCGCCATGTCGAAGTAGGGGGTCGAGGTGGCAATCTAGTCCTCCTTGAAAACTCTAAGGGGGTTAGCCGTGGGGTGATGGATATTCAGATCACCAAAAGTGAGGGTGGGGAGAGGACTGTAGGGGAAGATAACATCCGGCTGAACAGAGCAAGTGTCGTTGGAGCGAGCTTTGGTGCTGTAGCAGTTGATTATCGTGAAGCCAGTGGTTGAGGGGTTAATGAAACCATCAGGGGTGAAGAGGTCAAGTGTCATGACATCCCCCCTTCCAAAAAACCGCAGTAGAAGAGAAATAGGCGTCAAAAAAGAACTACAAACATAAAAGGCAACACGGGGCTTACAGCCACCGGTCGTGGGGGGGAAAAAAGCAGTAAACAAACTAAACGAGGGGAGTTTGCCCCTGTACACCGGAGGGTCTTGCAGGGCCACAATGGAAGGAGGGTGGGCCAGTTGCGTGAACGATCCGAACAGAGAAAGGAACACATCCCAACTCCCGAGGCAGTTGTGTTGAACGAATGTGAAGGGTTTCGGACGGGGGGGCGAGGCCTACTCGCCACCCCACGAGGATTGGTCATACTGCATTAGCGGGCCAGGCCCGAATGCGTTCAGCTCATAGGAGAAGGGCTCTGAGGCTCAATGGGAGGGAGCTGTCCGGTGCCTGGTATTGGCCTTACAGAGGCCGGAAGTATCGTTGTCCTTCTGGCCGTTGGAGTTCCCATCTCGAACGTCGACTGGAAGGAGCGGGTGGGAGAAGGGGAGGGCGAGACATCCCGGTCGTCGGTGGGGGTGTCCATCTCGTCGCCAATAGGCGGCGGGCAACGACCTCGGCGGCAAGGGTTGAATGCCTGAGAGCGGGCTGTGACTGGTGGCTTTCGCAATCCCTATTGGTGGCAGTATGATCCCCCGCGCAGTTGACGCAGCGGGGAAAGGAAATAGGGGGCTTTTTCTTTTTTCTTTTTTTCTTTTTTTTTTAATAACCTGTATTTGGTGATTAAGGTTCAAGAAACAGTGTGGAGCGCTAGCGGTGACCGAAACAAAACCTGTACACAATCCAACAACCCGCGACACCCCCTCATGGGCAAAATCAAACCCCTTGAGCCCAGAGCCAAACCTCCCCCCTCATAGCACCTAAGACGAAAGGAAGACGGAGCAATACCTTCCTCTAGACACGTAAGGAAAGACAAGTATAGAAACGAAACTAGGGAAAGATACAAACCCTTTGGCGGGCCCCCCAAAACAAAAGAAAAGATTCGTACGGCACAGAGTGCTGACAAAGAGTGATGATAAAACTACTATTACTCAACCTTAAACGCATAGTATCACGAAACCCCAAACCAAACGGCTACAGGGGCAGGCTATATCCCAACAAGGCAAAAGACAGGGGGCGGCAGCGCTTCAGACTTTAGCATGGGCCAAGGAGGTAGTACTATACCATGACACAGCGTAGCCTAATGCGAGGTTCACAACCGTAGAGTAAAATGGCGGGAGCGGGAGGAGGACGAGGGGAGTCACCCGGCGAAGAGAGCCACTCAGCAGTGGAGGTGCCAGCTATTGTGAGGGGCAGTAGGGTGCCAGCCGAGGCGGTACGTAAGGTGGCAGCTAAGGAGGGATGTAGCAGTACGGTGCAAGTGGATCTGACGCATGGGAAGCGGCAGAGGGGAGGCTCGCCAAACAACCGAGAAGCACAAACACGGAGGACGGAGACGGGATCACAGTTTTTCCAATGCTGACCGTACCGAGCCTGCAACTCAGGAGAGAGTGCAATACCAGAGAGCAGGGCCACCAGGGCAACTACTTCACCGATAGTCCGAAACCAGCGACCATGTGTTGACGGAGGAAGAAGGGTTGCCGACCGTGCAAAAGGCTAAGCGAAAGGCGCTGCGAAGTGAGGGGTAAAGGGTAGGAACGTCAACGCGAGTGTGCTCAACGAAAACAGAACGGAACCAGAAAGGAATCCATAACCCCAGTGAGGGGAGGGCACAGGCCCCAGAGAGAGGAAGGAGATGAAGGCGTGATAAACTCGCGAGCAGTTGCTACGGACGGGGTAGATCAGAGGCAGAGGACACTCTCACGATGATTTCCCCTGGTGTTGAGATTTCAAGGGCTGGAGGTGGAGCGGATGAGAAAGATGAAAGGAAATAGGGGGCGTTTTTATAGTTTTTTCTTTTTTTTTATCATCATGTATTTGTTGATTAAGGTACAAGAAACAGTGTGGAGCGCTAGCTATAACCGAAACAAAACCTGTAAACAATCCAACGACCCTCTTTACCCCTTCATGACAAAAATCAAACACCTCTAAACCTGAACCCATCCTCCCCTCTCATAGCACCTAAGACGAAAGCAACACGAAGCAATACCTTCCTCCAGACATGTAAGGAAAGACAAGTATAGAAAAGAAACCAGGGAAGGACACAAACCCTTCAGCGGGCCCTCCACAACAAAAAGAAAAGATTCTTACGCCACCTGGTGCCGAGGGAGAGGGAAGATAAAACTACTGTTGCCAGGTGCCTAAGGGAATTCCCCGAACCTATCGGCTTAGGGGCAAGGCCTTGTCACTGGCGGACTGCCGAGAAAATCGGCGACGCTCCGGACTTTAGCATTGGCCAGGGAGGTCGTGCTATACCATGATACAGCGTAACTGGATGCGCGATTTGCGACTGTAGAGTAAATCGCAGGAGCGGGAGGAGGACGATGGGAGTCACCCAGCGAGGAGAGCCACACAGGAGTCGAGGTGGCAGTTATCGTAAGGGGCAGTAGGGTGCCAGCCGAGGGGGCAGATAAGGTGCCAGCTAAAGAAGGAGGTAGCAGTACGGTGCAAGCTGATCTGACCGGTGGGAAGCTTGAGGAGGAAGGCACGCCAAACAACGGAGAAGTACGAACACAGAGGACGGAGACGGGATCACAGTTTTTCGAATGCCGCCCGTACCAATCCTGCAACTCACGAGAGAGTACAATACCAGAGAGCAGGGCCACCAGGGCAACTATTTCACCGATAGTCGGAAACTAGCGACCGTGTGTTGACGGAGGAAGGAGGGTTGCCGACCGTGCAAATGGCGAAGCTAGAAGCGTCACGAAGTGTGGGGTAAAAGATAGGAACATCAACGCGAGCGTGCCCAACGAAGACAAACGGAACTAGAAAGGAATCCATAACCCCGGGAGGGGAGGCCAAAGGCCCCAGAAAGAGGAAAGGGATGAAGGCGTGATAACCCCCCAAGCAGTTGCCACGGGTGGGGGAGATCAGAGGCGGAGGACACTCTCACGATGATTTCCCATGCTGTTGAGATTTCAATCGCTGGAGGTGGAGCGGACGAGAAAGATCAAAGGAAATAGGGGGCTTTTTTTTCTTTTTTTCTTTTCCTTTTTTTTCTTTTTTTTTATATCATATATTCGTTGTCAAGGTACAAGAAATCACATGGAGCGCTAGCTATGGCGAAAACAAAAACCAAAATCCCCAACGAACTAACAAAGGAAACACCAGGCACCGAAGTCACTTCAACTGGGGTCCGTACCGGTCACAGGCCCATATACGGGCGCCAAATTCAACCAAGTAAATTAAGGAAAACTCTCCCTAGAGCTGCGGACAGCATGAAAAATAAAATTTAAACCTAGCTCTCCTGAGACGACATAAAGAACCCAAAGGAAACTACATTAGAGGAGCGGGAAGAAATTGAGGAAGTAGAGGAGGACAGGCGCGAGAACATGCCCAGGGGGAAGGCTGTAGCCGTAGACTTGATGAAGCGGGCTAGAGCGCCCAGGAGGGCAGCTGAGGACCAGACGGGGCCGTCGGGGCCAACATCTAGGACCCCCAAAAGCTGGCGGGTCTTGGCAGGCTCCTTGGCTGAACAGTGGAGGATGGGGTGTTTGAATGACACAGGGGTACTCTGGCACCGGGGGCAGGTGACGGGGCCATTGCTGTCCCAACAGAGATGGGGGCGGAGGTAGCTTTTCCCAGATCTCATCTGGTGGAGGCGTCCCGCGGAGAATTTGTCTTGGCCCATGAATGGGTGGGGCTTGAGGGAGGGGCGGTATGGGCATCTGGGTGGATCTGGCACGGCCTTGTCCCATTCTTCCATGAGGAGGCTCTTGCATTGGAGCTTTAACTGGGGGTCGGAGCGGTCCTGAGGCGGCTCGGGGTAGGACTCGCAGAGTAAGTGTTGGGAGGTGACTGGAGGGGGCTGAGCCCATCGGGGCCAAGGAGGAACAGCATGGAGTGCGGGAGGGCGACGAGGGGGAGGTGGGCCCTATTGTTCGAGGGAGGTCTTGGTTGCATCCACGGGAGGGGCAGCCGACTCCTGGCTTTTCCTGCGCTTAGGACTCTGTGGTCCGGTGAGTGGCGGTGGAGGGACGGTCTTTGCCCAGAGGGGGGAAGTCTTGCAGTTGCAGGGCTGATTTCCGGGGGGGGGGCACAGTATTCTAAGATCGGCCAAACGGCGCTTGTACGCAAGGAGAAACTCGACAGGTGGGAGGCAGGCCTCGATGGCCAGGATGTCAGTGGGGGTACTTATGAAGCAGTTAGTACCCCATCTCTGGACTTTGTGCCAGAATACAGAGAGCTTCCTGATCATGTGGACGGTGGGTACGAAGGTGTCTGCCCCATAGCTGAGGATGGGGAAGAGGAGGGAGGAGGCCAGTCTATGGCAGAGGAAGGGGGGGAGCCCGATCCCTGAAGGGGGGAGTCGCTTGACCGCCACGAAGGCCGCCTGGGCCTTGGCCAGTCTCTTGACGAAGTGGGGAGTTGTGGAGATCGAGAGGGTGAACCAATAGCCTAGCCACGTGACCACGGCCATGGGTGTGAAGACCGACCCATCCAGGTGGAGCGGAGCATTGGAGATGGGGTCTCTGTCCCTGTTCGTGCCCCAGTGGATGAGCTCCGTCTTGGGGACTGAGAAACTGACGCCCAGCCTAGACCCAATGGTCTTCAGCCTTGCGTACTGCTTCTGTACTATCTGGATGTTGCGCCGATAAGTCGCACAGGAGACGGTCAGACCGAAGTCGTCCATGTAGGAGAGGGAGAGCCGGTAGGAGATCTCACACTGAAGGCGGGAGACGTAAATGACAAAGAACAGCGGAGAGACTGGGCACCCCTGGGGAGTACCCACCGAAACCGGGGCGAACACTCTGGGGGACCCCTGGTATAGGAGCCGGCATGACCTGCCAGAAAGAACGGACCTGGTCCAAGACCCAAGATACTGGTTGACCCCTTTGGCTCTAAGAATGCCGCGCAGGGTGGAGGGATTGAAGTTGTCGAAGCCCCCTTTTATGTCAAGACAGAGCATGGAGACCTTTCTTCGAGCCATCTGGAGGGTCTTCACCTCGTGGGTGTGGGTGGTAACCACATCCGAAGCCGAGAGACCAGCCCGCGAGCGACATTGGTGTGGGTTGAGGAGGCCGGTTGCCCGGGCCACGCAGGAGAGTCTAGAGTTGATAATCCTCTCAAGGATTTTCGAAAAGATCTGAAGTAAAACTATAACGCGGAAAGATGAGAGGGAGTCGTAAGAGGGGTTACTGGGCTTATCGAGCACGATGCCATCAGCCCTCTTGAGGGTCAGGGGGTGGAAACCATATATCACCAGGGGGCAATCAGGTCAAGGATTAGGTGAGGGGCCACGCGGTGCACCCTTTTCCATACTGAATTGGGGGTCAGGTCGGGCCCAGGGGCCAACGACGGGGAGGAGCGGGCAAGGGCCCTGCCTACCTCGTCCAGGGACAAGGGGAGGCATTCTTTCAACGAGAGCAGGGTAGTGTCAAGAAACCTGGGTGGTTTGCCGGGAAAAAAGTGATCGAGAAGAGCCCAGTGGAGTTCCGGCGGAGTGGAGGCGCCCGGGAGCTCCGGGCACTGGCGCGGAGGGCGGCCGACGGCGACCTTCTTGGCTGTCGACACAGTCTGGCGGGTTGAGCAGGCCAAGAAGGAGGACCAGTGATCTCTCTTTGCCTTCTTGATGCCCTTCCAATAGGCGGACCTCGCCGCCCTTGCGGAGGGGAGGAGGGCCGCATCGAAACGGTCACGTTTCGAGGAGCGGAGGGCGGAGCCGTAGGCTTTCCTGAGCATTGACAACAGCTCGGACCACCAAGGCCTATAACGATAGGTCACCCTTTGCAGTGGGGTATGAAGCGCGAATTGGGACGTAACCCTGCCTAGGTTGGTCCAGAACCCGATGTCTAAGGAGCGCGTGGTAGGGAGGGGGGGAGGAGGCAAGATACTCGTGGCTTTCAGGGAGTATTCCAGCGAGGGCCAATCGGTCAGGGCCCAGTTCGGGGTTGGGGGGGGGGCTCAAAACAATGGGGCCTCAAAGCGGGGGAGGATCGGGATATGGTCAGAACCGGTAAAGGGCAGGGGGTCGGACCACTCTGTGAAGTATGGGGCAAGGGGAGGGCAGGCAAAAGCGTGGTCCAGGACGCCGGGGCGCCCAATGAGTGACATGGAGAATCGACTAAAGACACCAGGGGTGTTGAGGAGGGAGAATCCTAGGTCCGTCGCCCTGTCAAAGTAGGGGGACGAGGTGCCAATCTCGTCCTCCTTGAAGAGACCAGACTCTAAGGGAGTCAGCCGTGGGGTGATGGATATTCAGGTCACCCAGGGTGAGGGTGGGGAGGGGGCTGGAGGGGAAGATGATGTCCGGCGTTACAGAGAGAGTGTTGTTGGAGCGACCTTTGGTGCTGTAGCAGTTGACTATCGTGAAGCCAGTGGTGGAGGGGTTGAAAAAACCATCAGGGGTGAAGAGCTCAAGTGCCATGACGTCCCCCCTTCCGAAAAATAGTGGTATGAGAGAAATAGTCGACAAAAAGGAACTATAAACATAAAAGGCTACCCGGGGCTTGCAGGCTCCAGTTGTGGGGGGGGAAAAAGCAGTAAACAAATTAAACGAGGGGAGTTTGGCCCTGTAGACCGGAGGGTCTTGCAGGGCTACCATGGCAGGGGGGTGGGCCAGTTGCGTGAATGAGCCCAACCGAGAAAGGAACACATCCCAGCTCCCACGGCAGTTGTGCTGAACCAGTTTGAAGGGTTTTGGAGGGGTGGGCGAGGCCTGCTCACCTCCCTATGAGGGGCGGTTGTACTGCATTAGCGGGCCAGGCCCGAGTTAGTACTGCTCATAGGTGAAGGGCTCTGAGGCTCCACGGGGGGGAGCTGTCCGATGCATGGTGAGGGCCTTACAGAGGCCGGAAGTATCGTTGTCCTTCTGGCCCTAGGAGTAGCCATCTCGAACGCCGACTGGAGGGAGCGGGTGGGTGAAGGGGGGGGCGAGAAGCCTTGGTCGTCAGTGGCCGTGTCCATCTCGTCGCCAGCCGGCGGCGGAGGAACGACCTCAGTGGTAGCGGTCGAACGCCTGAGCGGGGGCGGTGTGTCGGGCGGCTTTCGCTATCCCTATTAGTGGCAGTATGGTCCCCCTCGCCGTTGACACAGCGGAGAGGCGAGGAAGAGCCACAGCCAGGAACAGCCTTAACGTTGCCACCGCCAGGGCAGGTGTGGTTGTGACATCAGTGCATGGCGCGGGTGTGGTTGAGAGAGCAGATGGGGCAAACGGGGTCGGTTGAGGGGCACCTGGGAGCGACGTGGCCATGACCCCAGTAGTTCTTGCACTGCGTGTACCGGTTGGAAGAGTAAACGGGTTCAATTGTCCGCGAATGGGCGAACAGTGGAATGGAGGAGCCCATCGTGAGTATGTCTCCTGGGTGGACGGAGACGATGACCGAGGTGGCAGTCTTGCCCTCCCTGGAAGGAATATCGGGGTTGAGGTATCTGGCGGCGAGGATGGGAATGTTTTTGGAGTTGAGGATTGACTCCGCGAGGCAAGTGAAGAGTTCTTCCGGGTCCTCTGGGAGGAAGGCTGGCGGACGGGAATGGATGGCAAGCTGTGCCTCGTTGGGGGCGAGGCGGAAGGGCAACCAGGGAGCATCGCCCACAGGGAACCACTTATTGAGCTGGCAGGACAGGGCATCGAAGTATGGTGCAAAAGCTGCGGCGGGGGTGGCAGGGTTGGTGACGAGAAGGGTGACTGAACCTCGGTCATTGACCGTGGTGGTGTCTGCGAGGGGGAGGATACAGTTCGCATGCCTGAGGACACGGGCAGCAATGTCGGGGAAGGTAGCAGCAATGAGGGGAGCCTGACAGTGCTCAGAGGGGGAAGAACGGGGAGCGTAGAATGGCCTTTCAGCTGTAGGGAGCGACCTTAGTGCCTGGGTTACAGTGACGAGGTGACTGGCTGACCCGACTTGGCGGCCGTGAGGGAGCTCTTATTCCTCTTGCCGTTTGAGGTCCCTTTGGAGGCGGCCTGGGCATACGAGGGTGGGTAGTCCGGGGCGAGGTGGCCTGAGATGCAACTGGTGGGGTCGGGGTACTTTCCCTCATAGAACGCGTTTGCTTTCCAAGAATCCGGGAACTTGTCCGCGTAGGCACGGGGGTCACCATAAAAGGCCTGTGTGCCTGGGTCATACCGCGGGATGTCGGGATCGAAGGAGGAAGAGGGAGCCTTGGCGGGGGGAGGAGGGCGGGCCTTTGCCCTGGGCTGTGTTGGGAGATGTGTGGGTCGTGTGGTGACACTGGTCGGAGGAACTGGAGCCCGAGTGGGGGCCTGCACGAGAGGGGCGGAGGCAGCTGACACTCTTTGTGACAGGTCATGTATGGCTGCGTTGATGGGGGCCAGGGTACCCTCGAGAGCCGGCCAGGTGGGCATGGTGTGGACGGCTGCTTGGATATTGCCTAGTTGGCTTGTTATGGTGTAGAGCTGACGGGTCATGGAGGCGAGCATGTTCAGGGCGGAGCAGGAGAGAGGGACGAGGGTCGTTTCACTGTCCGAGAGGCCAGAGAGCTGGCTGTCGTCAAGGATCGGGAGCTGAACGGAAGAGAGGTTGAGGCGCTGGCGCGTCTCGTGAACAAAGTCGCAGATGTAGGGGTGGGACTCTGACAGCCCTAGGGTAGAGGACTGCCTTGAGGACGCTCTCGACGAGGCATTCGAGGCGGAGATGGGAGGAATATCTTGCATTACGAAGACGGGGTATCAGGGACGCGAAGCCTGAAAGGCAGGAGAATTAAGGGAGTGAGGCGGGATCGTGCACTGAACGACGTAGAGTTGTGATTTCAATGACTGGAGGTGTAGAGGGCGCAGAGCGTGAAAGGAAAAGGAAATGGGGGGCTTTTTTGTTTCTCTTTTTTTTTATTTTTATATCATATATTCGTTGTTAAGGTACAAGAAATCGCATGGAGCGCTAGCTATGGTGAAAACAAAACCCAAAATCCAAAACGTACAAACAAAAGAAACCTCAGGCACCAAAAATCTTCAACTGGGGTCCGTACCGGTCCCAGGCCCACATACGGGCGCGAGATTCAACCAAGTAATTTAAAGAAAACCCTTCTTAAACCAGCGGATAGCATGAATAACAAAAAACTTGAACCTAGCCTTCCTGAGACGACATAAAGTAACCAAAGGAAACTACATTAGAAGAGCGGGAAGAATCATCTGAAGCAGAGGACGACGGGCGTGAAAACATGGCCGGGGGGAAGGCTGTTGCCGCAGACTAGATGAAGCGGGCGAGGGCGCCCAAGAGGGCGGCCGAAGACCAGACGGGGGCGTCGGGACCAAGGTCGAGGACTCCCTGAAGGTGGCGAGTCCAGCTAGGTTCCCTGGCCCAGCAGTGGAGGATGGCGTGCTCGAATGTCTCGGGGGCATCCAGGTATCTGGGGCAGGTGGTAGGGGCATCGCTGTCCCAAGATGGGTGGGCGCGGAGGGATCTTTTCCCAGATCTCATCTGGTGGAGGCGGCCCGCGGAGAATATGTCTAGGCCCATGAACGGGTGAGGCTTAAGCGAGGGGCAGATTGGGTACCTGGCCGGGTCTGGGGCGGCCTCTTCCGATTCTGTCATGAGGAGACTCCTGCAAAGGAGTTTTAGCCGGTGATAGGATCGGCCCGCGGGTGGCTCAGGGTAGTGATCGATGAGCAGGTGCTGGGAGGTGACCGGGAGGGGACCGAGCCCGTCAGGGCCCAGGAGAAACAACATGGAGTGTGGGAGGGCGTCGAGGGGGAGGTGGGCCCTATTCTTCGAGGGAGGCCTCGGTTGGATCCACGGGAGGGGAAGGCGGCTGCCCACATTTCTTGCACTCAGGGCCCTGTGGTCCGGTCAGTGGCGATGAAGGGATGGAGTTTGCAGGGAGGGTGGGAGTCTTGCTGCTGCAGGGTTGATCTCCGCGGGGGAGCACATAATCCTCAGGTTTGCGAGGCGGCGCTTGTATGCGAGGAGAAGCTTGAGCGGTGGGAGGCAACCCTCACTGGCCAGGATGTGCGTGGGGGTAGACATGAAACAATTGGTCGTCCATCTCGGGGCCTTATGCCAGAACACGGAGAGCTTCCTAATCATGTGAGCGGTGGGGGCCAAGACGTCCGCGCCATAGCTGAGGATGGGAAAGAGGAGGGAGGAGGCCAATCTGTGGCAGAGGAAGGGGGGGAGACCAATCCCTGGAGGGGAGAGACGCTTGACCGCCACGAAGGCCGCCTGCTCCTTGGCCAGCCTTTTGATGAAGTGGGGGGTAGTGGAGATCGAGGGGGTGAACCAGTAGCCCAGCCATCTGACCTGACTCTTGGGAGAGAAGACCGACCCATCCCGGTGGACAGGAGCATTGGAGATGAGGTCTCTGTCCCTGTTAGTACGCCAGTGGATTAGTTCAGTCTTGGGGACCGAGAAGCTGGCGCCCAACCTGGACCCTCTGGTCTATGGCCGGGCATACTGCTTCTGTAGTAACTGGACGTTGCGCCGGTAGGACGCAGAGGAGACGGGCCGACGGAAGTCGTCCACGTAGGAGAGGGAGTGACCATAGGGGATCTCGTAGTAGAGGCGGGAGACGTAAATAACAAACAACAGCGCAGAGACTGGGGACCCCTGTGGAGTACCCACCGAGACAGGAGCGAACACTCTGGGGGGCCCCTGGTATAGGAGCCGGCATGACCTGCCAGAAAGACAGGACTTGGTCCATGACACGAGATACGGGTTAACCCCCTTGGCTCTAAGAATTCCGCAGAGGGTGTAGGGATTGACGTTGTCGAAGCCTCCTTTGATGTCAAGAAAGAGCGTGGAGACCTTTCTTCTAGCTATCTGGAGGGTCTTCACCTTGTGGGTGAGGGTGGTAACCGCGTCTGATGCGGAAAGACCAACCAGCGAGCCGCATTGGTGCGGGTTGAGGAGGCAGGTCACCCGGGCCACGCAGGAGAGTCTAGAATTCATTATCGTCTCAAGGATTTTTGAAAAAGTCTGGAGTAAAAGTATAACGCGGAAAGATGAGGGGGAGTCGTCAGAGGGCTTCCCGCGCTTATCCACCACGATGCCATCAGCTCTCTTCAGGGTGAGGTGGTGGGAACCGTAGGTCACCAAAAGGGCAAGCAGGTCGTGAATCAGGTCGGGGGCCAGATGGTGCACCCTCTTCCATACCGAGTTTGGGATCGCGTCAGGCCCAGGGGCCGACGTTGGGGTAGAACAGGCTAGCGCCCTGCCGACCTCTTGCAGGGACAAGGGAAGGCATTCACGGAACGGGAGCAGGATAGTGTCAAGGAAACTGGCTGGTTCGCCAGGGAAAAAGTGATCAAGGAGAGCCTGGATGAGTTCCGGCGGAGTGGAGGCGCCCGGAAGCTCCGGGAAGCGCGGCGGCGGGCGGCGGCGGGCGGCGGCGGGCGGCCGACCGGTAGCTTCTTGGCCGTCCACACAGTCTGGGGGGTCGCAGAGGCCATGAAGGAGGACCAGTGATCTCTCTTAGCCTTCTTAATGCCCTTGAAGTAGGCGGACCTCACCGCCCTTGCGGAGGCGAGGAGGGGGGCATCGAAACGGTCACGTTTCGCGGAGCGGAGAGCGGAGCCCTAGGCCTTCCTAAGCATTGACAACTGCTCAGACCACCACGGCTTAGATCGATAGGTCACCCTCTTCAATGGGGTGTGCAGCGCGAATTAGGACGTAACTCTGCCCAGATTGGTGCTGAACCAGATTTCTAGGGAGCGGGTGGTAGGGAGGGAGGGGGGAGGCAAAATGGTCGTACATTTCAGGGAGGACTCCAAGGAGGCCCAGTCGGGTAGGGCCCAGTTCGGGGTGCGGGGGGGGGCTCGAAACAAGGGGGCCTCAAAGCGGAGGAGGATTGGGATATGGTCAGATCCGGTAGAGGGGAGGGGGTCGGACCACTCCGTGAAGTATGGTGCGAGGAGACGGCAGGCGAAAGCGAGATCCAGGACGCCGGGGCGCCAAATGAGAGACATGGAGAACCGAGTAAATACACCCGGGGTGTTAAGAAGGGAGAAACCTAGGTCCGTCGCCCTATCGAAGTAGGAGGATGAGGTGGCAATCTCGTCCTCCTTGAAGGTCCTGAGGGGGTCAGCCGTGGGGTGATGGATATTCAGGTCACCCAGGGTGAGGGTGGGAAGGGGGCTGGAGGGGAAAATGATGTCTGGTGGGACCGAGCGAGTGTTGTTGGAGCAACCTTTGGTCCTGTAGGAGTTGATTATCGTCAACACAGTAGTGGAGGGGTTGAAAAAACCATCCGGGGAGAAGAGGTCAAGTGCCATAACATCACCCCTTCCAAAAAAACGTGGCAGGAGAGAAACAGTCGCCAAAAAAGAACTATAAACGTAAAAGGCAACCCAGGGCTTACAGGCAGCGGTCGTGGGGGGGGAAACAACAGTGAACAGGTTAAAAGAGGGAAGTTTGCCCCTGTAGACCGGAGGGTCTTGCAGGGCGACAATGGAAGGAAGGTGGGTCAGTTGTGTGAAAGACCCGAACAGAGAAAGGAACACATCCCAGCTCCCCAGACAGTTGTGCAGAACGAGTGTGAAAGGTTTCGGAGGGGGGGGCAAGGCCTGCTGATCTCCCCACGAGGAGAGGTTGTGCTGCATTAGCGGGCCAGGCCCGAGTTGCTTCTGCTCATAGGTAAAGGGCTCTGCGGCTCCCCAGGGGGGAGCTGACCGAAGCCTGGTGCAGGCCTCACAGAGGCCGGAAGTATCGTCATCCTTCTGGCCCTTGGAGTAGCCATCTCGAACGCCGACTGGAGGGAGCGGGTGGGTGAAGGGCGGGGCGAGACACCTCTGTCGTCCGTGGCCGTGTCCATCTCGTCGCCAGTGCGTGGCGGAGGAACCACCTCGGTGGCAACTGTTGAACGCCTGAGAGGGGGCGGTGACGGGCGGCTTTCGCAATCCCTATTGGTGGCAGTGTGATCACCACCGCAGTTGATGCAACGGGGCGGTGAGGAGGAGCAGCAGCCAGGAACAGCCTTAAAGTTGCCACTTCCAGGGCATGTGGGGTTGGGGCATCGGTGGATAGCCCTGGTGTGGTTGAGGGAGCAGATGGGGCAAATGGGATCGGACGAGGGGCATCTGGGGGCGACATGGCCGTATCCCCAGCAGTTCTTGCACTGCGTGTACCGGTTGGAACAGTAGGCGCGTTCCATTGTCCGCGATCTGGAGAAGAGTTGAATCGAGGAGCCTATCGTGAGTACGCCTCTAGGGTGGATGGAGACGATGACGCAGGTGGCGGTCTTGCCCTCCCTGGATCGTGTGTCGGGGTTGAGGTATCTTGCGGCGAGGATCCGCAATGTTTTTGGAGTTAAGGATCGATTCTGCGAGGCACGGTAAGAGCTCCTCCGGGTGTTCTGGGAGGAAAGCGAGGGGAAGGGAGTGGATGGCGAGCTGTGCTTCGTTGGGGGCGAGGCGGAACGGCAACCAGGGAGAGTGTCCCACGGGGAACGACTTATTGAGCTGGCAGGAAAGGGGGTCGAAGTATGGTGCAAAGGCTGCGGTGGGGGTGGCACGGTCGGTGACAAGAAGGATGACTGAACCTCGGTCGTTGACCTTGGTAGTGACTGCGAGGGGCAGGCTAGAGTTCGCATCCCTGAGGACACGGGCAGCAATGTCGGAAAAGGTAGCAGCAATAAGGGGTGCCTGAGCGTGTTCGGAGGGGCAAGAAAGGGGAAATCTCGTTTCGCCCGTAGGGAGCGACCTTGGAACCTGGGCTACAGGGACAAGGTTATTGGCTCACGCGACTTTGGCGGCCGTGAGGGAGCTCTTATTCTTGTTCCCCTTCGAGGTCCCTTTGGAGGCGGCCTGTGCGTACGAGGGTTGGGGCTTGGGGCAGTCAGGGGCGAGGTAGGCTAAGATGAAAGTGGAGGGGTCAGGGTACTTTCCGTCACGGAACGCGTTTGCTTCCCCGGAATCCGGCAACTTGTCGGCGTAGGCATGGGGGTCGCCTTAAAAGGCGCGTGTACCCGGGTCATACCGGGGGATGTCGTGGTCGAAGGAGGAGGAGGGAGCCTTGGTGGGGGAGCGCGGAGCGCGGGCTTTTGCCCTGGGTTGTGCTGGGAGGAGTGTGGGACGTGAGGTAACACTGGTTGGAGGAACTGGAGCCCGGGTGGGGGCCTGCGCGCGAGGGGGGGTGGCAGCTGACACCCTTTGTGACAGGTCACGTAGGGAGGCGTTGATCGGGGAAAGTTTGGAGTCTAGAGCCGAGTTGGTGGGGAGGGTTGCCACGATGGACTGGATAGTGCCTAATTGAGTTGTTATAGTCTCCAGCTCACGCGTCATGGACCCGAGGGCGTTGAGAGCAGAGCAGGAAAGGGGGACGAGGATCGGGAGCTGAACGGAGGAGAAGTTGAGCCGTTGGCGGGTCTCGCGAAGAAAGTCGCCGATGTAGAGGTGGGTCTCCGAGAGATCTGGAGTAGTGGACTGCCTTGAGAAGGCTCTCGAAGAGGCATTCGAGGCGGGGAGTGGTGGAAGGTCTTCCATAACGTAGACGGGGGATCAGGGACGCGAAGCCTGAAAAAGCGAGAGAAGATAGGTGAGAGGGGGGATCGTGCACTGAACGACGTGGAGTTGTAATTTCAATGACTGGTGGTGGAGAGGCCGTGGAGTGTGAAAGGAAATAGGGGGCCTTTTTTTTTTTTTTTTTTTTTATATCATGTATTCGTTGATTAAGGTACAAGAAACAGTATGGAGCGCTAGCTATGACTGAAACAAAACCTGTAAACAAACCAACGACCCGCTTCACCCTCTCATGGGAACAATCAAACCCCTCTAACCCAGAGCCCATCCTCCCCGCTTGCAGCACCTAAGACGAAAGCAAGACGAAGCAATACCTGCCTCCAGACACATAAGGAAAGACAAGTATAGAAAAGAAACCAGGGAAAGACACAAACCCTTCGGCGGGCCCCCCAAAACAAAAGAAACGAATCTTACGGCACCAAGTGGCGACAGGAAGGCAAGATAAAACTACTATTGCCGGACGGCTTAGCGGAATCGCACTAAACCCCAAACCCAAAGGGCTACAGGGGCAGGCAGGTCGGGGACGGCCTGTCTCCAGTAATCGGCAACGCTTCGGACTTTAGCATGGGCCAAGGAGGTAGTGCTATACCATGACACAGCATAACCTAATGCGAGGTTTGCGACCGTAGAGTAAATCGCAGGAGCGGGAGGAGGACGAGGGGGGTCACCCAGCGATGAGAGCCACTCAGCAGTGGAGGTGCCAGCTATTGTGAGGGGCAGTAGGGTGCCAGCCGAGGCCGCAGATAAGGTGCCAGCTTAAGGAGGGACGTAGCAGTACGGTGCAAGCGGATCTCACGCGTGGGACGCGGGAGAAGGAAGGGTCGCCAACGCCCGAGAAGTACGAACGCGGAGGACCGCAACAGGGTCACGATTTTTCTAACGCCGCCCGTACCGACCAAGCGACTCAGGAGAGAGTGCAATACCAGCGAGCAGGGCCACCAGGGCAACTACTTCACCGATAGCCCGAGACTAGCGACCGCGTGTTGACGAGGAAAAAAGGGTCGCCGACCGTGCAAATCGCTAAGCGAGATGCGTCACGAAGTACGGGGTAAAGGGTAGGAACATTAACGCGAACGAAGACGAACGGAACCAGAAAGGAATCCATAACCCCGGGGAGGGGAGGCCAAAGGCCCCAGAGAGAGGGAAGAGATGAAGGCGTGATAGACCCCCGAGCAGGTGCCATGGGCGGGGTAGGTCAGAGGCGGAGGACACTCTCACGATGATTTCCCATGATGTTGAGATTTCAATCGCTGGAGTTGGAGCGGACGAGAAAGATGAAAAAGGAAATAGGGGGCTTTTTTCTTTCTTTTTATTTTTTTTTATTTTTTATATCATATATTCGTTGTTAAGGTACAAGAAATCGCATGGAGCGCTAGTTATGGCGAAAACAAAACCCACAATCCAAGACGAACTAACAAAGGAAACATAAGGCACCAAAACTCTTCAACTGGGGTCCGTACCGGTCCCAGGCCCACACACGGGCCAGAAATTAAAACAAGTAAACTAAGGAAAACTCTTCCTAAACCAGCGGATAGCATGAAAAACCAAAAACTTAAACCTAGCTTTCCTGAGACGACATAAAGTACCCAAAGGAAACTACATCAGACGAGCGGGAAGAAACAGAATCAACGGAGGGAGAAGACGGACCGGAAAACATGCCCGGGGTGAAGGTGGTAGCCGTGGACTTGATGAAGCGGGTGAGGGCCCCCAGTAGGGCAGCGGAGGACCAGACGGGGGTGTTAGGGCCGATGTCGAGGACCCCCTGAAGGTGGCGGGTCCTGACAGGCTCCTTGGCCGAACAGTGGAGGATGGCGTGTTCGAATGTCTCGGGGGCACTCTGGCAGCTCGGGCAGGTGGTGGGCGTGTCGTTGTCCCACGAAGGATGGGCGCGGAGGTAGCTCTTCCCAGATCTCATCTGGTCGAGGCTGCCCGCAGAAAACCTGTCAAGCCCCATGAAAGGGTGGGGCTTCAGCGAGGGCTGGTAAGGGTATCTGGCTGGGTCAGGTGCGGCCCTGTCCCAATCTTCCATTAGGAGGTTCTTGCACTTAAGCTTAAGTTGCGGGTAGGAGCGACCCGGGAGGGGTTCGGGATACAGTTCGGTAAGTAGGTGTTGGACGGTAACCAAGAGGGGGGCATGGCCATCCGCTCCCAGAAGGAATAGCATGCAGTGTGGAAGGGGGTCGAGGGGGAGGTGGGCCCTGTTCTTCGAGGGCGGTCTAGGCTGCAGCCATGGGAGGGGTAGACGACAGCCCGCATTCTTCGCGCTTAGGGCCCTGTGGTCTTGTGAGTGGCGGTGGAGGGACGGAGTCTCCACTGAGGGGGGGAGCCTTGCAGCCGCCGGGTTGATCTCCGTGGGGGAGCATAGCACCCTGAGGTGAGCCAGCCGGCGTTTGTATGTAAGGAGAAGGTCGAGCGGGGGGAGACAAGCCTCTATGGCCAGAATGTCGGTGGGGGTGCTCATAAAGCAGTTGGTGGTCCATCTCTAGACTTTGTGCCAGAACGCGTAGAGCTTTCTGATCATGTGGACTGTGGGCGAGAAGGCGTCCACGCCGTAGCTAAGGGTGGGAAAGAGGAGGGAGGAGGCAAGCCTGTGGCAGAGGAAAGGAGGGAGGCCGACCCCCGGCGGGGAGAGCCGCTTGACCGCCACGAAGGCCCCCTGAGCTTTGGCTAGCCTCTTGGCGAAGTGGGCGGTAGTGGAGAACGAGGGGGTGAACCAGTACCCTAGCCACCTGACCTCACCCTTGGGAGTGAAAACCCATCCAAGTGGATCGCAGCGCTGGAGATGGGGCTCCTATCCCTGTTCGTACGCCAGTGGATGAGCTCTGTCTTCGGGACTGAGAAGCCGACCCCAAGCCTGGCCCCTCTGGCCTTCAGCCTGGCATATAGCCCCTGTAGGATTTGGATGTTACGTCGGTACGACGCAGAGGATACGGTCAGACTGAAGTCATCCACGTAGGAGAGGGAGAGACCCTGAAAGGAAATAGGAGGCTTTTTTTTTTTTTTTTTTTTTTACTTTTTTTTTAATTTTTTTTTTTTTTTATATCATATATTCGTTGTTAAGGTACAAGAAATCGCATGGAGCACTAGCTATGGCGAAAACAAAACCAAAAAGCCAAAACGAACTAACATAGGAAACATCCGGAACAATTCTCTTCAACTGGGGTCCGTACCGGTCCCAGGCCCACGTACAGGCGCGAAATTAAACCAAGTATGACAAGAAAAACCCTTTCTCGAAACCAGCGGATAGCATGAAAAACAAACAAAGTAAACCTAGCTTTCGTGAGATGACATAAAATAACCAAAGGAAACCACATTAGACGAGCGGGAAGAAATTGAGCCAGCGGAGGAAGCCCGGCGAGAGAACATCCCCGGCGGGAAGGCTGTGGCCGTAGACCTGATGAAGTGGGTGAGGGCGCCTAAAAGGGCCGCCGAAGACCATACGGGGGCGTTGGGGCCGAGCTCAGTGACCCCCTGAAGGTGGCGGGTCCTGGCAGGCCTCTTGGCTGGACAGTGGAGGAGGGCGTGCTCGAAGGTCTCGGGGGCCTCTTGGCAGCTGGGGCAGGTGGCCGGGCCGTCATCGTCCCAGGAAGGATGGGCGTGGAGGTAGCTTTTCCCAGATCTCATCTGGTGAATGCGACCCGCGTCGAACTTGGAGAGGGCCATAAACGGATGGGGCTTTAGCGAGGGGCAGTAGGCGTATCTTGCTGGATCCGGTGCGGCCTTCTCCCATTCCTCCATGAGGAGGTCCTTGCAGAGGAGCTTAAGCTGCGGGTAGGAGCTGCCCGGGGGTGGGGTTGGGTACGTCTCGCCTAGCAGGTGCTGGGAGGTGACCGGGAGGGGGGCGAGGCCGTCACGGCCGAGGAGGAAGCGCATCGAGTGGGGGAGGGCGTCTAGGGGAAGGTGGGCCCTGTTCTTTGAGGCCGGTCTAGGTTGGAGCCATGGCAGAGGCAGGCGGCTGCCCGCGTTTTTGCGGGAGAGAACCCTGTCGTCGGGGGCATGGCGGCTCAGTGAGGGAGTCTGGAGGGCGGCTGGGAGTCTAGCCGCAGCTGGGTTAAGCTCCGGGGGGGAGCACATTACCCTGAGGCAGGCCAGGCGGTATTTGTACGCGAGGAGGAGTTCAAGAGGGCGGAGGCAGGCTTCGACGGCCAGGATGTCGACAGGTGTGCACGCGAAGCAGTTCGTGGTCCATCTCTGGACTTTGTGCCTGAAGGCTGAGAGCTTCCGCGTCATGTGGGCGGTGGGCTTGAAGGTATCCGCGCCGTAGCTGAGGATGGGGAACAGGAGCGATGATGCCAACCGGTGGCACAGAAAAGGGGGTAGGCCCATCCCCGGGGGGGAGAGCCTTTTGACCGCCACAAAGGCCGCTTGTGCCTTGGCCAGTCTCTTGGTGAAGTGTGGGGTGGTCGAGAGCGAGGGGGTGAACTAGTAACCTAGACAGGGCAGCTCGTCTTTGGGGAGGAAGGTCGAACCGTCTAAGTGGATCGGGGAGCGGGAGATTGGGCCTCTATCCCTGGCAGTCCGCCAGTGGATAAGCTCTGTTTTGGGGACGGAGAAGCTAACACCCAGCCGGGCCCCTTTGGCCTTTAGTACTGGGTAGTGCCTCTGTAGCAACTGGATGTTGCGCCGGTAGGACGCCGAGGACGCTGTCAAACCAAAGTCGTCGACATACGAGAGGGTGAGGCCCTGGGGGATCTCATGATCGAGTTGGGAGACATAGATAACAAAGAGGAGCGGGGAGACGGGGGATCCCTGCGGCGTGCCCACGGCGACCGGGGCGAACACCTTCGGTGACCCTTGGAAGCGGAGCCGGCACGTCCTTCCGGTTAGGAAGGACCTGGTCCAGGAAACAAGGTATGGGTTCACAGCCTTTGCCTTAAGCATGCTGCACAGGATCGAGGCGTTCACGTTGTCCAATCCTCCCTTGATGTCGAGGAAGAGCGTTGAAACTTTCCTGCCAGCCATCTGGAGTGTCTTCACCTCGTGAGTTAAGGTGGTGGTCGCGTCCGCGGCCGATAGGCCAGCCAGCGAGCCGCACTGGTGGGGGTTGAGGAGGCCCGCGACGCGGGCCACACACGACAGTCTTGAATTCATGATCCTCTCAAGGATCTTCGAAAAGGGTTGCAGTAGCACGATGACGCGGAAGGAGGAGGGCGAGTCATAAGAGGGTTTCCCTGGCTTATCAAGCACAATGCCATCTGCCAGCTTCAGGGCGGGAGGGTGGAAGCCATGGGCCACTAGTGGGGAGAGGAGGTCCAGGATAAGGTGCGGAGCCAGCCTATGTATTCTTTTCCATACCGAGTTGGGGGTCATGTCAGGGCCAGGGGCCGATGATGGTGAAGACTTGGCAAGCGCTCTGCCAACCTCGTCCAGCGCCAATGTGGGGCAGTCTTTGAACGGGAGCAGGATGGAGTCGACAGGTCTGGCCGGTTCGCTAGGAACAAAGTGCTCTAGGAGGGCCTTGTTTAGCTCCAGTGGGGTTGTGGCACCCGGCAGCACGGGGAACCGAGGGGGGGGTCTGCCCTCAGCGAACTTCTTCGCCGTCCAGACCGTCTGAGGGGTAGCTGCAGCCAGGAACGCAGACCAATGGTCTCTCTTGGCTTTCTTGATTGCTTTGAAGTAGGCTGTCCTAGCAGCTCTCGCCGAAGCGAGGAGCGCCGCATCAAACCTGTCTACCTTCGAGGAGCGGAGGGCTGAGTTATACGCCTTTCGGAGCTGAGAGAGGAGAGTGGTCCACCAGGGCTTTGACCGGAAGGTTACCCGCTTTACCGGGGTGTGGAGGGCCAGCTCGGCCGTTATCCTGTCAAGGTTTGTCTTGAACCAAATGTCAAGCGACCAGGTGGTTGGGATGGGAGGGGCAGGCGAGACACATGCCGCTTTGAGTGAGGATTCGAGGGTGGGCCAGTCAGTCAGGGCCCAGTTGGGGGTCGGGGGGGCCGCGCGAAACAGGGGGGCTTCAAAGCGGAGGAGTATTGGGATGTGATCGGAGCCGGTGGATGGAAGGGGGTCGGCCCACTCTGACAAGTAGGGGGCTAGGAGGGGACAAGCAAAGGCAAGGTCGAGGACGCCTGGGCGCCCAACGAGGGACATAGAAAACCGAGTAAAAACACCTGGGACATTAAGGAGGGAGAACTCCAGTTCCGTGGCCCTGTCAAAGTAGGGGGTCGAGGTGGCGATCTCGTCCTCTTTGAAGACCCTAAGGGGGTCCGCCGTGGGGTGGTGAATGTTGAGGTCGCCCAGTGTGAGCGTGGGGAGGGGGGACACAGGAAAGATAAGGTCCGGGGGAACGGATCGGGTGTTGTTGAGACGACCCTTCGTGCTGTAAGAATTTATGATCGTGAAACCGGTGGTTGGGGGGTTGAAAAAGCCGTCCGGGGTGAAGAGGTCCAAAGCCATAACATCACCCCGTCCGTAAAACCGAGGCAGGAGGGAAACAGTAGCCAAAAAGGAACTATAAACGTAAGAGGCGACGCGAGGCTTGCAGCCACCATCAGTGGGGGGTGAAAACACTGTACACTGGTTAAATAAGGGAAGTTTGCCCCTGTAGACCGGAGGGTCTTGCAGTGCGACAATGGACGGAGGGAGGGACAGTTGCGTGAATGACCCAAAAAGCGAAAGAAACACATCCCAGCTCCCGAGGCAGTTGTGTTGAACGAGGGTGAAGGGTTTCGGAGGGGGGGGGGAGGCCTGCTCCCCCCCACACGATGTCTGGGTATACTGCATTAACGGGCCAGGCCCGACGGAGTTCTTGTCATAGGTGAGGGGCTAGCGGGCTCCGCGGGAGGGAGCGAGGGGCTGCCTTGGCTGGGGCCTACTGGGGCCGGAAGTATCGTTGAGCTTCTGGCTCTTGGAGTAGCCATCTCGAACGCTGACCGGAGGGAGCGGGTGGGTGAAGCGGGGGGCGAGAGGTCGTTTTCGTCGGTGGCCGTGTCCATCTCGTCACCAGCGGGTGGCGGGAGAACAACCTCTTCGGCAGCGGTGGAACGCCTGAGAGTGGGCGGAGCCGGGCGGGAGTCACAATCCCTGTGAGTCGCAGTGTAGGCGCCTTGGCAGTTGGCGCATCGTGGTGGTGAGCAAGAACAACAGCCAGGAGTAGCCTTAAGGTTGCCTCCTCCAGGGCAGGTAGGGTTGGGGCACCGGTGCATGGCACGGGTGTGGTTGAGGGAGCAGATGGGGCAGACAGGGTCAGGCGAGGGGCATCTGGGAGCAACATGTCCGTAGCTCCAGCAGTTCTTGCACTGCCTGTATCTATTAGAGGAGTAGGCACGCTCGACAGTCCTCGAGCGGGGGAAGAGGCGTATGGAAGAGCCCATTGCTGGGACGTCCCCGGGGTGGACTGAGACGATGACGGAAGTGGCAGACTTGCCCTCCCTGGACGCGGCGTCTGGGTTGAGGTATCTGGCGGCGAGGATACGAATGTTCTTGGAGTTGAGGATTGACTCCTCGAGACAGGGGAGGAGTTCATCAGGGTCTTCGGGGAGGAAGGCAATGGGGAGGGAGTGGATGGCGAGTTGAGCCTCGTTGGGGGCGAGGCGAAAGGGCAACCAGGGGGACTCGGCCACCGGGAAAGACTTGTTGAGCTGGGCAGAGAGAGCGTCGAAGTATGGAGCGAAGGTGGCAGCAGGGGTGGCAGGGTCGGTGACGAGCAGGGTAACTGAACCACGGTCGTTAACCTTGGTCGTGACTGCCAGGGGGAGGATACAGTTCGCATCCCTAAGAACGCGAGCAGCTATGTCAGGGAAAGTGGCAGCGATGAGGGACGCTTGTTGGTGCTCAGAGGGGGAGAAACGGGGAGCGTAAAATCTTCTTTCGGCCGTGGGGAGCGACTTCGGTGGCTGGGTACCAGGCACACTGTTGCTGGCTGACACGACTTGGGCGGCCGTGAGGGAGCTCTTATTCTTTCTGCCCTTGGGAGCGCCGGCACAGGCGACCTTGGCATACGATTGCTGGGGCTTGGAGCAGTCAGGAGCGAGGTGTCCTGCAATGAAGGTGGTGGGGTCAGGATATCTACTCTCTCGGAACGCGTTCGCTTCCCACGAATCCGGGAACTTGTCCGCATACAGCCGGGGGTCGCCGGAGAAGGATCGGGTTGCCACGTCATATCTGGGTATGTCCGGGTCGAAAGAGGAGGGTAAGGGGCCCTTGCTAGGGGGGGGAGCCCGCGCTTTGGGCCTGGGAAGAGGTGGTGCGGGTACACCGGAGGGAGGAAAAGACGGCCGAGTGGGGGCCGGGACCTGCCGTGTGGTTACACTAGTCGGGGGGACAGGAGGCCGAGTGGAGGCAGGCGCTTGGGGGAGGGGCGCAGTCATCCTATGCGACAGGTCACGGACGGCTGCGTTGATCGGTTCGAGCACCCCCTGGAGGGCTGTCCAGGTGGGCATTGTGTGGATGGCGGCCTGAATAGTGCCTAGTTGGGTTGTTATGGTGTCCAGCTGACGCGTCATGGACGCGAGCGCGTTGAGGGAGGAGCAGGAAAGGGGGACGAGGATCGTCTCTCCGTCCGAAAGACCAGAGAGTTGGTGATCGTCGAGGATGGAGAGTTGGACAGAGGTGAAGTTAAGCCTTTGGCGGGTCTCGCGAACAAAGTCGCGTATGTAGAGGTGGGACTCATTGAGCTCAGGGGAAGAGGACTGCGCCGAGGCGGCCCTTGACGGGACCCCCAAGGAGGGATGGGGAGGGAGGTCCTCCATCGTGACGATGGGGGATCAGGAACGCGAAGCCTGAAAGGAGGGTAGAGTTAGGGGGCGAGGGGGATCGTGCACTGAACGACGTGGAGTTGTGATTTCAATGACAGGAGGTGTAGAGGGCGCAGAGCCTGAAAGGAAATAGGGGGCTTTTTTCTTTTTTTTTTTTTTTTTTTATATCATATATTCGTTGTTAAGGTACAAGAAATCGCATGGAGCGCTAGCTATGGCGAAAACAAAACGCAAAATCCAAAACGAACTAACAAAGGAAATATCAGGCACCAATCTCTTCAACAGGGGTCCGTACCGGTCCCAGGCCCACACACGGGCACGACATTAAAGCAAGTACGATAAAGGAAACCCTGGTTACACCAGCGGGCAGCATGAAAAACTAACAAAGTAAACCTAGCTAACCTGAGACGACATAAAGTAACCAAAGGAAACTACATTAGATGAACGGGAAGAAATAAAACCAGCTGAGGACGTTGGGCAAGAGAACATGCCCGGGGGGAAGGCTGTGGCTGTCGAACTAATGAAGCGGCTGAGGGCCCCAAGCAAGGGGAAGGAAGACCAGACGGGAGCGTCAGGACCGATGTCAGAGACCCCCTGAAGATGGTGGGCTCTGGCCGGCCCCTTAGCGGGGCAATGGAGTATGCCATGTTGAAAGGTCTCGGGGGCCTCGTCGCAGCTGGGACAGGTGGTCGGGGCGTCGACGCTCCAGGAGGGGTGGGCGCGGAGGTAGCTCTTGCCAGACCTCATCTGGTGTAGGCGGCCCGCGGTGAACTTGTTGAGGCCCATGAAAGGGTGGTGCTTGATCGAGGGGCGGTAGGGGTACCTGGCCGGGTCCGGCGCAGACTCTTCCCATTCTTTGATTAGGAGGCTCCGACACTGGAGCTTAAGCAGGGGATAGGTGCGGCCCGGGGGGGGGGCTGGATAGTGTTCGCATAAAAGGTGCTGGGAGGTTACCGGGAGGGGTTCGAACCCTCCAGGCCCCAGGACAAATAGCATAGAATGCGGGAGGGCGTCTAGGGGGAGGTGGGCCCTGTTCTTCGAGGGCGGCCTGGGTTGGAGCCACGGGAGGGGCAGGCGGCTGCCCGGATTCTTCGCGGAGAGCGACCTATGATGAGAGGAGTGGCAGTATAGGGAGGGTGTTTGAACGGAGGGGGGGAGGCGGGCCGTGGCCGGGTTAA